>CXWK01006096.1_pt1 | contig 27559 bp, 33 predicted proteins | sample 590851 | NCBI WGS metagenome assembly CXWK01 (sample SAMEA3498364, study PRJEB10139) | wastewater metagenome | biome: wastewater treatment plant; material: activated sludge | place: Denmark | collected 2014-08-01
CATCGACCCCTTGGCGATGAACACCCCGGCATTCCGCAGCTCGCGGAACAGCCTGTTCTGCGAGGTGCCGAGCATCTTCGCGACATATCGGCGACGCGGGTGGCGGGGATGGTGGCGAGTGCCATGAGGAACGACCGCAGGTCGGCGGTGATCATGTTGCGGACCTGGCCGGAGGCCTGCACTGCTGTAACAGCGGCGCAGCTCCACGGCTGCTTCTGGATGTTGGCGATCTGCCGATCGGCGTCGAGTCCGATTGCTTCGGAACCCCTTGTTGACCTGGGGTTTTAGGTGGCGACCTGCGGAAATACACTTGCGTAATACACGTAGCGACGTGGGGAAACGCGTATCGGTGCCCCATAGACGGGCACGGGTTCCGAACACCCCTTAGCGGGCGCAAAAAAGCCGCCCCCGACCAGCCGTGAGGCCAGTCGGGGGCGGTCTACTTTCGTGGTCGAGACCTACTCGCGTGCGAGCCGCTCGGCGGCTACTGCGATCATCATGTACGCCAGATCCGGCGTCAACGCTTGCCGAAGCTCATAGGCATAGGTGCCCAGCCGGACGGCGCGCGGCTCATCGGTCATATGTCCGCGCCACACGCGGGCGATGTCGTCGAGTGCGTGGGTGAACCCGGCGATCTCTTGGTCGGTGGCCGCGACCTGGCGTGGAGTGAGGTCCATCATTGGCCCTTAACGAGGATGGTCGCCCGGTGTAGGACATCGAACCGGCCGGGCGTGATGTTGAGCAGGTGCGCGAAGACAATGCCGCCGACTGCCCATGTGGTGCGCGGGTGCGTGACGAGCCAGCGATCCACCTGCTCACTCATCGTGTGCCCCTTCGGCGCGGCAAGGTCGTAGCCGATCACGCCTAGAGCCAACACGATCCACGCCCGCACCGAGGGGGTCACAGGATGTCCCGCAAGCTGGCCGGCGGATCGGGGATGTCATCGGAATGCTTGCGGAGTGCGTCGACCAGTTGCCGAACGTATCCGACTGCGGCCCAGAACCGGCGCTGCGTGACGGTGAGGTCGGTGTCGAGCTTGGTGACGGTGTCGCGCAGCGCCCGGATTTCGCTGGCTTGCGCACCGAGCTGGTCGCCTTGTGATGCGATCTGCGCCTGTAGCACGTCGATCTGCTTCTCCTGCGCGACCTTTAGGTCGGCGTAGTCGTGTTCGAGGGCTTCGAGTCGTGCGGTGACTCGGGCGGCCCGGTCAGCGGCGGCGGCCCGCAGTTTGCGTTCCTGCCACCAGCGGGCCGGGACGCCGAGGGCGCCGGGGAGTTTCGCCGCCACTTTCGACATAGCGACGGGCAGCCCGGGAAAGAGCATCAGGAGTAGGGCGAGCAGCCATGGCAAGCCGTCCGGGTATGTCACTTGTCATCCTCACCTTTGATGGCGAACCCGATGGCGAACCCCCAGCAGGCGGCGGCGACTACGCCCATTGTGATGGGGACGCTGATGCCGTCGAGGAATGGCCGTTCGGAAATAGCGACGGCCCTGCCGATGGCAATGGTGGTCAGGACTGCTGCGGAGATAAGGCTGCCAAGGACGACGATCCGCGTCCAGCGCAGTGCGATCCCGGCCATCATCAGCAATCCTCCTGCCATGCAGATTGTGCCCCAGACCCACATTGGCGCTTGGGACTCCACGATGGTCAGGGACAGCCGGTGGTCGCCCTGGTGGGTGTGCAGCAGGTAGTCGATGCCGAACGTGACGGGCACGAGGGCGACGAGCCACGCGAGGATCAGTCGGGTGCGCTCCGGGAGTAGTGGTGTCCAGTCACCGCGCGCGGGCGGCGGGATGAGTGGCCGCATGTCAGTCTCCGAGGGTGCCGTCGGCGCGTTGGCGGCGGATGGTGGTTGCGGCGAGTCCGGTTCCGCCGACGCCGAGGATCGCACCGGCGAGGGCCACCCACATGGATACCGTCGAGGGGTCGACGATGCCGTAGACCACGAGTAGTGGTGCGGCGACGGTAGCGATGACGTAGATGTGTTGCCGTTGCGCGGCGGTGAGGTTCAGGGTCATGGCGGGGCCTTTCTCTATCGGCGTGCGGCGGATCGGAGGTGGTCGACGGCTGCGGGGATATGCTGCGCGTAGTTGCCGTGGGCGGATACTTGGGCGGCGCGGATCACGGCGTCGATGACTGCCATCCCACCGGTGAGTGGGTCGGTGGCAATCTTGATGAGCGCGGCCAGTAGTGGGCCGTGGCCGTCGATCTTCCCGGTGCCGAGGTGGGTCAGGGCGACGTAGACGGCGTGCATCTGGTCTCCTGCCTGGCCTTCGGGGATTGTGGCGTACATGTCTCCGCGGACGGCTGCGGTGACCCGATCAATGCCCGGTTCGATTATCAGCTTTGATATTCCGGTGCCTTGGCCGTCGCCGAGGGTGCGGTCGGATGCTTGGCGGGCAGGGTCGCCGAACGTGACGACGGCGAGGCAGTCGCGGAGTCGGTGGGTGAGTCTGCCGGTGGTCAGTTCCTGGCAGAGTCGCCCGACCGCTTCGGCGCCCTGGGAGTAGCCGGATAGTGCGAACTTGCCGGGGTTGAGGTTGATGAGCCGTATACCTTCGGCGACGCCCTGCTCGACGGATTGCACGTAGGACGGTGCGCCCGGGTAGGGCGGGTTGATCGGCCCGAATGACGCCGGGTACGCGCATGGCTGCCACCGGTAGGTGTCGTCAAGTGCCCGGGCGGTGTCGGCTTGGAATCCGGCGTCCCAGTAGGACCACGTCCCGGCGAAGGTGTACAGGAACGGCTTACCCGGCATGGGAGTGGCTGGCGTGCCGCGGTAGCCGACCTTCGCTGCGGTTGCTGCGCTGAACACTCCGTCTTGCACGATTCCTAGTCGGCGCTGCATTTCCCGGGTGAACGTGGCGTCCGAGACTCCGTAGTAGCCGTCCACCGGACCCATGAGCGCGGCGTATGCGGGTGCGTACTGCTTGCCCCACCTCTGCCATTCGGTGACCCCGTCACCGGCGGCATCGTTGGACCCGATGTGTAACGGGAGTCTGCTCATCGGACCAGTTCCCATACCTTGTCGCGCAACGTCTTGCCCTTTGATGGCCAGTCGCGGTGTCCGGGGCCGAGCTGCTCGGCGATGTATTCGAGAAGTTCCCGGTCGGTGGCCGTTTGCGGCCATACCTTGCCAGCCGTTTCGGTCTCCAGCTTCGCGTCGAGGTACCAGAAGTCGTGGAACAGTGGGTCATTCCAGGCGCGGGCGCCGTCGTAGTAGTAGACGCCGGGGTTGCCGCCGTGGGATTCCCAGTCGATACCGCGAGTGGACAGCTTGATGTCGCCACCGGGTTGGTCAGCGTAGAACAGGGTGCAGGCGGTGTGGGAGTATTCGCCACCGCCGCCGTGCTGCAAGCCGACGAGCATGATGGGTTGCCACCCGAGGGCCTTCACTCCGCCGGCGGGGAGTCGCTTGAAGCCGATGTCGGAGACGATCTTGTAGTCGAGGCGGAATGATTCGGTGCTGCCGTATCGGTTGCCTGACCAGTCGGTGCGGCCCATGAGGTAGGCACCAGTCTGCAAGACCAGCCCAGAGCAGTCGGTGGAGTCTTTCGGGTTGGTGGAGAACGCGCCGCCGAATGCGTAGGGGAGTCCTCGTCGGGCGCGACACCAGTTGTCGACCTCGCGGGCTTTCAACTTCGTGATTGTGGTGGTCATCGACAGCCCTTCCGTTATCGCCGGTAGCGGTGTTCGCCGCCGGTGATTTTGTTGCCGTGGGTGATTGGGTCAACTTCGACTATTTGGGTGTGCGTAACCGGCATCGGGTGTGGGAGTCGGATACTGCCGGGTAGGCATGGGCCGGTGGGGGTGTGCGCGTAGATCAGTGCGTGGTATTCGCCGGGTGGTGCGGTGACTCCGCCGCCGCCGACGATCTGCCCGTTTTCCATGCGCCAATAGATTTGGCCGCGCCGGTAGTTGGGGTCGGTCGGTTCGGTGAGGATGCCGCCGATGTCCACCGCGAGCCCGACCCAGGTGGGCCAGACGGTGAACTCGACGGCAGGCTCTTGGGTGAACACCGCTAGGTGACGGTGATGCTCGGCGTGATGACGGCCTGCCCGGCCGCGTTGAGCACGATGGACGGCGACAGGGCAGCGTAGGCGAGCATCACATTCCCCGTTGCGGCGGAGGCGATGAGGCCGTGGGTGTAGGTTCCGGCGGCGACGTTGAGAACTACCGCAGACCCGGTGACCGATCCGCCACTGCCGCTGGTGAGGGTGGACGCCACACGGTTACCGCTGGTGTAGGTGGCTTCCTGCGTTGGGGTGGCGGAGTCGCTTTGTGCGGCCTTGGCGATGCCCACGAAGTTTCCGCGTCCCTTGATGAAGTCGGCCGCCGCTTGGCGCTCCGTTCCGATGAGTGGCATGGGTGGACCTTCCTGTTGGTGTGCGTAGTTGTGTTGCGGTGGTTGGCTATTGACTGAATCGGACCATTGCCCCGCCCTTACCGCCGTATCTGCCGTTGCGTGTGCCGATACCGGCGGAGCCACCGCCACCACCAGCACCGGGCTGTCCACCGTCACCGTTGGACCCGGCACCGCCGTTGAGTGTCATTCCGTTGATGGTGGTGTTTGGCATGGACTCACCGGATCGGCCGCTCTTGTCGCCGGTCGCGCCGTTGGCTTCCAGGTAGCCCCCGGCGCCGATCCAGGTGTCATTCTCGTCAATCCATAGTTTCGTTGCGCCACCGTTGCCGCCCGCTTGGTTCAGTGAACCTTCGCCACGGTTACCGCGAGCACCGACCTCGAAATAGATGCGGTTCCAGCCGTTCCCGTACGCGCCACGGTCCCAGCGTTGCGATGCGTTATACCCACGAGTACCGCCACGACCTTCGAATGCCAGTGAACCGGCCTGCCCGCCCTTGCCGCCGCCGACCACGATCACGTCGATGTACCGACACCAGTACGGGATCGGAATGTGCCCGGTGTCGGTGACCGTTTGCGTGACGGCGGACATGGACGGGAACGCCGACGTGAAGGCATTGCCCGTCGCGGCGGTAGCGGTGAGGTCGGATAGTTGGCGGGCAATGGCGTCGAATCCCAAGTCTCCGGCGGTGGCGATGCCGATGTCGCGCGGGTCGATTTGGGTTGCGCCGAACACGGTTTGCGCATCAGCAGTGATAGTGATGTCGGTGAGCTGACGTGCGATAGCAGCCATTGCCACGTCGACACTGGTGGTTGACGTGAATGCCGACGGGAATCGTTCCAGCGCCGTGAACGCGGCCCCCGCCAACGCCATGACGCTGATATCGGAGCCGGTGTTCGCTTCCATCGTGATGCCGACATCGGTAGTGATGGTGGTGGTAGCAGCGAGTCGCGCGAACGCTTGGAGTAGGACTTCGGCGTTGACGTTTGGGTCCAGGCTCCGGTAGTCGACCTGGGTGGCGAGCAGTGCCAGCGCGGCGTCAGTGAGGAGGCTGAGGTTGCGGGGATCGCGTTGGGTTGCGGCAAAGTCCAGTGTGGCAGTCGCGTCGATCCGGTAACTGATCTCAGGGAACCATGCGGCCTTATGCGTCCTGGCTTCCGGCAGTTGCGTTTCGCCCCACCATGCGGGGGAGTGGGTGCGTTCGGCGTACTCCTGAGCCGGTGTCCACGGCATCAGGGCACCGGTTGGTAGCAGCGCAGGTAGATGGCGCCGTCACCGCCGGCACCACCGTCCTGACCGAAGAACAGAAATGAACCGCCACCTGCCCCGCCTGCGCCGGGCTGGCCTCCGCCCGCTCCGACGCCGACGCTCGAACCCGAGGCCCCTCCGCCGCCGAGGTAGAGCTGCCCATTAACGACCACGTCCACTGACGATGCCCCGTCGATACCCGACACCGTTCCGGATGCCCCCGTGGCTGCGAGGCCAGACCATCCGGTCGCGGTAGCTGTGGTGTTACCGCCGGCACCGCCGTTCTTCGCCCCACCCGCTCCGACGCTGCCGGTCAGGGTCGCGCCAACGGCAATGTCGGTGCCGACGGTGAGCGAGGCGTAGACGAACGCGCCCGCATTGCCGCCCTTGCCCGCCGATGTGCTCCCACCTTTAGTTCCGCCAGCGCCACCGGGCATAGCAACCACGTCAACCTTGTCCCCGGATCGCAACCAGCCGGGTAGCGTGTACGCCCATGCTCCGGTGCTGAGGATTGCGGTAGTGATGTCGATTTTGTTGACGAACTCCAGCCTGCATCCCCCACCGCCGCCAACGGCATCACTTCCGTTATACCAACCGCCGCCGCCGCCATAAATGCGGCTGAGAGAGCTCCAGTTTCCGGCCGGTGAGCCACCCCGGCCCGGAACATGCCCAGCGGAGCGCCCAACCGGCACGAATGGCGATGAACTTCCACCCGCGAGCGCGTTAGCGTGTTGCGGGTTATTGGTTGAACCATATTGATAGGCCCCATAGCCGCCAGCACCACCGGCGCCAACCGTCCCATTGCCCTCACCGGAGGCACCCGTAAACAGCGGCGCGTAGCTAATTCCCACCTGAGACGCGGTGCCAGCACTCGTTCCCGAGCCGCCGCCCGCCGTAAGCACCACGCTCCCGGTCGAAAACACAGTCGGAACACCAGCGCCGCCGAACTGCACCGTGAAAGTCGAACCCATATCCGAACCGAACAAAAAGAACGGCCCGATACCCGCACCGCCGCCGCCCGACCCAGAATTGCCGTTGGCTCCACCCCCAATCAAGTTGACCCACGCACCTTTACACCCGGCTGGGACATTTGCGTCTACGAGTTTCGTGTTCTCGACAATGTAGGGGAACTCCACAGTCGGCCACACCTGCGTGTACCCAACGAACACCGCATCGACGGGGGCGGAACCGACGTAGATTTGGTCGATGCTGTTGTCGCCGACACTGATTGCCATCACATCACCCTTGAATCAGATACGCGGCGGTCGGCTTCTTCGTCGGCAACGCGGCATACTGCGCCGCCGTCATGATCCGCAATTCCAGGTTGGTCGTCGTCGTGTTCACAAACCCCGCCACCACACCCGATCCCGCTGACGCACCACCGTCGAGCATCGACCATGAAGAGATCGCAGCCGTGTTGTAACTGCTGCCCTTTTCAATCCCGAACCCGCAATACCGGTAACTCGATCCGTAGAGGGACACAGGCCCCGAATCCACGACATCGTAGAGGGTTTTCTCATTCACTTGTATGCGGAAGTACCGAGGATCAGCAGCGGTACCGCCCTTGAATGACACCGAACACCCGCCGGTAATGAGGTCACTCTTGGTGTAGCCGGCCCCAAGTTGCGTGAATGTTCCCGCGTTGTAAGAGTAGATGCGAACCTCGTCCCATCCGAACCTGGCCATGACCATGTTCGTTCCCGTCGAGTTCGCCCGCAATATCAGGTAGACGTAGTTGGTGGAGTCGTCGCCGAACCAGCCGTGCGACGGGACAGTCGGCAGCACGAGCTTCACTTCGGCAAGATCGGTTTGCAGCGGGCCGCCGTTGAAAAGGTAGAACTCGCGCCCGGCCCCTCCGCTCCACGCCAAAGTGCCACTGCTAGTTATCACCGACCCACTGTTGATGTCGTTGATCTTCGTGAACATCGACGGCGGCGCCGAGGAATCCACGAACTCGGAGAAGTTGACGACCTCACTGGACGCCGCCGGGTCCAACCCGGCCATCGACACCTGCAACATAGCGAGCTGTTCAGCGTTGCCCTGGACACCACTGCGCAGACCGACAAGCTGCCCGATCATGTCGGCGATGGAGAAACCAGACCCGCCCAGCCCGCCCGCGCCGTTGATGACCGCGTCGATCGCGTTCTGAATGGCGTTGTCGATGGTTGTCGCCCCGTCGATTGCAGATTGCACGACGGACGCCGGAATCTGGGTGAGCGCTGTCAGGACATCGCCCGCGGTGTGTCCCGTCCCGGTGACACCCAACGCATTGCAGATCGCATCCCGCCCGTCTTGGCCGGCGCCGTCGAGCGCGACTTGCAGCCCGAGGACGTCGGTCTTGTCGAGCTTCCCGTCACCGGTGAGCCGCGACGTCTTGTTGCCGTTGCCGATGATGAAGTCCTTGACGTCCTGCACGATCGCGTTGATCGGCACGATCATCAGATCGGGGTCCGGCGCCAGGAGCGCGTTGATCTGGTTCTGGACGGACTGCCAGTCCACCAGCCCGGTGACCTTGCCCATGCCGAGCTGCCCGAGCAGCGAGCCGGGATTCGACAGGAGCTGTGCGAGGTGCGCGTTCCAGTCCGTGAGGCCGAGCTTGTCGGCCAGGCCCGCGAGGGCATCCTCGCCGCGCTCCTGCATGAGCTGGATCTCGTCGCCCAGGTCGTGGATGCGGTCCAACAGGCTGCCGGTCGGCGGCAGGCCCAGGCGGGTCAGCAGGGTGTCCACCACCGTGCCGATCCAATTCATGAGCGATTCCAGATCCGCGAGGAGGTCCTTGATGAAGTTCTGCGGGATCGCCTGTGTCGCAACCATCGTGGTGTTGTCGAACTTCACCACACCCCCGGCCGCACCGGCCGTGACACCCGGCACGACGGCAACATGCGTCACCGACCCGTCGACCGGGACCGTCCACGACCCCGAGATGGATTCCGCCCACCCGGCCGACGACCCCGACGGCGTCGCGTGGGAGGCCACCAACACCCGGCCGCCAACCGGAGTCACCACGTCACCGGCACGCGAATACGGCTGCAACTCAACACGAATAGAACCCGCCGATGCCGACACAGACTCACGCTTCACGCGCGAAGCGACCTGTAACTCCCAGCCCTTGCCGACCGCAATCAACTCACCGATCCGGTAATGCTGCTGACCGTCCAACGCAATCCGCAAACACCCCAACGGATCGGTGTCGGGCACACCATCGGTCGCGTCCTGGGTGATAGCCGGATCGTCCTCCGCGACAACGGTAACCGCAGAGTCATACCCCGATTCGAGGATGAGATTCTGGTGCTGATCGGTCAACCACGAAATGTCGATCAGGCCCGACAGTAGGCCCTCGATCTTGCCGCCAATCGCACCGAACAGATGCGACCAGCCGGACTCAAGCTCGCCAAGCGTCGGCCAGTCAACGTCATTGCCGGATACCAACTGCACCATCCGCCGCAGCGGCATGAAGATATCTTGAATCGCTAGCAGTACCTCGTCATCACCGTGGTACTCACCGATGATCGCCTCCAACAGATCACCGAACCCAGCAGCCGCGAGGATCGCTGCCAGCACCGACCCAGGCTGGCTAAGGTCAATCCCCTCCAACGCCGACACCAGGCGGGGCACTGCTGGCAAATCAATACCCGCACCATCATCAAGCGACGCCAAGAACGCCGGCCACGAGGCGATGTTCACCCCGGTCACCGAGAAGATCTTCGCCGCGATCTGCGCCCACGCATCCTCAGGCGACGGCAGGTTGGCCAAATCTGAGAAATCGATGTTGAACAGGCCGCCGATGAACTCGACGAACAACTTCAACCCACCATCGAGCCCGGACAAGTCAATGCCCGTGAACTGCTTGAGCACCTTCTGCCAATTCTCCAGCAGCTGCTCAATCGTGATCGGCGGGAACGTCGGCAACGCCAAATCCTGCCGCTGCGTCGGATCATGCGTGATCGTCAACCGGTTGAAATCAATCGCCCTAGGCACGAGACATCAACCGCCAACGCGACTCCGCAGCAACCCACAACCCCAACTGATCACGCCGCCATGCGCATTCGGCCACCAGCCAATCCACCACGGCCTCATTCACCCGGCCCACAGTCGACTGCTCCAACCACAGATAGTCGCCCGGGTCGATGCCCATCTCGATCGCCTGCCCCAACGCCTTCGGAGGCAGCTCGGCTACCGGCACCTCAGCGATGACGTGCGACACGAACTCGTAGCCCTCGCCGGCCACCTTCCGCGCCGCCGACTCCGCCGCCAACCACCCCAACAGGTCGCGGTCGGTATCTTTCGGGAACAACCCCAGCGTCCGGAACACCTTCTCGCGCGCCACCGGTCAGCCCTGCGGAACCGTCAGCACCGCCAGCTGGGCGCCGTTCGACTTGTTGAAGTGGTATAGACCACCCAAGAATCCATCGTTGTAGAGGTTGACGCAGATCGTCGCCGTCTGGCCGGCATTCACCTGCGCCACCCCATTATCCGGGGACACGGCACTGCTCGGGTCACCCGACTCCGAGTAGTGGGGGAAGATCGTCGTCCAGTTAGAGGAGTTGCCGAAGCCGCGGCCGATCAGCGTCCCCGAAATCGGATCATTCAACCGAACCTCCACGCCGATGGTCAGCGGGTCCGAATCCGTCTCAACCCCGAACGCCTTCAGGTGCCCAGTCACATACGGCACCCAGTCGTAGTCCTGCGCCTCGATCTGCCACGAAAGGATCGTCTGCCGCTGCGTGATGCCCGAGTAGTTCGTGAACGCCTGCTGCGGAACCGAATAGAGGCGCGGGTGTTTCGCCGCGAAGTCGGACGGCTCCCACTTCTGATTTTCGTCGTTCCAGGTGACCACCTGCCCATTCGTCGGCGGCAGTGTGTTGTCGTAGTCCGACGCCAAGGTGATCGCCGCGGCGGGCCCGGGCGGGCCGGCGGGCGGGTCGACCTTCACATGCACCACCGGATTCAGAGACGTACCCGACTGCTCTGTGGTCGTCCCCGTGCCCGGGGCGACCCGCTCGAATGTGAACGTCACATGCGGCGTCTCGCCGGGCACGCCAGCCGATCCCATCGGCCGGGAAATGTAGTGCGTCCCCGTCCAGCAGTACACGAGGTTCCCGATCCAAAACGCGTACCCAGCGTCCGCCAGGGTCAGCGGCCGGTCGAACCCGTTCGCCGCCGACGCGGTCGGCAACTGCGCCGCACTGGCGATCGTCGAGTCGTACTGCATTTTCACGATGTCGGCCGGGTCGCCCTTTTCACCCTGTTCGCCCTTCAGCGCATCGAGGGCGATCACCGCATCCTGGTTGACGGCCTCCATCGTGGCGACCTGCATCGCCGGGGTGTCACCGTCGCCGACCACCCCGTACCAGTGGGTGTTCGTCAGGAATGATCCGAGGTAGACCGGATCTCCGGGGATTGCGTTCGGCATCAGCGGTCCCCCTCCGGGTTGTCGGCGATGACTTCGCCGACCAGGAATGTGACGGTCATCCGGTTCAGGCCGCGGCCTCCGCCGGGTGTGATGGTGATGCCGCCCTCGGCGATGCATCCGGGGGCGAGCTGGTCGCCGAAGTAGATGCCCTCACGGGTGATTCGGGTCGTTTCGTTCAACCACTTTAGCGGGTTCACTGCGCGAAGTTCCCTTCGATTTTGGTGCGGACATGCCACGGCATCGCGGCGAGCATTTCGTCCGTGTCGGGGATCGGGCCCTGCGCCGATACCGGTTCGGGGAGGTCGGGCCGGTCGGGGGCGTCCCACGGCACCCAATCGACCATCCCGGCGAACTGGCCGGGCCGGTCCGGGACGGCGCGACGCTTGATGATCGCCCGCCCGGGGTGAACGTCGCAGCCGGCGCGGGCGAGGTGAAACGCGATCTGCGGCAACTTCTCACCGACGAAAATCACCTCGCCGGTCGGGCCGCGCATGAACATCAACGCGTCGGCGATGCGGTGCATCGCCGCGGTCAGTTCGTCTCTTGTGGCAGGCAAAACACACCCCAATTCGCGAGAGAGTGAATGGAAAGATTCAGCCGGCGATGGCGGCGCCGCCGATGAGCGACCCGATCGCGTTCCAGCCGTCGGCGAGGGCCTTCATGCCCGCCTCGAACGGGTCACGGTCACGGTCCTTGCCGATGGTCAGATCGAGGTGGATCGGGGTGTTGTCGTCGTACGCCCACTTCACGCCCCGGATCTGCTCGGTGTAGTAGATGCTGTCCACCTCGAACAATCCCCGATCGCCGACGGCGTAGTCGTAGCCGTAGCACCACGGCTCACCATCGCGAGCTGCCATCTTGAAGCTGATCTTCGGGGACCGCTTGTGGATGCCCTGCCGGATCGTCAGCGCCGCGGATAGGACGTAGGCGTACCCGTTGCCCTGCTCGAAACCCTCCAGCAGGGCATAGTCATTCAGCCACATGAGGGTATTGAGATTCGAGCCCTTCTCGTACGCGAAGAAGATGTCGTCAAGCTGGCCCTGGTAGATCTCCTCCAGGCCCGGCGTGCCCGGCGCTTCGAGGCCGCCCTGATATGCGGCCATGCCGCCGGGGGCGATGTACATCAGCAGCGCCGACAGCGGCGAGAGGGCATACTTCACACCGAAGCTGATCGCCTGATTCAGCCACGTGGGGCTATGGCCGCCGGTCCAAACCTGCTGCGATGTACCGCGTTTCATGATGTGCTCAGACGTGATGATCCCGGAGTATTCGCAGTCCCGCCACACCAGGGACGGTTTCTCCGGCGCCACCCCGAGCAGCTTGCGGAAGAATGGATCGGTCTCCCCGTCGTGGTCCGCGTCGATCGGGATGATCGTCTCGGTGATCAGATCGTCCAAGGTGGCGGCAACAAGATTCAGGGCCCCGTCGAGTGCGGTCCCGGTCGGCCCGGTCACCCCGGAATGGTCTTCGAACGCCAGGATTACCGCGGCCCGCGACGGGCGCGCCAGCTTGTCGCCGACGAGGGCCGCCAACTCCGGGTGCGGCGACTCCGAATCTTCGGGCAACCAAATGTAGTCGACCAGCGAACAGCCCGCGTCGTCGAGCAGTGGCTCGGACACCGAATGCAGGTCTTGCCACTTCGCCGCCAACGGCAGCATCCGCGACTGATCCAAGATCGGATTCACGAACTGCACCTGAATCGGCCAATGCAGCGGCGACAGGTTCCCGACCCGGGTGGTGAGCCAGTGCGCCGGATCGAACAAGCTCGTCGGGATCGACAAGATCGGCCAGAACGAGCGCGCCAAGTTAAGGAACGTGGTGAACGCCAGATTCGACCGCAGATTCTGAAACCACACCCAGGACTTGATCGGCTGAAACTCCGGCGCGCTGAACGGCGTCGCACCCAACAAAATGTGCTTCGCGTGCTCCCGCAGTGAGATCAGGTCAACCTCAACCGACCTCGTACCGTCCTCGTGCTTGACGGCCCGGATCGCCGTCACCCGGAACCCGATCCGAGTCCGCCAATGCCGCAGGTTCGGATTCGGATCAATCGTGACGTGAAGGTCCTCCTGCACCCTCACCCGATGCGCACACAGGTCCGCCAGCCAGTCCGACCACCGCAGACTGATCGTCCCCGCGCCAGAGTCATCCAGCAGCCGTTCCCATTCCCCGGACCGCTCCGAAGCGACCGTCCCGAGGTATTCGAACCGCTTATCCCACAGCCGGATCAACGGGCGCTGACGGTTCGCGTCGGCGATCAGCTTGCGGCGTTCGTCCAGGAGGCGGTATTTGGTGACCGCATCGTTGTAGTCGGTGATCTGCCGCACTTCGGCCCGCTGCACCGACCGCGGAACCCATGCCATCAGGCGTACCCCATGCGATACCACTGCGGGAGGATGGCGGTGATCTTGGCGTTCGGATTCGTGTGCGTCACCTTGATGTGTGCCTGCGACTTCGGCGGGATGGGCGACGTGAACCCGATCCCGCCGGGCATCCGCCGGCCCACCGGCACGCCGCTGTCGGCATTGGTCAGATCGCCCAGCAGGTAGTCCATGATCTCGCTGTTGCGGATGACCTGATAGAACAGGTTGTCCACCGGGTCGGTGGAACTGGTGAGGGTCCGTTTCGCCGGGTCGGTGTCCATCAGGATCAGGCCGTCGCCCGGGAAGATCCGCGGCAGTCCGACGGTCCGCTCGGTGATCCCGTCCTGAATGGTCACTTCGCCGTCATGCTTGGTGGTGCCCTCGATGATGAACTTCGGCCACTGCGGCCAGTCGCCCCGGTTCACCAGGGGGATCACGCCGTGGTTGCGGCCGTTGACCTGCGCGTTCGCAGCATCATTGACCCACGTTTTCGTCCAGGCACGCTTGCTGTAGAACGGGAACTGCCCGTGGATCGTCATGGACCACGCCTGGCAATTGTTGCCGAAGGCCACCGGGTCCAGCTCGATGTCCTGGTCGTTGGCCTCGCCGTGACGGACGCGAATCCACCGCCACCCATGCGTGCGGGTGTAGGTACCCCAGAACCCGGCCGGCGCCGACTTGTTCTCCGGCCAGTCCGCCCACCACTTTTCTTCGAGCATCCGATAGGCGAACTCGGAATCATTGAACCGCCGGCGGGTCAGGTAGTTGATGCCCGGGCCGACGATGACTCCGAGGTGGTAGACCCGCTTGCCGTAGTCGGTGCGCTCCAGCTCCTGCCCAATCATGTACGGGCCACCGCTGTAGCGCTGTTCGAACGGCAGGTGCATCGCACCGGACAGCTTGTCCGCGAGGACAACACCCTCCTTGCCGCCCCAGTTCCCCGACAGGTTCCACAGGCGGTTACCGTCCGGCGACATGTAGACGTGCTTGGTTTCCCGGCCACGCAGCTGCTTACCCCACGGGCCGAGGTCCCGCCACGACGTGTACCGCTGCCAACCCGGGTGCCGGGCCTCCACGGGCGCGTAGATGGTCGACCCGTCCGGCCGAACCCAGTCATCCATGCCGAGGTTGACTTCCTCGGTGGTGTCGAAGCGGGACCACTCGGGGAAGTTGAACTCGCGGCTCATCGCGGCCTCACCGCCCCCAGATTCCGGTTCACGGCCTGGTTCTGCTTCGCCTGCGTCTTTTGGGGGAACTCCGTAGGATTCACCCCAAGATTGCCGTTGAAGTTGTTCACCACCTGCGGGCCCTGTGGGGCGGTCGGGCCGGGCGCGGCACCGGACCCCGGGTGCGGGCCGGCCGCGATCGGGGTCGTGTACTGGTCGCCGCCGATGGGCTTCAGGAAATCCGCGATACCAGGGAGCTGCAACCCACCGATGCCCATGCCACCACCACTGCTGGTGATGCCGGTCCCGTCGTCGCTGCCATCACCCTGGCCGCCGAGGATGGTTTTCAGGAACCCGCCGCCCCAGTTCAGCCCGGCCATCAGGGATTTGAAGTTCGGCCACTCCCGGAAGTCGGCGAACACCGACCCATCCAAACCGATGCCGGAGAACAGGCCGTTGATCAGCGACTGCCCGAGCGACGACGCGTCACCTCCGCCACTGGAGCCCTTCTCCGCTGTGCTGGCCGCCTTCTCCTTCACCTCCGCAATCCGGGTTTCGGCAGCATCCTGTCGCTGCTCAGCCGCCGTCAACCGCTGCTGCGCGGCGTCGCGCTTCTTCTCCGCCGAATCGATCTTGTCCGACGATGCGCCCTTGGCTTTCAGCTCCGAGATCTTGGCCTCGGCGTCCTTGAGTGCGGTCTGCGCCGAGGTGACCGCCGCCTTCGAGCTGGTCACCGACGCCTGCGCCGACCGGACCGCAGCGGTCGAACCGCCACCACTGCCGGAGCGGGGGTCTTCCCCGCCGCCCACGGCGATCCACGCCCGGTTCGGGAACGCCGACGCACCCGTGCCGCCGCCGTACTGGCCGCCGCCGGCCGCGCCACCCATCTCGACGTTCACGTTGCCGCCGTACGGGTCGACGATGGTGCCCGCGGTGTGCCCGCCGCCGGGGCCACCGTTCTGCCAGCCGATCCAATACGCGGCGACACCGGCCGGGGGGTCGCCCTGCTGGAACCCTCGGGCGAGCAGCGCCGCGCCCTCGTTCTGCGTTGAGAACCGGCCGGACGCGCCGGTCACATAGTTGGAGATGGTGGCCTGTACGCCACTGCAATCCGAATCGAAGGTGTCGCCGTTCCCACCGCCGCGCACATAGCCGCGGCCACTAACCTGGGATGCGTACTGCTTCAGCGAGTCGAGGGTGATACCGCCGTCTTCCATGACGGTCATCCCGAACAGGCGGGCGACCTCCGAGAGGATCGCGGCCGACCGCTTCCGCTTCCCCGGCGCGAGGGGAATGTAGGCTTCGCCGCCGGTCTGCTTTTCCGCGAACACCGTGCCGGCGCCGCGACCCGAGTACAGGCCCGCGGTTTCCGGCTTCCGGATGTAGCGGAACCCACCATCGGCCATCGGGACGATCGCCCCAACCAGGCGGGGGCCTGCGACGCCGCCCAGGCCGGGGAGTGATCCGTTCGGTGCCAGCGCCGGGGCGCCGGGCTGGGTTCCACCGGCAGCGTTCTGCAACGCCTGGGTGACGGTGATGGTCTTGTTCTCGTCCTTCAGCAGGGCTGCCAGGGCCTGCTGGGTCTGCGACAGGCTGTCCGGGTCGACCTTCGTCATGATCAGCTTCTGATCGACGATCCGGGCCTCGTATCCGAGGTTCTTGAGCAGCTGCAACGTCTGATCGCCGAGCGGGGCGGTGACCTCGATCTGCTTGTCGTTGCCCTCTTTCACCTCGGCGTTCATGGCCTTGAGGAGGTCGAGGACCGCCTTGCCGCCGGGGGTGTCGATCTTGATCGGGTGGTCGGTGGGGATGTCACCGGACTGAAACAGCTGAGCGACCTTACCGAGCTGGCCACCGAAGTCCGAGAGGCTGCCACCCAGCGACTTGTAGGCCGCCTTGATCTTCGGGACGGTGGTCCCGTAGGCCTCGGCCAGCGCGGCGAACTGTTCATCGTTTTGCCGCAGCACCTCGGTCATGTCGCGGCCGTGCTGGGAGTAGTCGGCGGTGGTGTCGGCGAGTTGCTTGAGGACTCCGGCCAGGTCCACGCCGTTGCCGATCTGCTGATCGATCTCACCGTTGGCCAGGAACAGTCGGTCTCCGACGCCGCGGGACGCATCTACCGGGCCTTGCAGTGTGGAGCGGGCCGCGTCGACGGCGCGGGTGTGGGCCGCGGCGGCGTCACCGGCGGTCCGTGCCGGGTTCATCGCATCCATCGCAGCCTTGAGGGCCTTGGTCTTGTCGGCTGCGGTGGCGGTGTTGTCGGCGAGAACCCGCATGGCCGTTGCCATCTCGTAGACACCGGGAGCGACCCCAGCGGCGACGGCCTGCTGCTTCAGGAACTCTCCGCGAGCTAGTCGCATTGCCGCGGCGGTCTTCTGACCACCGTCGCCGGCATCTTCCAGTTTCTGCACGAGCTGGTCGAACACCGGTTGCGACCCGTATGTCACGTCGGCCAGTGTCTGGTTGCTCATCTTCAGCGCATCGAGTGCGGTCTTGGCCTCTCTGGAGGCGTTCGCCTCGTCTCGGATCTCGTTGGCAACCGAGTCGTATTTGCCGCCAAAGCGGGGAGTGATCATTCCTCGAAGAGCTGCCCAGTTCCCGGTCGAGCCGGCCTTGCGGTATTCGTCGGCCCACGATGCCGTGCGTTCGCTCGCGGTTTGAAGTTCGTCGCCTAGTGCCTTGATTCGGTCGACTGCCTCGCCTTTGACGGTGTCGTCGAACGCGCCGCGGGACCGCATTAGCGCCTCGTTGAGGTCGGTCTGAGCCTCTCGTGTTCGCTTGATGGCGTCCTGGTATGCCTGCATCGACTGTGATGCCTGCTGGTTCTTCGCCATGACCGCGCCGATGGCGACGGTGGCGCCCATCAAGGCGATGTTCAGTGGTCCGCCGAGCGCCCCGACGAGACCACCGACGGCAGATTTCATCGAGTTCAGTGCCCCGCTGCCCCGCGCGGCGAGGGTGGACCACGCGGCGTTGGTGCGGCTGATCGATTGCCCGGACATCATCGCCAGGTGCTGCTGGAGGCGCATCTCGTCGCTGAAGCCGCGGAACAGTCCGGTGATCCGGCTGCCGCCGGACTGGATGGATGCGACGCCGCGTCCCCATGCGGCGAACATTCCCGTTGTGGCCGTGCCGGTTTGGGTCATTCCGGCGCGCATCTGCCCCAGGATCGCCGGGATGGTCCGGAACCCGAGCCACGCTGCCGCTGCGGCGGTGACGATGCCCTGATGTTTCGACATGAACCCGCCGAGGCCCTGGATTAGCGGGGCAATGGAATTGAGCACCCCAGCAGCCGCCTCCAGCGTAGTCAAGAATATGCTCCACGACGACACGCCAAGAGCTACCGATGCCTTACCTAGCGCCGATCCGATCTGCACCAGCGACGGCCACAACCGCTCAGCAGTGCCCGCAAGGGAATTGAACATCGCCGATACCCGCGACCAGTCATCGCCGATCGCCTTGTTTGACTTCAGTTGCTCAAACGCATGCTTAACCTTCGGCGCCCACTCATCGAACACCTTGGCGTCAAACGCTTTAGCCATCTCAGTCAGCTTCGGAGTGAATGCGTCTAGCGCAACCGTCGCCGACCCAAACCCGCCCTTAAGACGATTGAAGAATGGCTCCAGGATCGCAGCCCCATCGCGACCAAGGGCCGCCTTCAGGTTGTCCCTAGCGCCCTTAAAGCTGTCGCCCATCTTCTTCGCAGCACCACCGATATGGTCAGTGATTGCCTGTTCGAACACCTGCGCGGAAATATTGCCATTGGCGGCCATTTCCTTTACGTTCCCGGCCGCCACTCCGGCCGCTTCAGCGATCCACTGATAGATGGGGATGCCGCGGTCTGCAAGCTGATTCAGGTCGTCGGTGTACGCCTTCTGGCCCGTACGAACCTGATTGATGATACGACCCATATCGCCGAGCCCGGTGCCTGCGATGGCCGCGGCGTCGGCAGTCATCTTCAGGTAGCTTGTCAACTCTTGGCCCGGCTTAACCCCTGCGGCGACGGCATTCGCTGCGATAGTAGCCGCATCGCCGAGCCCGTATGCGGTTCCCTTCACCGATGCCAGCGCGGAATCCATGATTCTAGCTGTGGTCGCCGCATCATGCCCGAGCCCTTGCAGCTTGGACTTCGCCTCATCAATTGCCGTCAGCCGGTCAAACCCGAGCTTCAGTGATGTTGCCAGTACGCCCGCCGCTGACGCTGCCGCACCAGCTATACCAACCTTAAGCGCTTTGCCCATCTTCTCCGCGCCACGGTGACCGACATCGACTAGCTTCTGTTCTACTGCCGACAGATTCGTGCCCGATGCCGCGGCGCTCGACAGCCGGGAACCGAACAGCCGCCCAGCCTCCGAGCCACTGCGGCCGACCTTGCCATAGTCAACCTGCGGATCTATCTTCGCGCCGCGGGTAGACCGATCTATCGCCGCTGCGATGTCACGCTCCATACCCTTGGTTGTCGCCACCAGGGTTACCCATGCTGATGCAATTTCGGGCACTGCGTCACACCTCCTCTAGTCAGCAAGTAGCGCAATAACTTCAGGCGAAACCATCTCTTCGAGTGACACCGTTGCCCACGTCTCAGCCGAATCATGGTCGACTACCTCGACGCCCGGCCTAGGGATCGGCTTCGGGAACGGAATATTAATGGCGTCCTTGAAATTGATAGCCGCGTACCGCCACCCGATTTTTTGCAGCTCATAAAGCTGCTCGGCGGCCAGGTGCTCGGCGACCGTCCACCCATCATTCTGCGCGTGATAGATCGCTGTCCCCGGATGCGCGGCATGAATATACGCCCACAGTTTGTCAAGCCCGATGGTGTCTAAGTCGAGCTGGTCGCGGGTCAGGTCTCGGGTGACCGCCAGTTTGAGGTCACCGAACACCTGCCCGGCCAGCCACGCTATTCCCCCGCTGACAGCTCCGTGTCGGTCTTGGACCATGCCTGCCACAGGTCGGCGAAGTCGTCAGGGCCGCCCAGCGGCGCCGGCCGGGAGTCGATGATCTTGCGGGCCGTTTCCGATGCACCTCGGTCCACAGCCTCCGATTCGATATCGAACTCGGTTTGCAAGTGCCGGATCGACCGTAGCCACTGCTTTGAATAGATGTCGGCGAATCTGCGCAGTGCGACTACCTGCCCATCGGCGTATGTATGCACGTACAGCTTGTCGGCCGGAACCCCGTAGTCGGCCGCCCAATCGTAGTCGGGGTCACCCGGGCTCGCGGCGGCGGCAGTATTCGCCTCGATGTCGGCCAGATTTGGCTGTTCGTCGCTCTTCTTCGTCACTTCTTATCCACCTTGGCTCACCTTGGCGTAGAGGTAGAACCCCGATGCGCCGAGCCAAGGTGAATTAGCAGCGCACCGGGGGGATTGTGGCGACGAGCCGCCAGGCGTGGCGCTACAGTCGCGGAATGAAAACGTGGGGGGCCGCGGTAGCGGCGTTGGCGATGCTGGTCGCGGGCTGCGAATCATCCGGGCCGAAAACATTCACCGTGCACGGCGTCGTCCTCGGCGCCGTGGCGAATGCGAATGACATCGTCGCCGGCAAGTCCTGCAAGTACTTCGACCAGAAACTCTCAGTCGGTGATCCGGTCGTGGTCCGCGGATCGAGTAACGAAATGCTCGGCACCGGGAAACTCGCGAGTGACGATATGGATCACTACCCGACGTGCATCCTGCACTTCGACATCAAAGGCATCCCCGCCGGGCAAGCTGGGTACACGATCACCGCCGGTGGGTATCAGCCGCTAATCGTCACCGAGGACGATCTGCGGCAGGAACCGGTAGGACTGCTGACGCGTGGCGCGATGGACGTGCTCACGGGCCGGACGGATCAGATCAAGCTGTCCCGGTAGGGCCGCGCCGGCTACCCGGCCGGCGCGGCCCTCGCGGCCTACACGTTGGTGATGGTGAGGGCGCCGCCGGTCAGGGCGGACCCGTCGCCGGTGAGCGCACCCGAACCGGTCGGAACGGTCACCGACACCGAACCCGGGCTGCCCGAAGTGGTCCAATCCGACGCGGCGTAGCCGTCATCGAGGGCCACCAGGGCGGTCTTCACCGCCGCCGCGGTCGCGTCGTACGCGACCGCGCTGGTGGTATGACCACCGTGAGTCAGCGTGAAGCTGCCGCCGGTAGCGCCACCCAGGCTCACCGTGTATCCGTAGCTCGACAGCTTGTCGTTCAGCTCGGTGTAGGTGTAGCTGGTGACACCCTGGCTATCCGGGTAGATGTCGAAGGTGACCTTGTACACGGACCAGTCACCCGGCTTCTCCGCGATCGGATCGATCTTGTCCGGCTGCGCATCCGGGATGACACGGCGCCGCTTCACCTTCCCGTCGAACGTGTCGACGATGTAGGCGCCGTGGTCCAGCACATCGGCGATGCTCTTGGTGGAAATGTGCGTGCCGTTCGACGTGGTGGCCGGCGCCACGATCACGTTGCCCTCGCCGTACACGATTTCCATCACGTTCGGGTTCAGGAATTCGATGAACGTCAGCTCGAAGGTGTCATCCTTCGACTGCTGGATCGACCGGACCTTGTCGCCGTTCCAATCTTTCTTCTTGTCGGTCTGCCGCTCCGAGGTATACGTGTAGCCCTCATCGGACACGCCACCCAGACGGATCGCGCCGCCCGGGCGCGGGGAGTACGCGTCGGTCGGCAGCACGATGTTCTGCGCGACCTTCCAGATGCCGCCGGTGACCTTGGGGACGCCGACGAAGGTGTTCGACACTTGAGTGTGTGCCATGTTTCCTCCAGTGGAATTGCGCCCTCAGTTGGGCACGACGAAAACCCCCGGCACCGGCGGTAGCGGGGTCACCTTGGCTCGTTTTGGAACTCTCCGGACTCAGCCGGCAGAAACCGTGGACTGCAAGGTCCACGTCAAGTTGATCTGCATCCGTGGATGATTCGGCAGATCCGGGTCCTGCGACCAATACGGGCCGCGCTGCTCGCACGGCTCCGACACCGGCACCTGTTCGCCGTCGATCACCGCATCAGGTGCGGCCCTCAGAATCGCCGCCACCAGCTGCGCCAACTCGCTACAGCGGACCTCTCGGCCGGCCGCGTCGTACACAAACGCGATCACCTGACACCACTGCGTCCGCCGGCACACTTCACGCCCCGGCAGGGAGAACACCCGAATGAACCGGTCCGGCATCGGCGACGGGACTTGAGTGCCGACCTTGATGCTCGTCACGCCACGCTCCGCGAGCCCGTCGAGCAGGATTCGCCGAGCCAGTGCATCCACGTCCGGGAATAGGACTAGGTCAGTCACAATCGGCTCTGCAACGCTTGGGTTTTCGCCTCATGCCGCACCGCACGACGGCCAGTGGTACGCACCCGGTACCGGGCCCGGTCCGTCGTACCGTCCTGCACCTCGTAGTACGGCTCTTTCGGCGCCGGCGACGTTGTCGGCGGTACCGCATTCGCGGCGTCCGCCATCTCCTCGGCCAACCCCTTCACCTTCGCCTTCACCGTGGAGCTGGTCAGGATCGCCTCAAACGCAGCCGGGTTGAACTTGATGTTCGCCATCAGATCACCGCCCTGAGGTCGATCACAATCCGATCCGGGGAGAACCCGAACGGACCGTGGTTGTAGTCCTTCGGCAAGCCGACGACCTCACATAACCACCCGTTCACTGTGAACCTGTCCCGGTGATCCACCGCCGCAACGGAATCGACCACCAGAACCACATCCACAGCAACCCGGTCGCCATTCACCGGCCCCGGCTGCGGCTCCGACGAATCCGGCGACCACCACACACATGCCCGCGACACTGGCGCCGACCATCCCGGGACGATGTTCCCGTGAGCATCCTCCACGCCAGGCATGTACGACTCATGCTGACAGGTGAACGGGAGCGGGAAGTGCCGCGCGAGACTCACCACTTGGATGTGCCCGCATTCCCCGCTCGGCCGCGACAACCGAGGTTGCGCAGCGTCGACTTGTCCTGCCGCGTCATCCACACACCCCCCGATGTTGCATCGGATGAGTAGCTGCGAGTGACCCCGAATACGCCCATAGTGGCCTGAACCTGGGATGTCCCAGGCTCCGGTCCTGAACTCGATCCCGATGCGACCAGAACGCGCGCCACCATTCGTGACACGACAATCCGAACCGCATCGGGAACGGGATCAGGAACACGCCGAAGCCACGCTTCGGCCATCACTGACGCCTCTTCGAGTAACCCGGCCGACCGGGCGGCCTCGTCAGGCGTCAGGATCCGGCCGAGGCGCGCTTCGACGTCCACGCTTGACGCCAGCACCATCGGAATCCTTCGACTCAGACTTGGGGCCATCCTCGACCAGGTGCTCACCCACCTGAACACCGTCGGGGACGGTATCGCCGGCCGAAAGGACGACGAGACCGCCACCAGCGGCATGCACGTAGACAACCCCATCGAGGTCGCCGCGGATCTTCATCAGGAGACGACCGTGGCTACCATCGAGGCGACAGGGTTCACCAACACCGGCAGTGCGATGGCATTGGAATGGACCCACACCGCAATGGGATCCTTGGTTTTCCATGCGCCGACCACGAGGCCCGGCTGATCCCCACCGCCGATGCCGTAGTCCGGCTCACCGGACTCCAGGGTTTCGCCGTAGAACGTGGCGCCGAGTTCCGGCTGACCGTTCGGGTCGACCGGGGTCGGCAACAGGTACACCTTGTTGACGTTCAGCACGGCGGTTCCCCGGATCTTGCGGTCGTACACGTAGATCGGGGGCAGACCGTACCCGGCGAGGATCGCGTTCAGCGCGTCGACAGACACAATCGCCGGGGTACCCGCCATCGTGGCGGCCAGCGAGCGAATATCAGCCGAACGCTGCAACGCGGCCACGACCTTGCGGGAAGTGACGATAGCGCCGGGCATCTGCCCCTGGTTTCCGTCGGCGAACACGTCGCACCAGGCGATCAGGTCGTCGATCGGCTTCGGGGTTCCCGCGGCGTTCCACAGGGTCGCTGCGGTGACAGTGTTGCCTCCAGGGCGCCCGAACGACATGGTCTGCACCACACCGTTCTCGTTGATCGTCAGCGCACCGGAGTCGATGGCCTGCCCGCGTGCAACCTCCAGTCGGTCCACGACCGCATTGGCGACCCGCGTAGCGGCCTTTTCGACACCGCCGAGTACCAGCGCCTGCGAACTGTCACCGCGGGAACGCAACTGGTCGTACTCGGAGACCCGCTCCTTGAGGCCTAGCGGCAGCAGCTCGAACACCTTGCGGGTTCCGCTGCCGCCGGACCCAATAGGGGTCTCGGCATCGAATGCCCGGAACTGCGCCAGGGCACCGTTTCCGTCCGCGGCAACGACGGTGCGCACCACGACGTCGGGCACCGAGTAGTTCGGCAGCCAACGCGCCAGGGTGCCCTTCTGTCGTTCCACGTCTTCCACTGCCGCGCGGGCAAACCCGGTCAACTCAGCAGGGCTGATGAGATCGGTCCACAGAGCCATGATCAGGCCTCCCAGGTGAACGAGCCGGAGGTCTTCGCGGCGGCGAGGACCGTAGACGGCAGCTTGGACAGGATGACAGAACCGTGCCGAAGAACTGGGAACGTCACGTTTTCGGCGCCGCTCACAACCGAGGTATCGGTCAGGATGAAGCCGTAGATGACCTCGGTTCCATCGGCTGCGCCGGGAACGTATGGCACGGCCAGGCCGGAAGCGAGCGCGAACGGCTCGCCCGACTTGATCACGCCATTGGCCGTCTTCGCCGCCCATGCGGTCGGGTTCAGTGTTGCCGAACGAGCGGTACCGGTGCCATGCCGTGAGCCAAGCCAGGACTGATCACCTGCACCGACGGACTCGCTGCGAATGCCGAGCTGAGTCATTGGTGTCTCCTTTCAAGGAGCGATGTGCAGGTGGCCCACCTGCGGGGGTTTACTTTTGGTGTGCTGCCGCGTAACGGTCGCGGCCAGCCGATATGCCGCCGCCGCGCCCTTGGGACGGAACGCCCTGCTGGGGATTCGTCTTCGGGCCGCCGGCCGTGACATGAGGCGCCAGGGCTTCAACTTCTGCCTTGATCTCTTCCTCGGTCTCGCCGCGGAGTAGTGCGGCAATCGGGTCGGGCAGATCCTTGCCGAGCCGAGCGCGCAGAGCTGCGACGCGCTCAGATTGTGCGAACCCCTCGGCGGCTTCACGGGCTTCATGCTCGCTGTCGATCTGCGCCTTGAGGTCGTTGATCTGCTGCTGCCACTCGGGCAGTCCATCCGTCTTAGCCGCGTTCAGAGCTGCGGTCGCAGCGTCGAGCTGCTTTTGCAGTTCCTTGGCAGATGATTCAGCCGCCTTGCGGGCTTCGCGCTCGCTGTCGAGGGCCTTCTTGCCGCCTTCGCCCAACTGCTCGTCGGGATTCGGTCCATCTTTGGGCGCAGTATCGTCCTGCGGACCGGTCGGATTGGGGTTTTCGTTGACGGTCACTACTTCCTCCATCGCAGAGGTAAACCGGTCGGCCTCGCGCCTTCCGGTGGTCTGAATCGGGGCCTATAGTCGGCCCTCGTAGCGGCGGATCATCTCCATGTGGTAGCGGATCTGCGGCGAATCCTCGGGCAACCCCTTGGCGCGCAGATCAGCCAAACTCCGATTCATGCCGGGTAGTTGCCGATTCGCCACGTCGCTAGGGGTGTCTTTGCTCGGCACCGGTGCCGACGACTTTCGCGGCGCACCATCATTACCTGCGCCGCTGCCGCCCACATTCGTCTCGATCCACTGCCGCGCCCGCTCCGCATCAGCCGACTTAGACGCATCACTACGGTTGCGCGCTGATGCCACAAACTCGCTGTTCACTGACTTGACCTGGTCGGGATTGAACGCAGGAGCAACACTGCACTTGCAACGGTCATGCGACGCGAACCGCACCGTATTCTCCGTGTACACAGCACCGCGACCGATCAACATTGCACAGAAGTCACAGCGACCGGCGCCGACTCGCATCCATCCGCGTGCGCGCGGATCTGCCACCGCGGACTGCATCACCACGTCGCGCGAATAGTCCGTCAGTCGACGCTCAAAACCACCCTCAACGAGAGATTGGAACGACTCCACGGTCCGCGCCTCGGACATTGCCCAGCCGAGAAGTTCGTTCGTGCCCGGCGCCCTCGGGTCCGGAATCTGCGCCGTAAACCCTGGCGCAACACCACTCTCTGCGCGCAGATCGTCGTACCACTGCGCCGCAAGTGTCGCCGACGCTTCACCGTAGGTTCGCAGCAGTTCCGGTATCAGCTCTTGCAGGGCGAAAATGTCGCCGTTGACCGCGGCCCACAACTCCCGCAGATCAATCCGCGCCGCGAAGTTCAGATCGCTAACCGCGCGACGAAACTCCTCATACGTCGACAGCGGCGCCATTGCCCATACCCCGGGCGATCAACTGGCGTACAGCCTCGGCGCCGGCAGACTTGCGGCCCTCTTGCTCTAGCTGCTGCTGATCCTGCGGCGATAAGCCAACACGATCCCGCGTCACCTTCGAGTCTGGCGTGAGAATCCCAGCTCCGATCAGCTTCACGGCCTCATCAGCCGCCGCGGCCCTGGTTGGCGTCGAAGCGTCACGCCACTTCGCACTCACCTGCCGGAATACATCACGATCTACAGTGCCGTCACGGAACAACAGCGTCAGAAACGCCACCTCGCGCCACGCCAATCCAAACGACGTCTGGCGCCGTTCAGCACGCTTCACCAGACGATACTCCTGCTGGCGAATCGAATCCGCAGACGGCGGATTGTCAGTAACGAAACCCATGTAGTTCGCAGGGATACCAGCCTCGGCGGACAGCAGTTGCGAATACGCCTTGATCTGGTCGATGTACGGCGCCGGGGACGCCGGCCGGAACTCATGCAGCTTCGGCTCGACCACGTTGCCCTCTTCGTCAACCTGAGAGGGGATCGCATTCATGCGGCCCGACGTCGACGACCAGCCCGCTCGACGATTCTCCTCGGGCGAATTGTCATCCGACATGCCGAACACCTCGGGATCAGTGTTCAACGCAGTCCACTTCGGCGACGTATAGAACTCGCGGTTGATCTCCAAGCCCGTCAGCGTCCGAATCGCCGCATCAGTCAAGTACACCACCGCGCGAGTGATCTCCGACCGGCCACGAATGTCCGATGCACGCTCTTTGTTCAGCATGCGCGCCACCGGAACGCGATTGAAGCCGTGCCGATGGCGATCTGCGACGACCAGTTCGCCGCGGACCAGCTCGAAAACGATAGTCTCGTTCGGCAGGTACAGCGTCTCCATGACTGGCCGGCCATGCTCATCGCGCGTCTGCGACAACGCCGAGCTGGCCCGCCGCAACCGGTAGTCCCACTCAACCGTGCATGACTCCGTGGACTCTGGCGTCACCAGCACGTCAGGCCCATCGCCGGCCCCGTGACCTACCGTGACAAACCCGCAGCCGTAGACCAGTGCGTCGAGGTGTCCGCGGCCAGACTCGGTCATCAGGTCGTTGTCGGTGTACGTGTCAGCAAGATTCAGATCGTCAGCACCTGCCCAGCCCTGAAACTCGAGCCGCTCTTCGAGGACGTCCACCACGGTCCCGGGCCAACCGATCACGGCTTCGATCAGGCCAGGCAGCCCGGCCGGCGCCGCAATGCCCAGGTCTTCCGCGGTGTGCTTGTGCTCGTACAGGTCAGACTTGAACCGATTACGTGCCGACACCTTGCGCAACTGATTACGCAAGAGCCCAACCGCATCCCGCTCATCATCCGACAACTTCAAAGTCGGCAAAGCGATAGCCGAAGTCACCCGACCACCGCCTTCCGCACTCGTCGTTGTCCCTTGTCTGACTTGCTCCGTGTGGTCACCGCGGCATAGACCGCCTCCGACATCGAGATCGCAGGACCAATGTCAAATGACTCCGACCGTGCCTCCAGTAGCCACCCACCCGAAGGTCGATCTTTGCGGCGCGATCCACGGATTGCCGTTTCGAGGTCCGGGTTGCCGTCGTGCGTCAACCTGCGCTGCTCGGCCATTCCGAGCCACAGCGGATTGCCGGCGCCGGCCTCGTTCTGTGTGTACGC
>CXWK01000178.1_pt1 | contig 27536 bp, 17 predicted proteins | sample 590851 | NCBI WGS metagenome assembly CXWK01 (sample SAMEA3498364, study PRJEB10139) | wastewater metagenome | biome: wastewater treatment plant; material: activated sludge | place: Denmark | collected 2014-08-01
CAAAAAGGGTGTAGCCGCCACCTTGTGCCTGCCGGGAGATCCGAGCGACCTCGACCTCGATCTCAGCGTCCAGCCCCGTGGCTACCGCCTGCTCGCCAAGATCCCGCGCCTACCCGAGGCGGTGATCACCAACGTGGTCGAGCGCTTCGGTGACCTCCAGAAGATCATGCGGGCCACCATCAGCGACCTCGACGAGGTCGACGGTGTGGGCACCAATCGCGCCCGGGCAGTGAAGGAAGGCCTGGCCCGCCTGGCCGAGACATCGATCCTGGACCGATACGGATGACCCGCCTGACCCGTTCTGGCGTCAGATCCCGTCGCCAGGCGACGGTGATTGACGCCAGAACGGTGGATCGGTGCCAGAGACGACCGCCGCCACATGACCACCACCACCACCACCACCACCACATGACCACCACCACATGATCGAGACCGTCCTGCTGCCTTCGGGGGCGCCGGCCCGCATCGCCCGCCCTCGGGGTGCGCCGAGCGACATGGGTCTCGTCATCGCGGCCGACATCGGTGGCATCCGGCCCCTCTTCGACGACCTGTCCCGGCGCCTCGCCGACGAGCAGGGCTGGGTGGTCTGTGCGCCCGAGCCCTTCCCCGGTCGTGAGTCGATGACGCTGGACGAGCGCATGGCCGCGATGCCGGGCCTCGTCGACGCCGGCCAGGTGGGTGCGCTCGTCGAGGCCGCCGATGCCACCGACTGCGAGCAGGTGGGGCTCGTGGGCTTCTGCATGGGCGGCATGTACGCCCTCAAGGCCGCGGGCACGGGACGGTTCCACCGCTGCGTGTCGTTCTACGGCATGATCCGCGTCCCCGATGCCTGGCGCGGCGCCGGCCAGGGCGATCCGCTCGAGGCGGTCACCACGGCGGGCGCCTCACCCGTGCTGGCGATCGTTGGCACCGCCGACCCGTACACGCCACCCGGCGACGTCGACGACCTCGAGGCCGCCGGTGCCCGCGTGGTGCGCTACGAGGGGGCCGAGCACGGTTTCGTCCACGACCCGGGCCGTCCTGCCCACCGCCCGGACGACGCCGCCGACGCCTGGGCCCGGGCGCTCGCCTTCCTCACCGGCTGACCGCCATCGGTGGAGTCCCCCGTTCTGAGCGAGCGACCGTTCTGAGCTAGCGGGCGCGGATGGTCATCTGCCGACGGTTGGTGACGGTGTAGAGGCGGTCGTTCTGTTCGACCCAGCCGAGGCGGATGAACGACGCGATGGCCTTGTTCACCCGTTCGCGGGATGCGCCCACCATGCCGGCCAGCTCCTCCTGGGTGATCGGCAGGGTGAACTCGTCGCTGTCGCCCGCCAGCTCGAGCAGGCGCTTGGCCGTCCGTCCGGTGACGTCGAGGAACACCGAGTCCGCGAGGGCCTCGTCGGTGGCGCGGAGCCGACCGGCCAGCAGCTCGACGACCGTCCACAGGTGACCGGGCTCCTCCTCGAAGGCGTCTCGCAACGGGCCGTAGGGGACGGCGACGACCTGGGACTCCTCGAGGGCACGGGCCTCGGCGGATCGGGGCAACCCGTCGAACAGCGGCATCTCGCCGAACAGGTCGCCCCGCTCCATGAGGGCGATGAGTGACTCGCGCCCGTCGTCGGACTTGTTGGCGATGGCGATGCGGCCGCGCTCGACGACGAAGAGCTCGTCGGGATCGTCGTCCTGAGTGAAGACGATGTCGCCCCGCTGCAACGGCCGGGTATCGGCGGCGTCGGTGATGGCCGTCAGCGCCTCCGGGCTCAGGTCGCGGAACAACACGACGTCGTTGAGGAGCGTCTGGTCCACCATGGCGGAGGTCATCGTAGATTGCAGGGCGTGAGCCCGCCGCGGAAGAGGGAGTCGCCCGCGAAGGAGACCGCGGGACGGGGACGTGTCGACGACGCTGATGGCGGCGGTGAGTCCTCGCGTGACGAGCCGTCGACCTGGGCGATCGTCGTGGCGGCCGGCTCCGGCAGCCGATTCGGTGGGGAGAAGCAGTTCGCCCCCCTGCGCGGTCGACGCGTCGTCGACTGGTCGTTGCGCGCCGCCCGGCGGAGCTGCGACGGCGTGGTCTGCGTGCTGCCCGAGGAGACCGGGGGAGCCGACGGCGCCCCTCCCGCCGAGCCCGGGGCCGACCGCTCGGTGCCGGGTGGCGCTACCCGCTCTGCGTCGGTACGGGCCGGGCTGGCCGCCGTTCCCGAGTCGGCCGACATCGTGGTCGTGCACGACGCGGCCCGGCCACTGGCGCCGGCGGCGCTCTTCGCGGCGGTGATCCGGGCGGTGGCCGACGGTGCGGACGGCGCGATCCCGGCGGTGCCCGTGCACGACACGATCCGCCACGTCGACGACGGCGTGGTGGACCGGTCGCAGCTCGTCGCGGTGCAGACACCCCAGGCGTTCCGAGCCGAACGGCTGCGCGCCGCGCACGCTCACGGGGGCGAGGCCACCGACGACGCTTCGCTCGTCGAGGCTGCGGGTGGCACGGTGGTGGTCGTGCCGGGCCATCCCCACAACCTCAAGATCACCGACCCGGGCGACCTGCGGGTGGCCGCGGTGTTGCTCGACGACGAGGAGGAGTCGTGACCATCCGGGTCGGCCAGGGCTTCGACGTCCATCCGTTCGCCGAGGGCGGGCCCGGCGCGGGAGCGAGGGTCCTGACCCTCGGTGGCGTGCGGTTCCCGGGTGAGCGCCCGCTCGCCGGCCACAGCGACGCCGACGCCGTGGCCCACGCGTGTGCCGACGCGTTGTTGGGGGCGGCCGGGCTCGGCGATCTGGGTGGGCACTTCCCCGACACCGACCCCGCCTGGTCGGGTGCCGACAGCCTGGACCTGCTCGCGGAGGTGGCGGCCCGAGTGCGCTCGAGCGGCTGGGAGCCGGGCAACGTGGACTGCACCGTGGTGCTCGAGGCTCCCAAGCTCGCACCCCACCGCCGCGAGATGGAGGCGCGCCTGTCGGCCGCCGCCGGAGCCCCCGTGTCGGTGAAGGCCACCCGCGCCGAGGGCCTGGGCGCCATCGGCCGGGGTGAGGGCATCGCCTGCTTCGCCGTGGCCCTGGTTGCCTCGGCGGTGTCGCCATGAGCCCCGCCCGCCGGGGGCGGTCGAGTGCGCCTTCCGGCGGTGGGGGCCGCTCGGGTGGCCGGGGTTCGGACTCGCGTGGTGCGGGCCGCAATGCCAAGCCCACGCAGGGTGGCAAGCCTGGCAGGGGCCGGGCCCAGCCCGGCGGTCGGGGTGCCGGCCGTCGGTCCTCCGACGGCCGGCCGGCGCGGGCAAAGGCCCCGAAGGGCCTCGGCGGCGAGCAGGTCGAGGGTCGACAGGCCGTGCGCGAACTCCTGCTCGCCGGGCGGCGCCAGGCCCTGGAGGTGGTCTTCGCCTCGGGTCTGGACGACGCCCCGATACTCGACGACATCATCGACCTCGCGGACGAGAACAAGGTGCCGATGCGCGAGGTCAGCCGCAGCAAGTTCGATGCCACGGCACGAACCGAGTCGTCGCAGGGGGTCATCGCCCTGGCCCAGCCCGTCCCCGAGCATGGCCTCGACGAACTCGCCCGGGCCTCCGACCGGTCCGTCGGCCCCGCGCCCTTCCTGCTGGCCGTCGACGGTGTCACCGACCCGGGGAACCTCGGGGCCCTGCTCCGGTCGGCCGAGTGCGCCGGTGTCACCGGGGTGGTTCTTCCCCGGCACCGGTCGGCCCACCTCTCGCCCACGGTCACGAAGGCCGCCGCCGGGGCCATCGAGCACCTGCCCATGACGCTCGTGGGCGGGCTGCCGGCGGCCTTGGCGAGACTGTCCGAGCTCGGCGTGTGGGTGGTCGGGCTCGACAGTGCCGCCGCCGACCCGCTCTTCGAGCTGAAGGTGGCGGCCGAGCCGGTCGTGCTCGTGATGGGCAGCGAGGGGCGGGGGCTGTCGCGCCTGGTGAGCCGGCGCTGCGACACCGTCGTGTCGATCCCGTTGCGGGGCTCGCTCGGCTCGCTGAACGTCTCGGCCGCGGGTGCCCTCGCCTGCTACGAGATCGCCCGCCGCCGCGGCTGACCCCAACCCCTTCTCGGCGACAGAGGGCCGGAGCGCGGGACCTATGTCGTCGAGGACGCGGCCTGGATGGCGCGCCAGACGCGCTCGGGGGTGCACGGCATGTCGATGTGGCGCACGCCGAGGTGGGCCACCGCGTCGACGACCGCGTTCTGGACGGCGGGGGTGGCACCGATGGTGCCCGACTCGCCGATGCCCTTGGCCCCCAACTCGTTCATCGGCGTGGGCGTCTCCATGGGCACGCGCTCGAACATCGGTAGCTCGGTGGCGGTGATGACGGCGTAGTCCATGAAGTTGGTGGTGAGCGGGTTGCCGTCGGTGTCGTAGCGCACCTGCTCGAGCAGGGCCTGGGCCACGCCCTGGGCGAGGCCCCCGTGCACCTGGCCGTCGGCGAGCAGCGGATTGAGGATGGTGCCGGCATCGTCCACGGCGACGAGGCGCAGGAGCTCGACGGCGCCCGTCTCGGTGTCGACCTCGACCACGGCCACGTGTGCCCCGAACGGGAAGGTGGGGCCGGCGGCGGTGAAGTCGGCCAGTCCCACGAGGGGGGCCTCGACGGCCGCGGTCGCCGCCGCCACCTGGTCCCACCCGACCGAGATCGCCGGAGTGCCGATCGCGTGGAACCGGCGGCGACCGTCGTCACCGGGCTCGCCGAGCACGAGGTCGAGCGGGTTGGCTTCGAGCAGGTCGGCGGCCGCGTCCCGGGCCAGGTCGTGCAGCTTGGTGGCCGCATCGCGGATCGCCGACCCCGCGACCTGCACCGACCTCGACCCGCCGGTGATCGATCCGGTGGGCACCACGTCGGTGTCGCCGAAGACCACCTCGACCGACTCGATGGGCACGCCCAGGCGGTCGGCCACGAGCATGGCCCAGGCCGTCTTGTGGCCCTGGCCGTAGGGCGACGAGCCGGTCTTGGCCAGGAACGTGCCGTCGGCCCGCAGTTCGACCGATCCGAACTCGGACCCGCCGCCGAGGGCGGTGATCTCGACGTAGACCGACAGGCCGATGCCGAGCGCACGGGGGTCGCCCGCCTCGCGGCGGGACCGCTGCTCGGCCCGTAGGTCGTCGTAGCCCGCGGCCGCCAACGCGAGGTCGAGGGCCTGGCCGTACGCACCGATGTCGTAGGTGGCGCCACCCGGCGTGTCGTACGGGAAGACGTCGTCGGCGAGCAGGTTGCGGCGGCGCACTTCGGCCGGGTCCATGGCGATCTCGGCCGCGAACAGGTCGACGGCCCGCTCGATGGCGGCGGCGGCCTCGGGGCGACCGGCGCCGCGGAAGGCCACCAGCGGGGTGGTGTTGGTGGCCACCGACTCCGAGCTGAACTCGGCGTTGGTGAGGTCGTAGACGCCGGTGGTCATCATCCGTGTCATGAACGGCAGGACCGCCCCCATCATCGGGTAGGCCCCCGAGTCCTGCACCACCTTCAGTCGGTAGGCCGTGATCCTGCCGTCCCTGGTGCCGCCGATGGTGACGTCCTGGATCTGGCCCCGTCCGTGACCAAGGTTCACCATGCTCTCCGAGCGGGTCTCGGTCCAGCGCACCGGCCGCCCGACCCGCTTGGCCAGGGGACCGAGCAGGATGTCCTCGGGATAGGCGCTGGACTTCGAGCCGAAGCTGCCGCCGACGTCGGGGGTGATCACCCGGACCTGGTCGGTGTCGAGGCCGAGGGCCCCGGCCAACTGGTCTCGGATGGGGTGGGCGCCCTGGTTGCTGGAGTACTGGACGAGGCGGCCGTCGTCGTCCCAGTAGGCGGCCGCCGACCGGGGCTCGATGGGGCAGGGGGCGACCTTCTGGTTCACGATCCGCTGGCTGACGACCACCTCGCAGCCGGAGAAGTCGGCGGTCATCCTCCCCGCCGGGATCGACATGACGCGCTGGGTCTCGGCGTCGGGGAACAGCGGGTGCGCGGGCGCCAGCGCTTCCTCGGGATCGACGACGGCCGGCATCGGGTCGTAGTCCACGATCACCAACTCGGCCGCGTCGGTGGCCTGGGCGCAGGTCTCGGCCACGACGGCGGCGATGGGCTCGCCGACGAAGCGCACCACGTCGCGGGCCAGGAGGGGCCGCAGCATCTGCTGGTTGAGGAACCCCATGGAGGGGACCAGGTCGGGGATCTCCAGGTCGTCGACCGTGACCACCGCCAGCACCCCCGGCATGGGCACGGCCTCGCTAGTGTCGACCTCGAGCAGGCGTGCGCTGGCCATCGTCGAGCGCACGTACACCACGTGGACGGGCGCACCGGGCAGCACGACGTCGTCGACGTAGGTGCCGCCGGTGGTGAGGAAGGCCGGGTCCTCGGTGCGCAGCACGCGATTGCCGAGAATGCTCATGGCGCCGGCACCTCCTCCGTCGGTGCCCTCTCGGGACCCGCTTCGGCTGTCGGTGGTGTTCCGCTGCGCTGCGCGGCCTCGAGGCCCATGGGCGTCGTCCCCCTCTGCGTGGCCGGCCGATCCCGGGCCGGGAGACCTGGCGTGCCTCGACGCTACCTGGTGGTGGGCGCGGTGGTCAGCCGGTGAGCCGAACGCCGCTCGACGGGGTGAGGCGCACGTCGTAGGCGCCCTGCACAGGCACCTCGACCCGGTACCCGCCGTCGCCCGCCACGATGTCGGCCTGGTCGCCCCCGACACCGCCCGACGCCAGCGGCGCGCCGCCGTCGCGATCGGGCACCCAGACCACCAGCGTGCCGGTGCCGTCGCCCTCGGCCACTCCCGTGATCCGGGCCAGGCCGGTGGCGGGATCGCTGCGCACGCGTGTCAGGCGCCCGGGAGCGGCCCGCGGGTAGGTCCGCGACAAGGTGGTGGCCCACGGTTGGGTCAGGCCCAGGTCCTCGCCGCTCGGGCATGCGGTGCGGTGCAGGTGCACCAGCACCTCGGCGGGCTCGCCGCCGGGCCGGCCGACCGAATGGGGGTCGCCGCAGGCCTGACGCCACTGCCACCACGTGCCCCCCACCCGGTGGGCGTCCTCCTGGTCGGCGTACTCGGCCACCAGCCCAGCCTGCTCGTCCGGGTCGCCGAACCAGCCGTACTCACCCACCCAGAAGGTGGTGTCGTACGAGGCGGCCTTCTCGGCCGCGGCGGCGAACCCCTCGGCGATGGTGATGTCGCTGCTGGCGATCGACTGGGCATAGACGTGCGGAGCGAAGACCAGGCCGGGGTCGTCGCTGAAGGGCGCGGCCACGGGGCCGTCGCCCAGGCCGGACCACAGGATGGTGGGCTCGAAGAAGACCAGGTGGCGTGTGCTGCCGTCGACGGCGGCTTCGCCCCGGCGAACGGCCTCGATGGCCCTGACGGAGAACTCGGCCAGGGCCCTGTTGGTGGCTTCCACGCCAGGGCCGAAGCCGGGCTCGTTCAACAGGTCGTACCCGGCCACTGCCGGCTCGGCTGCGAACTCCTCGCCCAGCCGCCCCCACACGTCGACCAGGTGGGTCTGGATGCCGTCGGTGTCGGCCCAGAAGTTGTTCCACGCCGCGATCACCGCACCGGCGCTCTCGCGGCTGCCGTTGTTGCAGGTGGAGCAGCCGTCGGTGAGCGTGGCCCACTCGGGGGCCCCGTCCCACCCCAACGCCGGCTGCAGGCCATCGGGACAGGTGGCGCCGTCGGGGGTGGCGACGAACTTGCCGTAGGCGTCCTGGTGGACGTCGATCACCGTGTACAGGCCCTCGGCGGCCGCGGCGTCGACCGCCTCGTGGATGCGGGCCACGTAGTCGTCGTCGATCTGGCCGGGCTCGGGCTCGAGCAGCGACCAGCTCACCAGCAGGCGCACCACGTCGAACCCGAGGGTGGCCATCTCCGCGAAGTCGCCCTGGTCGTAGGGGAAGGCGGGGTCGAGCCCGGGGTCGTCCTGGTAGTAGTCGCCCAGCGTGTTGAGGTTGGCGCCCCGCAACAGCACCTGGCGGCCGTCCGAGTCCACGATGCGCGCGTTGTCGCCGCGCTCGAGTGACAGCGGCAGCAGGTCGTCGGCGGCGAAGGGCGAGCCGTCGGCCCTGGCGATCGGGGCGTCCCCGGCGGCCGTCGTGGACCCGCCGGACGAGCACGCCCCGGCCACCAGGGCGAACGCGATCGCCGGCGCCAGCGCCAGCGCCTGCCGGCGGGGGAGTGATCGGGCTGGAGCGTGCACGGTTGACAGTCTGGCCCCGGCGTGACTCGTCGCCGCGCGAACCTGGGGCGCCGGCCCGACCCGCGGCAGCACCGAGAGGCAGACCGTCCCGTGAGGTACCGACCCGAGATCGATGGCGTGCGGGCCCTGGCGGTGCTCGCGGTGGTGGCCTACCACGCGGGGGTGCCGGGGCTCGACGGCGGGTTCGTCGGGGTGGACGTCTTCTTCGTGATCTCGGGCTTCTTGATCACCGGGCTGTTGGCGCGGGAGGTCGAGCGCTCGGGGCGCTTGTCGGTGGCGGGGTTCTACGGGCGACGGGCGCGTCGGCTGCTGCCGGTGGCCGCGCTGGTGACGGTGGTGACAGTGGCCGTGGGTTGGGTGGTGCTGTCGCCCCTGTCGCACCGGGACCTCGCGAACGACGCGCTGGCCACATCGACCTACACGATCAACCTGCGCCTCGCCGCCCAGCAGTTGGACTACCTGCGGTCGAGCCTGGCGCCGTCCGCGTTCCAGCAGTTCTGGTCGTTGGCGGTGGAGGAGCAGTTCTACCTGGTGTGGCCCTTGGTGCTCGTCGTGGCGCTCCGGGGGAGTCGACCCCGCCGCCGCGCCGCGTCGGTGGTGGGGGCGGTCTGTGTGGCGTCGCTCGCCGCCTCGCTGGTGCTGACCCGGTCGTCGCCTCCGTGGGCGTTCTTCTCGTTGGGGGCCCGGGCGTGGCAGTTGGGGGCGGGGGCGTTGCTGGCCCTGGGGTGGTCGACGGTCGAGGATCGGGTGGACGAACGGGCCCGCGAGGCCGGCCGGGTGGTCGGGCTCGGGTTGATCGTGGCGTCGATGGTGGGGTTCAGCGCGTCGACGCCCTGGCCAGGCTCGTGGGCCCTGGTGCCGACCGTGGGCACGTTGTTGGTGCTGGCCGGTCCGCCGGCCACGCCCGGGCGGTCGTCCCCGGCGGCGATGTTGTCGATGGGCCCCGCGACCTGGGTGGGGGTCCGGTCGTACTCGTGGTACCTGTGGCACTGGCCGGCGATGGTGTTCGCGGCGGCGGTGGCCGACCGGGCGCTGGGTGGCTGGCCGGCGGTGGCGGCGGCCGTGGGGTCGCTGTTCCTCGCGCACCTCACCTACCGCTGGGTCGAGCAGCCCGTCCGGGAAGCGCCGCGGCTGGTGGGATCGCCCCGCCGGAGCGTGGCCCTGGGGGTGAGTGCCACGGTGGCGCTGGCGTGCGTGTTCGGGGTGCTCGCGGCGCGGCAGGTCGACCTGGTGGGCCCCGGGGGACCGGTGGCGGCGCCGACGCCGCTGGCGTTCAGCCCGGGGCGACTCGACCGGGCCGCGCGCACCGAGGAGGTGCCCGTCAACCTGACGCCGAGCCTGGGCGAGGCGCACGCCGACGCCCCCGTCGTGTTCGCCGACGGCTGCAACGGCGACCTGGGTGCCACACCGGTCTCCGGGGCCACCGTCGACCGTTGCACCTACGGCGACACCGAGGCGGGCACCACGGTCGTGCTCTTCGGCGACTCGCACGCCGCCCAGTGGGTGCCGGCGTTGGCGGCGCTGGGCCGAGCGCAGCAGTTCCGGCTCGTCTCGCTCACCAAGTCGGGCTGCCCGGCGGCCGATCTCACGGTGCGCAACCGCCTCCTCGGCCGGACCTACACCGAATGCGACGAGTGGCGGCGCGGCGTGGTCTCCCTGCTCGGCGACCTCCGGCCCGACCTGACGATCGTCACGAACAGCTCGCACTACGACGCCCAGGGGCGCGACGGGAGCGCCGCCGACGGCAACGACTGGGTGGGCGCCATCGAGGGGACGCTCCGGGCGGTGTCCCGGTCTTCGCCCGCGGTGCTTCTAGGGGACACCCCGTACCCGGTCGACGACGTCCCCGACTGCCTGTCCCGGAACCTCTCGACGGCCACACGGTGCGTCCTCGAGCGCGGTCGGCTGTACTTCGGCTTCGCTCGGGTCGAGGCACAGGCGGCCTCGGACGCGGGCGTGCCGCTGGTGCCGACCGTGGACCTCGTGTGCGGGCCGCAACGCTGTCCGGTCGTCGTCGGCCGGGTGCTGGTGTACCGGGACGACAGCCACCTCACCACCGTCTACGCCGAGCGGGCGGCGCGCGGCCTGGGCGACTTGCTCGCGCCCGCGGCGGCCCGGGCCGGCGCGCCCGGTGTGGTCGGGCCCGGATGACCGCCGGCGGACGGCCTCCTGGGCCGGCGGGGGTTGGCTATCCTGGGGGCATGGTCGCTCGACAGATCTGGCGGATCCGCCAGATTCCGCAGATCCCGCGGGTGGGCAGGTGAGCCTCACCGACGACAGCATCGTCACCAGCCGGCGCCAGGCGCTGCGGTTTCTCGGCACAGCGGCGGCTGTGGTGGCCGCGGGCGGCGTCTCTGGCTGCGGCATCTTCCTCGGCGAGCCGAAGCCCGACGACGGTGAGGAGTTCACGCCTCTCCGCGACACGACTTCCAGTTCCACGTCCAGTTCCACGTCCAGCACCACGTCGACCACCAGGCCGGCGGCCGGTGGTGGGTCGAGCAGTGGTGGTTCGAGTGGTGGCGGCTCGAGTGGCGGTGGTTCGAGTGGCGGCGGGTCCAGCAGCGGTGGTGGTTCGAGCGGCGGTGGCTCCACGTCCGATTGTGTGAACGACAGCGACATCACCCGGCAGGCCGATCCGGTCTCCGACGGGGACGTGACGGTCTACGGCGACCCGGCCGCCGACAGCGACCCGTCCGACCCTTCGGGCGACACCGACGTCACCACCTACGCCGACCCTGCCGGCGACAACGACGTCACCACCTACGGCGACCCTGCTTGCTGAACGAGGCGCCGGTCGGGCCACCCGCCACGGGTGCGTTCGACACGCTGCTCGCCCCGTTCCCGGTGGGCGACTTCTTCGAGCGATGTCGCGATCGCTCCCCGTTCCACGTCGCGCGCGATGAGCCCGACCGCTACCGGTCGGTGCTCGACCTCGACACGGTCGAGCGCTACGTCTTCGAGTCCAACCCCCGCGAGAAGCAGCTCCAGGTGCTGCGCGAGGGCGGGGTCGACCGCTCGGAGTACCTCTACCCGAGCGGTCTCGTGGACGCGGTGTCGGTGGGCCGGCTCTTCGAAGCGGGTTGTTCGATCGTGCTCCCCCACGCCCACGAGCACGTGCCGCCCCTCGGGGCACTGGTCCGGGCGTTGGAGGCCGAGCTCGGATGCCGGGTGCAGGCCAACGTGTACCTCGCCCCGCCCGACACCTCTGCCTTCGCCGCCCACTACGACAAGCACGACGTCTTCGCCCTCCAGGTGCACGGGGCCAAGGAGTGGACCCTGTTCGACAGCGAGCTGCCGATCCCGGCCACGCGCGCCTTCGACCGCGACAACGACCGGCCGGGCGACCCCGTCGAGCGCTTCACGCTGCGCCAGGGAGACCTCTGCTACGTCCCGCGGGGGATGATGCACCGCGCAGTGGCCGAAGAGGTCTCGGTGCACGCCACCATCGGCGTCCACTGGACGAGCCGGCTCGACGTGCTCCGCGCCGTGATCGAGCGCGCCGCCGAGGAGCAGGCCGACCTCCACGCTGCGATTCCCCACGAGTGGTGGGCGCCGGGACCCTCGCGGGCGGAGACCATCAGGCAGTTGCAGGAGGTGCTCCCGGGCGTGGCGGGGGACGACCTGGTCGCCGGTGTGCTCGATCGCCTGCGAAGCGAGCTGGTCGCGACCCGCCAGCCCCTCGTGCCGGGACAGCTCGGCCAGCTGGCCCGCATCGACGAGATCGACCAGCGCACCGTGGTCGCGCCTCGCGACCCGATCCTGTGGGACCTCCGCGAGGGTGCCGACACCGTCGAGCTCTCGTGCTTCGGCAACGTGATCTCCTTCCCCGCGTCGATCCGTGAGCCGCTGTGGGCCCTGCTGACCGGAGGCGAGGGTGTCGTGGTGGGCGATCTGCCGGGCGGTCTCGAGGACGAGGAGAAGCTGGTGCTGGTGCGTCGGCTCATCCGGGAGGGTGTCCTCCGGGCCTGCTGGCCGTAGCGACCCGGGCGGTCGATCATGGCGGTCACGGCACACGCGTACAGTGCCGACGATGCTGCACCTCTACACGGCGAGCGGGGTGGAGCCCCTGGTCGGACAGCTCGCGCGGGTGCTGTCCGACCCGCTCGACGACCCGATGGCGCCCGAGTGGCTGGCGGCGCCGTCACAGGGGCTGGGGCGGTGGCTGCGCATCGAGCTGTCGCGCACCCTCGGTGCCTCCGAGCGCGGAGGAGACGGTGTCGCTGCCAACCTCGACCTCGCGTTCCCCGGGGCGCTGCTCCAGCGGGTGCTCGACGCGGACCGCCCCGACGGCGCCGTCGATCCCTGGGCGCTCGACCGCCTGGTGTGGGTGGTGCTCGACGTGCTCGACGCCCACCATGGCGACGATCGCCTGGGTCCGGTGGGCCACCGAGCCGAGGGCGTGACGGTCTTCGGGCAGGCTCGGCGGGTGGCCGACCTGCTCGATCGGTACGGCGCCCACCGACCGCCGATGTTGCGGGCCTGGGCGCGGGGGAACGACGTCGACGGTGGCGGCAATGACCTGTCGCCGCACAGCCGGTGGCAACCGGCGCTCTTCCGCCTCGTTCGCGAGCGCATCGGCGCACCCAGCCCGGCCGAGCGGCTCCCGGATCTGTTGCGGCGGGTGGCCGCCGGCGATCTCGACCTCGACCTGCCACCCCGGCTGTCGGTGTTCGGGCTCACCACGGTGCCGGGCGGGCCGCCCTTCCTCGATCTGCTGGCCGCGCTGTCCGCCCGGCGCGACGTGTACCTGTTCCTGGTGCACCCGTCGCCGGGGCTGGCCGGCCGGGTCCGCGATCAGGTGCTGGCGAGCCCGGTCCCTCCCGGCCCGGTCCGGGGGGCCGACGCCCCGGGCGGCATCGATGGCCACCCGTTGCTGCGGTCGTGGGCGAGGGCCGCTGGTGAGGCCGTCGTGCTCTGGACCGTGGCCGAGACCACGGGTGGGGTCCGACCCATCCGTGTCGGGCCGGCCGCCGCGGACGAGGCGACCACACTCCTCCAGCGCCTCCAAGCCGACCTGCGAGCCGATCGCCCGCCCACCGCCGACTTCGTCCCGGCCGAGCAAGACCGGTCGATCGAGGTCCACTCGTGCCACGGACCGGCCCGACAGGTCGAGGTGCTGCGCGATGCCATCCTGCACCGGCTCGCCGGCGACCCGACGCTACGAGAGGACCAGATCCTGGTCGTCTGCCCGTCGATCACGACCTACGCGCCGCTCGTCGAAGCGGTGTTCGGCCGGTCCGCCGAGGTCGTGCGCCCGGACGAGCCGGCGGTCGGCGCACCCCGGCTCTCGTACCGCATCACCGATCGATCCCTGCTCGAGACCTACGGGGTGCTCGGCGCACTGTCGAGCCTGGTCGACCTGATCGGCTCCCGGTTCTCGGCCTCGGCGGTGCTCGACTTCCTCGCGCAGCAGCCGGTGCGCGAACGCTACGGCTTCAGCGACGACGACCTGGGCGCCATCGTCGACGCGACGAGTGACACCGACGTCCGCTGGGGCCTCGACGGTGACCACCGCACGGGCTGGTTGATCCCCGACGGCTATGCCGCCGGCTCGTGGCGGGCGGCGATCGAGCGCCTGCTGCTCGGTGTGGCGACCAGCGACGACCCCGATGCCCTCGCCGTCGGCGGTGTTGCGCCCCTCGGTGTGGAGGGTGGTGAGATCGGGGTGGTGGGCCGGCTCGCGGACCTGCTGGCCCGCCTGGCCCGGTTGGCCGAGGCGGCGCGACACCCCCGGCCCGTGGCCGACTGGTGCGGGCTCCTGGCCGATGCGGCCGACGCACTGTTGGCGGCGCCGTGGGACGCCCGTTGGCAGCAGGCCGCACTGCACCGGTTGCTCCACGAGGTCGCCGACCGGTCCACGCGACACGGCGAGCCCTCGTCGGTCGAGCTCACCCTGGCCGATGTTCGCCGGTTGCTCGCGGATGCCCTCGGTGGGTCACCGCGCCGCCCGGACTACTTCCGCGGCGGGGTCACGGTGTCGTCGCTCACCCCGCTGCGCGGTGTTCCCTACCGGTTGACCTGCGTTCTGGGCATGGACGACGGTGCCTTCGGGACCGCAGGCGGCGACGGCGACGACCTGATGGCCGCCGTCGCCCACCTGGGCGACCGTGACAACCGGTCGGACATCCGTCAGGCGTTGCTCGAGACCGTCCTCGCCACGGGCGAGCAGTTGCTCGTCACCTGCACCGGCCACAGCGTGGTCACCAATCAGGAGGTGCCGCCGGCCACGCCGCTGTCCGAGCTCCGCGACGCCGTGCTCGCGATGGTCCACGAGTCGGCCCGGGACACGGTTCGGCGCAGGCTCGAGATCGTCCATCCCCGTCAGGCCTTCGACCAACGCAACTTCGTCGACGGGGCCCTCACCGCCGGCGGGCCGTGGAGCTTCGACCCGCAGGCTTGCGAGGGCGCTCGGGCCCGGAGCGGTGAGCGGGCCACGGTGCCGCCGTTCCTGGCCACGCCACTGCCCGGTGATCCCACCGGGGTCATCGACCTGGCCGACCTGCACAGCGTGCTTCGGAGCCCGGTGGCGGGGTTCCTCACCCGGCGCCTCGACCTCCTGCTGCCGCGTGACGACGGTCCGGGGTCCGACGATCTCCCGACCTCGCTCGGACCGCTCGAGCGGTGGGCGGTGGCCGAGCGGCTGCTCCGGTTGCGCCTCGATGGCCGGAGCGACGACAGCTGGGTAGCGAGGGAGCGGGCCATCGGCTCGCTCCCCGCCGGTGTGCTCGGCGATGCCGTGATCGACGACATCGAGTCGGCGGTGACGGGCCTGGTCGACGCCGCGGACCGGGCGGGCTTCCGTCCCGGCCAGGGTGCGGCCCGCCTCGTCGACATCACCCTCGACGACGGCACCAGGATCGTCGGCTCGGTGGCCGACGCGCAGGCCGCGTCCCCGGGGCCGGTCCGGGTCTCCTCCAGCAAGCACGCACCGAAGGACCGTCTGGGCGCGTGGCTCGATCTCATGGCGCTCGTCGCCCACGATCCGTCGACCAGGTGGCGCTCGCTCACGATCAACCGGCACGCCCGGAAGAAGGGTGCTGCGCACGTCGAGGTCCTCATGCCGGCCGGCGACGGCCCCGACGACCGGCGGTCGAACGCCATCGCCGCACTGGCCGTCGCGGTCGACTGCTACCGGCGGGCGTTGGTCGAGCCCGTTCCCCTCTTCACCAAGCTGTCGGCCCGCCTCGCCGAGGGCAAGGCCACCGTCAACGACTGGCGGAACGACTTCAGCGGCTTCGGCGACGGGCTCGACGCCGCCACCCAGATGGCCCTCGGCGACCTCTCCTACCGCGACCTGCTCGAGATCCCGGCGCGCCCCGACGATCCACCCGGTGACGCCTCGGGTCGGGCCCAGCGGTTCGCCGACCACCTCTGGGGGGCGATCGAGGGCTCGCTGGCCCCTCCCGACGACGACGAGGGTGGGCCGGCGTGAGAAGCGGACCGGGCCCGGCCGCCGCGTTCGATCCCGCCGGCCCCCTGCCCCGGGGTCGGTACGCCATCGAGGCCAGCGCCGGCACCGGGAAGACCTATGCACTGGCCGGCCTGGCGACCCGATACGTGATCGAGGAGGGCATCGCCGTCGGTGAGCTGCTGGTGGTCACCTTCACCCGCGCCGCGGCGGCCGAACTGCGCGACCGGGTCCGGGCCAAGCTGGCCGAGGCCGCCACCGGCCTCGACGCGGTCATCGCCGACCCCACGACCAGGCCTGCCGACGCGGTCGTCGCCCACCTCTGCGGCGCCGACCATTCGGTTCGGCGCGACCGCGCCCGTGCCGCACTGGCCGACTTCGACGCCGCCACCATCACCACGATCCACGGCTTCGCCCAGCAGGTGCTCGGCACCCTGGGCGAGGCCGGCGGTGACCCCGACGCCACCCTGGGGGACGACGGTGGCGAGCTCCTGCACCAGGTGTGCATCGATGTGCTGGTGGCCGAGGCGCTCGACGGGTCGGGCGACATCGACCTGCTGCCCGATCTCGACACGCTGCTGAACGCCGCCCGGAAGGTGACGGGGAACCCGGACATCGTCGTGGTCCCCGGCCCCGACCCCGGATCGTCCAACGAGGCCGCCGCGCTGCGTCGACGGCTGATCGACCGGGTCGTGTCCGAGATCGCCTGCCGCCGGCGCCGGGCGGGAACGCTCTCGTTCGACGACCTCCTCACCCGACTGCGGGACGCCCTCGTCGACCCCACGGCGGGTGCGGCCGCCCGCGATGCCCTGCGCCGCCGCTACCGGGTCGCGCTCATCGACGAGTTCCAGGACACCGACCCGGTGCAGTGGGCGATCTTCTCCGAGGTCTTCGGCGTGCCGGCGACCGGGACCACCCTCGTCGTCGTGGGCGACCCGAAGCAGGCCATCTACGGCTTCCGGGGAGCGAACGTCCACACCTACCTCGATGCCGCCCACGCCCCGGGCACCGAGCGGGCGACCCTGGCGGTGAACTGGCGATCTGACGGCGCGCTCCTCGAGGGGCTCGAGGGCCTGCTCGACGGTGCCTCCTTCGGTGATCGTCGCATCGAGTTCCAGCGGGTCGGTGCCGCCCCGCAGCACGAGGGTCGCCGGCTGCGTGACCGCGCCGGCGGGGTGCTCCCGGCCCTGTCGCTGCGGCTCGCGATCGGCGAGGACCTGCCACGGGCCAAGAGACGGCCCTACGCGATCAAGAAGGACGACGCTGCGCGGGCGATCTTCGCCGACCTGGCCGACCGGGTCCGACAGCTGCTCGACACGGCGACCATCGCCACGGGCGGCGACGACCGCGAGCTGCGTCCCTGCGACATCGCCGTGCTGGTGGCGGCCCATGCCGAGTCGACCGCGATCCGGGACGCACTGCTCGCCGCCGGCATCCCCGCGGTCGTCGCCAGCGGTGACTCCGTGCTGCGGGCCCCCGCGGCCGCGCAGTGGCGCATGCTGCTCGAGGCCGTCGCGCAACCGGCCGATCGGCGGCGGGCCCGGACGGCGTGCCTGTCCTGGTTCGTCGGCTGGACCGCGGCCTACCTCGCCGATGCCGCCGATGCCGAGTTGGCCGAGGTGCAGGAGCGCCTCCACGACTGGGCCGACGTGCTCCTGGCCAAGGGAGCGGTCGACTTCCTGCGCACCGTGCGAGCCGAGAGCGGCGTGGCGGCGCGCCTGCTGGCGACCGCTGACGGCGACCGGTCGATGACCGACCTCGACCACCTCGCCGAACTGCTCGCCGACGCGGCCCCCGGTCGCGTCGGTCCCGCCGGCCTGCTCGCCGGCCTCGACCGGTTGAAGGCGTCTTCTTCGGGGGAAACCGAGGCCGAGGCCGCGGCGCGGCGCATCGAGTCCGAGGCCGACGCCGTGCAGATCATGACGATGCATGTGTCCAAGGGCCTCGAGTTCGGTGTCGTCTGCTGCCCGTCGCTCTGGCGCCCGAGGCCGGCAACGGCGGACCCGGACTCGGTGATCTACCAGGACCCGGTCACGAACCGGCGCACCGTCGACGTTGCCGGCAAGCTGGCCTGGCCCGACGAGGCCGGGGCCGCGGCGCGCCTCGACCTGGCCCAGGCCGAGGCCGTGGGCCAGCACCTGCGGCTGCTGTACGTGGCCCTCACCCGGGCTCGACACCAGACGATCGTGTGGTGGACGCGAGGCCAGAACAGCGAGATCACCGCGCTGGCCCGGGTCCTGTTCGCCAGGGACGAGGCCGGCCGCATCGACCCCGAGGCGTTCACCGCGCCCGTGGTCGAGCTGCCGGCGGACGACGAGGCGCTCGACCGGCTCACGCCGATGATCGAAGCGCATGCCGGCGTCATCGACGCCGCGGTCATCGGGTCTCCACCGCGGCGCGCCGCCCGGTGGTCCGGCCCGCCGGTCGAGCCGCCGGCGGAACTGGCGGTGGCCAAACTCGACCACACCCCCGACCGGAACCGACGCCGCTGGTCGTTCAGCACCATCGCCCACACCGACCGGACCGCGAGTGTCGACCCGCTCGACGAGAGCATGGGTGACGCCGCCGCGAGCGACGAGGGCGAGGAGGGCGACGACGACCGCTCGGGCGGCGACCGCCTGGCGGGCGACGCGGGCACCGACGGCGCCGGTGGGCAGTCGACCACGGCGACCCTGCCGCTCGGGCCCCTGCCTGGCGGCACCGAGTTCGGCAACCTCGTCCACGGCGTGCTCGAGCACGTGGACTTCGCTGCCGCCGACCTTGCGGCCGACGTCGGCGGCCAGGTCGCCGAGGGCGTGCTCCGGGAGGGCTACCCGGTCGACGAGCAGGCCCTCACCCGGGGGCTGTGCGCGGCCATCACGACCCCCCTCGGCCCGCTCGCGCCGGGTCGGGCGCTGTGCGACCTCACCCGACGCGACCGGCTCGACGAGCTCGGGTTCGAGCTCACCCTCGGCGAGTCCGGCACCCACGCCGACGATGCCGCGGTGGGCCGACTGGTGCTCCGCCACCTTCCCGCCGCCCACGGGCTCCGGCCCTGGGCAGAGGGGCTGGCGGCCGGGCCGTTCGGCGCGCGGCTGGCGGGTCACCTGGTCGGCTTCGTCGACCTCGTGTTCCGCGTGGTCGAGCCCGGACGGCCCGACCGGTTCGTGGTGGTCGACTACAAGACGAACACGCTGACCCGGCGTGGCGCCACGCCAGTGGCGGCGGACTACCACCCCGACCGGCTCCCCGCAGCAATGGCCGAGCACGACTACCCGTTGCAGGCCCTGCTCTACTCGGTGGCCCTGCATCGCTACCTTCGGTGGCGGATCGCCGGGTACGACCCGGCGTCGCACCTCGGGGGCATCGCCTACCTGTTCCTGCGGGGGATGGCGGGCCCCGACACCCCGCAGGTCGACGGCGTTCCCCATGGCGTGTTCTCGTGGGCGCCACCGGCCGTGTTGGTCACCGACCTGAGCGACCTGCTCGACGGGCGAGTGGTGGGCCCGTGACCGCGCCCCGCCCGCTCCTCGGCGCCCGGACGGCGTTCCTGCGGCCGTTCGTCGACGCCGGCGTCCTGGGTCACGCCGAGGTGCACGTGGCCGACGCCATCGCGCGGGCCGTGCCGGGCACCGCCGACGACGTGCTGTTGGCGGCCACGCTCGCGGTGCGGGCCACCCGGCTCAGCCACGTGTGCGTGGTCCTCGCCGACGTGCCGGGAGCGCTGGTCCTCGAGGACGACGCCGACCGCGACCGCTCGGATGGCCGCGTGTCCCTCGGCGAAGGGTCCGGCCTCGCAGGGCTCCCATGGCCCCCGGTCGGCGAGTGGGCCGCCGCGCTTCGGGGGAGTGCCGCCGTGGCGCTGGTCGACGGCGAGGGCAGGGTCGACTCGGGGGTGGTGGACGGCACGGTGCGGCCCCTGGTGTTCGACGGTGCGCGGGTCTACCTCGAGCGGTACTGGCGGTTCGAACGGCTCGTCGGCGACGACCTTCTGGCCCGGGCGGGCGCGGACCGAGCGGTTCCCGCCGGCGGTCGGGGTCTCGCGGGTCTCAACCCTGGGGCACGGGCCCTCGCGGAGCCCGTCCTCGACCAGCTCTTCGGCGCGGTCGGCGCGACCGGGGCGGCCCCCGACCTGCAGCGGCAGGCGGCCGAGGCGGCCCTGGCCCGGCAACTGGTGGTGATCGCGGGCGGCCCCGGCACCGGAAAGACCCGTACCGTCGCCCGGTTGTTGGCGGCCACCCACCAGGTGGCCCAGGGCGGGTCGCGGCCGCTCCAGGTGGCCTTGGCGGCGCCCACCGGCAAGGCGGCAGCGCGTATGACCGAGGCGGTGCACCTCGAGGTGTCCGCCGCGGGCCTCGACGCCGAGCACGCCGAGGCACTCCTGGCCACCGAGGCGTCGACGATCCACCGCTTGCTCGGCGGACGCGGCTCGAGCTTCCGCCACCACCGCGACAACCCCCTCGCCGCGGACGTGGTCGTGGTCGACGAGGCGTCGATGATCTCGCTGCCGCTGATGGCCCGGCTGCTCGACGCCGTTCGGCCCGATGCCCGTCTCGTGCTGGTCGGCGATCCCTACCAGCTGTCGAGCATCGAGGCCGGAGCCGTGCTGGGCGACGTGGTCGGCGGGGCGCCCGCCGGTGCGTCGGGCCCGATGGCCGACAGCGTCGTCGTGCTGCAGCGGGTCCACCGTTTCGGAGCGGACTCGACCATCGCCGCGCTGGCCGCCGCCGTGCGCGACGACGACGCCGACCGGGCCGTAGCGCTGCTGCGAGCGGGCCGGCCCGATGTCGAGTGGGTCCTGCCCGACGACCACGCGAGGTTTCGGGCCGTGCAGCGCGAGGTGGTCGACAACGCGGTGGCCGTGGTGCGGGCGGCGCTCGACGGTGATGGCGTGTCGGGTCTCGCCCGCGGGGCCGACGTGAAGGTGCTGGCGGCGACCCGGCAGGGCCCGCTCGGCACCGACGCCTGGAGCGACCGCATCGAGGCGCTGGTGGGGCGGGCCGAGCCGCGGCTGCGCGCCGGCGGCCGGTGGTACGTCGGGCGGCCCGTGATCGTCACCCGCAACGACCCGACGAACGGTCTGGTGAACGGCGACACCGGCCTCGTGGTCGCCACCGCCACGGCGGACGCCATGGCCGTGGTCTTCCCCGACGTCGATCCCGAGCCCGGGGGGACCCGCGCGTTCCAGCCCTCCCAGCTCTCGGACGTCGAAACCTGGTGGGCCATGACCATCCACAAGAGCCAGGGGTCCGAGTACCGGCACGCGGTCGTGTCCCTGCCGGCCGCAGGATCGCCGATCCTCACCCGTGAATTGCTCTACACGGCCGTCACCCGGGCCAGGGAACGCGTGACGGTGGTGGCCTCCGAGGCCGCCCTGCGAGCGGCCATCGCCCGGCCCGTGGCCCGAGCGTCCGGCCTCCAGCCCCGCCTCTGGCCGGCGGAGCCAGGGTGACGATCATGGCTGTCACGGCCGGCCCGTACGGTGAGTCATGACGCGATTCCTGCACAGCGCCGACTGGCAGCTCGGAATGACCCGTCACTTCCTCGACGGCGACGCGCAAGCCCGCTTCACCGCGGCGCGCATCGATGCCGTCCGCGCGATCGGTGACCTCGCCCAGCGAGAGGAGTGCCCCTTCGTCGTGGTGTGCGGTGACGTGTTCGAGACGAACCACGTGGAGCGCCAGGTCGTGGTGCGGGCGCTCGACGCCATGGGCGCTCATCCCGGCGTCATATTCTACCTGCTCCCCGGGAACCACGACCCGCTCGATGCCGCGTCCGTGTTCCGGTCGGACACGTTCCTGCGCCACCGCCCGGGCAACGTCGTGGTGCTCGAGGACTCGACGCCCGTCGTCGCCGGTCCGGGGGTCGAGCTCGTCGCCGCTCCCTGGTTCAGCAAGCGGCCGCTGGTCGATCTCGTGGCCCGTGCGACCCAGGGCCTTCCCACGGGCGGGACCCTGCGGGTCGTCGTGGGGCACGGCGCGGTCGACACCTACTCGCCGGATCCCCACAACCCTGCCCTCATCGTTCAGTCCGGGCTAGAGGCGGGGCTCGCCGACGGCCGGTTCCACTTCGTGGCGTTGGGTGACCGGCACTCGACCACCGATGTCGGTGGCACGGGGCGCATCTGGTACTCCGGTGCGCCCGAGCCCACCGACTTCACCGAGGTCGACGCCGGTAATGTCCTTGTCGTCGATCTCGACGAGCACGGCGTGCGCGTTCAGCCGAGGGCGGTGGGCACCTGGCGGTTCGTGCTCGAGGAGTTCGACGTCACCGGCTCCGAGGACTGCGACCGCGTCGAATCCTTCCTGGCTGCCATCGACGACAAGGCCCGGACCATCGTGAAGCTCGCGCTCGTCGGCCAGCTCTCGCTCGCCGAGAAGGCGCATCTCGACGACGTGCTCGACCACCAGCAGGACCTGCTGGGGTCCCTCCAGACGTGGGAGCGCCGAAGCGAGCTGGTGGTCCTTCCCGACGGCGAGGACTTCGAAAGCCTCCAGCTCACGGGCTTCGCCGGCGATGCACTCGAGGACCTGCGCCGGGCGGCGGCCGGTGACGATGAGATCGCGGTGACGGCCCGAGATGCGCTGGGGATCCTCTACCGGCTCGGGAGGGCCACGCCGTGAGGATTCACCGCGTGAAGCTCAAGAACTACCGGGGCGTCACCGACTGCGAGGTGGCCTTCGCGGACGACGGCGTGACGATCGTCGAGGGTGACAACGAGGTCGGGAAGACGTCATTGCTGGAGGCCGTCAACCTGATCCTCAGCACCCTCGACTCGTCGACCGCGGCGAACGTCAAGGCCGTGAAGCCCGTCGGCCGGGACGAAGGCGCCGAGGTCGAGGTCGAGATGTCGACCGGCCCCTATCGCTTCACCTACGCGAAGCGCTGGCACCGCCAGAAGCAGACGACGCTCGCCATCGCCCGTCCGGCACACGAGCAGCTCACCGGCCGTGAGGCCCACGAGAGGGTCCAGGCCATCCTCGACGAGACGCTCGATGCCGCATTGTGGGCCGCACTCCAGCTCGAACAGGGGGCCGACCTCCGCCAGGCGGGATTCAACCTCGTCTCGCTCGGGCGCGCCCTCGATCAGGCGGCGGGCGGCGACGCGGCCGGTGATCGAGAGGACGACCTGTGGAGCCGCATCGAGGCCGAGCGGGCCCGCTATTGGACACCGGGTGGGCAACCGAAGGTCGAGCGCACCTCCCTCGAGGCATCGGTGGCCGAGGCGACGGCGAGGGTCGAGGAGCTCGAGTCCGAGCTCGCCGGGCTCGACGCCGATGCCGAGGAGGTGGCTCGCCTCGTCGACGAAGCCAAGGGCCTGGAGGAGCGCAGCAACGATGCCCGGAGGGCCGAGGCCGATCTGGTGGCCCGCGCCGAGGCTGTCGCGAGGCACCGAGCGGCCGTTCGTGAGCTCACCGCCAACTGCGAAACAGCGCTGGCCCAGCTCCAGCGCGAACAGTCGGCGGTCGACCGACGACGGGAGCTCATCGAAGACGTCGAGGCCCGCGCGGAATCGTTGGCCAGCCATGAGCTCGAGCTCGATCGGGCCCGTCCGGCGCGAGCGGCCGCCGAGAAGCACCAGCAGCGGGTGCAGCTCGAGCTGCAGTCCGCTCGTGACGCCGTTGCTCGGACCGACGCCGACAGCCAGCGAGCGACCGACGACAAGGAGTACCGCCGACACCAACTCGACTTCGAGCAGCTCACCGAGCGGCTCGAGCGGGTGGTGGCCGCGCAAGGTCGGCTCACCGAAGCCGAGGCGGCGCTCGAGTCGTCGACCATGGACGACGACCTGCTCCAGCGGATCGAGGATGCGCACGTCGATCGGGCCCGAGCCGAGGCCGCGGCCGTGAGCGGTGCCGTCACCGTCGTGGCGACCGGGCTCGCCGCGATCGACCTCGATGTCGACGGCCACCGGCAGGCCCTTGCGGTCGATGAAGCCCGCGAGTTCGTGATCACCGAGGCCGCCGAGGTGATTGTCCCCGACGTGATCCGGCTGTCGATTCAGGCAGGGGCCGACGCTCGGGACTTGGCGGAGCGCCTGGCCGAGGCCGAGGCCACGCTGGCCCGGCTGTGCGAGCAGGGCGGCGTGGGCGACCTCATCGAGGCTCGGGCGGCCGCACAGGCGAGAAGCGACGCCGAGCGGACCGTCGAAGAGGCATCCGCGGTGGTCCAGCAGGACCTGCGCGATCTCACGCAGGAATCACTCGCCCAGAAGGTCACGCGGCTCGCCGAACGGATCGTGCGCTACGAGGCGACAAGGCCCGACGATCCTCCCCTTCCCGACGACTTCGATGCCGCCCAGTCCCTGGCGCGGGACTGCAAGGCGGGGTTGGATGAGCGCCGCGAGCAACTGGCGCGCCTGGAGGCCGATGCCGAGGCCGCGACGGCTGCCTTCGCCGACGCCAAGGTGGGCGACGCGGGTCTCCGCGCCAAGGTCGAACAGGCACGCGGTTCGCTTTCGGAGGCGCGCCAGTCGCTTGGCGATGCCCGAGCCGCGTCGTCCGACGAGGCGCTGGTGGCCAACGTCGATGCCGTCCAGGAACGCTACGACGGCCTGGCCCGGAAGCTCGACGATGCCGAGGCCGAGCTCGCCGCCGAGGACCCTGACACCGTCGAGGCGCTTCTCGACAATGTCCGCGCGACCAAGACGCGGGTGGGAACGGACCTCCATCGGAACCGGGAACGGACACGGCAGCTGCAGGTGCGCCTCGAGATCAAGGGCGAGGAGGGTCGCGCCCACGATCTCGACGTTGCCCGAACCGACCTCGAGCACTTCGACCGGGAGCGAGAGCGCCTCGAAGCCCGGGCGGCGGCCGCGGCGCTCCTCCACCAGACCTTCTCGGCGCGACGGGTGGAGGCGCGTCATCGCTACGTCGGGCCCTTTCGCGAGCGCATCGAACAGCTCGGCCGCATCGTGTTCGGCCCCTCACTCGAGGTGGAGCTCGACGACGATCTGCGGGTGGCCCGCCGCACGCTCGATGGCGTGACGGTGGACTTCGACCAGCTCAGCACCGGCGCGCGCGAGCAGATCGGGATCATCGCCCGGTTGGCCTGCGCCGCGATCGTCGCCGCCGACGGAGGTGCCCCGGTCGTGTTCGACGACGCCCTCGGATGGACCGACCCGAGCCGGCTCGAACGCATGGGCGCGACCATCGCCGTCGCCGGGCGCGACTGCCAGATAATCGTCCTCACCTGCACCCCGGGCCGCTATGCCAGCGTGGGCACGGCGACGGTCGTCCATCTGCCGGGCTGAAGTCCACGGGGCGGGGTCGGTCGGCGCGGCGGCAGTACGCTTGCGGCATCGGGGATCACGCGCGAGCCCATCCACTCCGGTGGATCGGGCGAACTCTCACTCGACATCGCTGGACGGTGGTGGCGTGTGTCGTCGCGCCCGCGACTGTGGTCATCGTGGTGCTGTTCTCGACCGCCAAGACCTTCGAGTCTTCGGGGGTGGTCGCCCTGAACCAGGACTGGTTCGAGCGCGTCGCGCCGGGGGACACGAGCGCCGAGGCCAGGGAGGTTGCCGTGGGCGAGCGGGTGGAGGCGGCCCGTTCGGCCAGGTTCCATCCACCCGGCGAGGGCTCCGAGCCCTACCGCTACGTCGTGCAGGGTGACCCGATCGCGGGTGAGGTCCGAGTCACGGCCTACGCCGACTCGGCGGGCGAAGCCCTCGCTGTTGCCGAGGCGATCACCGGCGAGTTCGCCCGGGGGACGAACCTCCAGGTGCCCGACGCGGCCGAGGTGACCGTCGAGTCGCAGCCCAACGGACGTCCGGTGTCGCCTGATTTCGTCCGACTGGTCCTGTTGGCACTGCTCGGTGGCGTCGTCCTGGCGGTCGGCGTCGCCTTTGCGTTGGAGCGCCGCGGGTCGCCCGTCGCTGCACCCGGCTCGGAGCCACCCGACTCCTTCGGCCGGCCGCCCGATCGCCCCGCCGCGGCGTTGGCCATGCGGGCGGCGATCCTGGTGTGCGTGGCACCGCTCCTGGTGGCCGCGCTCATGGGCATCCAGCGGGTGTGGGCCCTCCGCCCGAGCACCGACGAGCGGACCGAGTCGCGGCTCGCCTGCCTGGCCGGGTGGCTGGACGGCATCCCGGAGGGGTCGCGTGTCTATCCCGAGCCCGGGCCGGCCAGCACGCGGGACTTCTTCTGGATCTCCCGGACCGCCGAGCTGGCCTTCCCGCGGTTGACGCCCGTGGTCACGCCGGGCGAGGCGGACTACCTCGTGGACATCGTCCCCTCGACCGACCAGGGGTCGTGCGCCGGCTTCCGGCTCGAGCTGACCAGCCGGTGATCGTCCTGCTCCAGTCCGTCGCGTTGCTCGGCGTGCTGCTCGGCGTCCTCGGCCTCGGGCCGGCGATGGTCGTGGCGAAGTCCAGGGTCTGGGCGCTCGCGCTCGCGCCGACCGTGGGTGCCCTCGTGTGCGCGGTCGCCGTCAACATCAGCCTGCTCCTGCGGACGTCGATGGTTCCCTGGCTCGTCGTCCTCGGCGCGCTCGGCTGGGCCGCCACCTGGTGGCGGTGGCGCTCGGGCGCGCTCGCTCTCGGCCCTGCCGAGCCCGGCCCCCGGGTGCTCTTGACTGCTGCCGTGGTCGCGATCCTGCCGCCCCTGCTCGTCGACCTCCCACCCACGACCCAGGACGCCCGGGCCATCTGGTGGCTCCACGCGGGTTGGTTCTACGCGGGAGGCCAACTGGCCCACGACGCAATGACGAATCCCGCCTACGTGTACACCCACCCGGCGTATCCACCGCTCGTCCCGGCGGTGATCGCGGGGGTCTGGCACCTCCACGCCGCGTACGACGCCCTGCTGGCGCTGAGAATCACCCAGGCCTTCACGGCCGCCGCGATCGCCAGCCTCGCCTACTTCGTCGCACGGGTGCTGCGGGTGCAGGGCCGGGTCGCCATCGGTGTCGCCGTGACCGTCGTCCTCGTGGCGTGGGGATCCCAGGCGGTGGTGGGGCTCACCGGGCTCGTCGACCTCACCTGGGCGGTGATGATGGTGACCGGGGTCGTCCTCCTCCTCGCCGGCGACCTGGATCGACCGACCATCATCACGGGCACGTTGTTCGTGGTGGCCGCCGCGCTCACCAAGACCGAGGGCCAGGTCACCGCGGTGCTGGTCCTGCCGTTCGTGCTCATCCGTGCACGGGGCGCGTGGCGTCGAGCGGTCCCACTGGCGATCGCCGTCTTCGCTGCGCTGGTGGCCTGGTCGTTGGTCATCCGCCCCGACCGCAGCGACCGCGGGGACTGGGGAGCGCTCTGGGGCGCACTGTCCCCCGACTCCGTGGTGCACCAGCGTCTCGTGGCGACGATCCCGCGTGTGGCCTCGGACCTGGGCCTGCTGGTCCTGGTCTGTGTGGGTTGCGTGTTGGCCGTCGTGCTCCTCGGCCGGGCTGCAGGGACCCCCGTGGGCCAACCCGGTTTGCTCGCGATGTTGCTCCTACCGGCCGCGTACACCGCGTTCCTGGTGCTGACCTTCGCCGTACGCGGCGAGGAGATCGACTTCCTCCTGGAGTACACCGCCTACCGCACCGTGATCTTCGTCCGGCTGCTCGTGCTCGTCGACGTCGTGCTCGCGGTCGTCACCGGCGCCCGTGTGGTCGGCCTGCTCGGCGGGGCCCCGACGCCGGCCGTCGACCGACTCGATGACATCGGGCCGACGGCCGCCGCCGATCACCAGACGGCAGGCGACCGGCCGACACACTGACGCCACCCGCAAGCCGTCAGGGGCCGCGAGAGTGGGGTCACCCCGACGCCGACCGCTGGTTCCCGAGACCTCAGGGGTGGTGGAGGGCGGCGTTGATGGTGGTGGTGTTGGCGGCGGTGATGGTGATGGGGGTGGCGCCGGGGTAGGTGGGGCTGTTGTCCCAGTATTCCTGGGTGCGGCCGCCGTTGGGGTCGACGAAGGTGGCGCGGTAGGTGCCGGGGGTGAGCCCGGGCAGGGTGTAGGTGCCGTTGGTGTTGGTGATGGCGCCGGCGGCGATGCCGTTGGGGGCGATGGCGATGACCCAGGCGCCGGGGACCGC
>CXWK01017911.1_pt1 | contig 27392 bp, 18 predicted proteins | sample 590851 | NCBI WGS metagenome assembly CXWK01 (sample SAMEA3498364, study PRJEB10139) | wastewater metagenome | biome: wastewater treatment plant; material: activated sludge | place: Denmark | collected 2014-08-01
GACTCTTTGCTGCATCAACATACTCTGAAATATCATCTATAAAAATATGTTCTTCAGCTGACAAATTAGATGCTTTTTCAACTTCTCTATAAATCTCTTTTTCCGGCTTTATGAATTTTACTTCGTGCGAAAGAATAAGTTTATCAAACAGTTGTAAAAACGCATAATCTCCAAATCCATATTTTTTATGAATTGAATTCGTGTTCGAAATTAAGTAGAGCTTATATTTTTTCTTGAGCTCAGGTAAAAGTTCAATTACATCCACGTTAAAGGAAAAGATATCTGACCAGTATCTGCAAAATGTTTCTGCATCAATTATGTGATCAAGATAATCCAGCATTTGAGAGATAAAAACTTTTTCTGGAACTAGTCCTTTTTCAAAATCACGATGAATATCGTAATTTTTTTTATACAACTCTAAAAAACGTTCGCCTATTCCTGGTTTATACTTGTTTATTTTTTCTACAAAGTATTTATAATCAAATGGGACAATCACTTGTCCCAAATCAAAAACTATTGCTGAATATTTTCTACTACTCATTCTGCAATTACAAAGATATCATCAGATAAACCTTTGTTTACCTTAATACTGCTAACACTAACATCGATTGCTTGACCGCCGGCAGATTGCAAGATTTTATGTGGATATTTAACACCATCAACTACTTTATAATCTTCAAATGTAAAAGTTTGATTCATCAATCCCATTTGAGTTTGAAGTTCTTTTTCATCTTTAACTTTCAATCCGGATTCAACATCAAAATAGGAAAACCAGCGAAGACCTGAAGGAAGAACCATTTTAATTTTTTCAGCATCTTTTGAGTTAACTTTTTCTGTTCCTTCATAAAAAAGTTTTATTCCAAAACTTTCAGGATCCATCATAAACTCCATATTTGCTTCAATTTTTAATGCTTCAAGTTCTTTGTCCTTCACTTCAATTTTTTGATTCATGGCACTCATCATTCCTTTTTCACCATCGAACAAAACAGTTTGCTCCATACCACCGGCTTTAATTTCTTGTCTTAGCTTATTTGGTGCTTTTTGTTTTGCGATTAAGGTAATGCTTTGTCCCATTGCGGTACCGCGCATTATCGTTGTTCTATCTTCAACTTTTGAAAGAGCATCTCTTCCGCCAATTGCATCCAGGTATTTTTCAATAATATCTTTAGCTTTTTGTTTTGATATCTCTAAAGAATCCTGTGCTAATAAATTATTAGATAATATACTGAACAGAACTGCAAACATAATTATTGATGATTTTCTGAGTAACATTTTTTCTCCTAAATATTATTGTGTTGCATAAAAATAAGGATTTAATTTTTTCTTTCTAATTAGTTCATCACACAAAAAACAAAAATTTGGTTCCGTTCCAAATATTTTTAAGTTTGGTGAAATTATTTTAACAAATATCTATACATAATGAAACGAATCCTTGTAATCGGGGCAGGCAGAACTTCTACATCATTAATTAATTATCTAATTAGCAAATCAATAGAGCAGGATTGGTTTATAACTGTTGCCGATCAATCTTTAGATCTCGCTAAGCAAAAATCCGGAAATCATCCAAGAGTAAAAGCAGTAAAGTTTAATATCTTTAATGAAAAAGAAAGATCGGCCCACATTGCCAAAGCTGATATTGTCGCTTCCTTATTGCCAGAAACTCACCACATTCATTTAGTTAAAGATTGCCTTTTGCATAGAGCTCATTTAGTTACAGCATCATATGTTTCATCACAAATGGAATCATTTAATGAGCAAGCCTCAAGTTCAGGATTAATATTTTTAAATGAGATGGGACTAGATCCGGGGATTGATCATATGGACACTCTTCGATTAATTAATAAAATAAAAAATAAAGGCGGGCAATTAATTTCGTTGCGCTCTTTTGGCGGCGGATTAATAGCGCCTGAAAATGATGATAATCCATGGGGATACAAAATCACGTGGAATCCTATGAATGTTGTAATTGCCGGAATGGCAAGTGCGCGTTATGTAAAAGATGGGAAATTAAAAATTGTTCCTTACAATAGATTATTTCTTGATGTTCACCGCGTGGAAGTTCCGGGAGTTGGAACTCTTGAAGCTTATCCAAATAGAGATTCAATAAAGTATCGTAGAATTTATCATGCTACAAAAATTCCTAATGTATTTCGTGGATCTTTAAGACAGCCCGGATTTTGTGAAGCCTGGCAAGCACTTGTGCAAATTGGATTGACGGATAACCGATATATTGTACCTGATGCACACAAACTAACTTATGAAGAATGGTTATCGTTTTACCTGGATAAAAAAAATAACAGAACAATTAAAAAAACACTGGCAAATTTTTTAAATGTTACTGAAGAGAGTGAAATAATAAAAAAAATTAAGTGGCTTGGTTTACTTTCGGATGATAAAATCGGGCTTACTGATCCAACACCTGCGGATATTCTTCTGGATCAGCTTCAGAAAAAGTGGAAGTTTTCTAAAACTGATAAAGACATGGTAATCCTGCAAACAGAGGTTGAATATTTAATCAATGAAGCAAAGGAAAAAATTGTTTCAACTTTAGTTTTGTATGGAAAAGAAAATTACAACACTGCAATGTCAGAAACAGTTGGACTGCCGATGGGTGTTGGCGTAAATTTAATTTTAAATAATAAGATCAGCGAAAGAGGAGTAATAATTCCTATTTATCCTGATATTTATAAACCTGCGCTAAAAGAACTGGCAAAAATGGGGATTGTATTTAAAGAGAAGTTAACTAGGTTTTAAAAATCACTTGAACTTATTCTAAATATTTTTTCATATAAGCATATTTTTGAGTAAACTTTCCCTTCCAAAGGATAGTGGCGCGTTTTATTTCTTCCGGCAATCCGGATTCTGAAATTAATCCTTTATAGTCTGCTTTTAATATCCCTTTAAGTAAAGGAGAAATATCTTCGCTAAACTGGATAGAAGCATCTGCAGAAAATTCACACGGAAGATTAGTTACTGCCATCACTGCAACCCCATCTCCTTCAAATCCATCATTAGATTTTTCTGTTAGAGGGTTATAAACATATACCGGGTTATCAATCCACGTCTCTTTTGAAAATTCAATCGAACCATTTGGATCACAAGTAATATCACCAATAACTTTTAATGTTTTACTTTCTTTCCAAACATCACACATTAATCTATTAGATATTGATCTTGGATATTTGGAATTCCATATTACACAATTCATCAATACAGTTACATATGGCAATATCTTATCCATGTTCGATTCAAAAAAATCAGGATGTTCAATATAAAAATGTCTTTTGCCCCGGGTTTTTAATTTTGCATATTCTTCTATATTCAACTTGATATTTTTTTTCAAACGGTAACTATCTTCAGGACCGATTTGAAGTACATAAAGTTTTTTTCTGCTTCCATTTTTATAGACATATTCTAAGTCAGATGTATTTATTTCTTCATAAGGCAGAAGATTAAATATTTCTCTTGCTCCAAATGCTGTTTTGCCCTGCCCTAAAAAACAAACAATAACAGGCGGAATTTTTTCTGTTGTCCCATCTCTCTTTATGTTAATAGCAACTTTACTAATTATGTTTTTAACCGAAAGCAGATCCTGCCCTTCAACAGCTTGTGGAATTAATTCAAATTTATTTTTTATACCAAAATAAGTTAACCTTTTACCTAAGGTCCAGAGCGAATCAACCATTCCCGCATAGCCAGCATTGTAAGTAAATGCAGTTACATATCTACCATTATCTTTATCTGTGATAAGTTCATAATCAATTACAGTGGTTTTAAGATCAACCAGTTTCTTAAGCATTGGTCGATTTTTTATTTGTCCTTTGTGGGTATGCGAAAAAAAATAATAGGCTTTGTTTGGTAAAATCCTGGCAGGAAAAATTTCCTTCAGTCCAAAAATCACATCTGCTTTTGATAAATCTTCCTGAATAATAGCGCCAGCTTTTTGATACTGAGAATCTCTAAACGCTCTTTTTACTTCTTTTGACTCGGGATGAATTCTTGATTGCACAATTAATTTATATCCCCAATCAACAATTTGTGTAGCCACGTTTGGAGTGATAGCAACACGTTGTTCACCACGCTTACTTCTTCCTTCCCTAAAAACTCCAATTATGTTATGCACTATATAATTCTATCTCTTTATTTATGTGTTAACTTAAAACAAATATATAAATTAAAAGCTAAATAATAGCACTGTTCAATATCATCGATATATTTATATTTATGAGGCCTTAATCTTAAACTATTGTAAAAAATCACACTGCAACTAACTATATCCAAAATTATGAAATCAATTTTAATAATATTTCTTTGTGGATTTTTAATTACTGTAAATGCGCAGCAATTTAATCTTAGCGGAACAGTAACCGATGAAAGTAACAATCAAACTTTAAGTTTTACTAACATAAGGGTTGCCGGTACAACACTGGGAACTTCATCCAACATTGATGGTAAGTTTGAACTGAAGCTGCCTGGTGGAAATTACAAACTTATCGCTTCCTTTATCGGATATAATTCTGATACTCTTGAAATTAATCTTAACAAAAATATTTCTGATTTTAATTTTTCACTTGTACAAACAAAGGTTGATTTGGAAGAGGTTGTAATAAAACCAGGGGAAAATCCGGCGTTAGAAATTATTCGCAAAGCAATTGAAAATCGAAAACTTAGAAATCAAAAGATTAATAATTATGAAGTTGAAGCTTACACAAAGGGAATTATCAGAACTACAGAAGAAATATCTTCCGGCGGAGGCGGTATTTCAGTTGGCTTAGGTGGAAACGATACAACTGAGTTAATCATCTCCGGAATTTTAGAGAATCATAGTAAAAGTTATTTTATGCAGCCGGATAATTACAAAGAAATTATTCTTGCAAGAAAACAAAGTGCAAATTTTCCGCCATCAATTAATACTTTAACTGGCGGAAGGTTAATCCAAAATTTTTATGATAACGATGTAAACTTTCTTGGAAAAGATTTACCCGGACCAATTTCTGATAATGCATTGCGGTATTATTATTTCTACATCGAAAACGTGCTTGCAAAAAACAATAAAAAAGTTTTTCAAATTCATATGGAACCTGATAATTCTGCTGATCCCGGATTTGCCGGAAAAATTTTTATTGAGGATAGTTCATTTAGCTTAATAAAAGTAGACTTGATTCTTAACCGTGCTGCAAACACAGGAAATCTTTTTGATACTGTAAACGTCTATCAGCAATTTGATGAATATGATAATATAATTATGCCTATCGATTATCGGTTGTTTGTTAAAGCTAACGTGCTGGGGCTGGTTAGATTTGGATTTGAGTTGAACACTATAATGTTTAATTATTCTATCAATAAAAATCTGCCGGAAGAAATTTTTAATAACGCAATTGTAACGGTTGTTCCGGAAGCTGATAACGTTGATAGCAGTTATTGGATAAACACACAAACAATTCCCAACACCGCCGAGGAAGAATTAGCTTATAACAGAATAGATAGTTTGGAGAACGTTCCAAAAAATTTCTGGGATGATTTTTCATTTCTTAATTCACGAATCGATGTATCAAAAAATATTTCAGTCAGTGCACCGATTGGGATGTATCATTTTTCCCGCGTTGAAGGGCACGCATTAGATTTTGGGGTTTTTGTCGATGATGCTTTTAATAGAAGATTTAACTCAGCATTACAATTTTCTTATGGATTTTCTGATAAAAAATTTAAACAGGATTTTAATGCGGGATACCTGCTAGGCAAATACAGAACATGGGAAATAAACTTTAATGCTTTTAACAAGCTTAATGTTTTATTCGGGGAATCTGATAATTACGGCGAGCTATTTTCCACCCTCGTAACATTAATTTCAAAAGATGAATTCAGAGATTATTATAATTCAAAAGGATTTTCTTTCGGAGTTGAAGGGGAAGTTCTTCCTATTTTTAATATGCGCGTTGGATTTAAAAACAAAACAGACAATAACGCATTTAATACAACAGATTTTTCATTTTTCAACAAGGAGAAATCCTATCGTCCGAATCCAAAGATTTATGAAACAAAAACAAACTCTGTAAATTTTGGATTTGATATTGATTTCAGGAAGTACATTGAAGACGGATATTTTCGCAGAAGAACTTCGCTAGGCAGATCTTTCATTTTATTTTCCGGTGATTTAACATATTCCAATCCGGATTTTCTAAATAGCGGATTAAAATTTACAACATATGAATTATCAACAAGAGTATTTTTAAAAACATTCAAATCAGCTTCACTAAATTTATTTATGTATGCAAAATCAACTGATGGCGCAACACCTTACCAGGATTTGTACGCACTGCCGGGCAATATAGATATTGTTTTTAACTCGCATACATTCAGAACATTAAATGTAAATGAAATTATTGGTGACAGAGTTTTGGCATTAAATTTTACTCACGATTTTAGAGATGAGCTTTTTAGATTGGCAAACATTCCCGGACTTAAAAATTGGGAGATAATGTTCTCTTTAATTTTTAATGCAGCAATTACTGATGTTACGAATGAAACGTCAAAGATTTTAACAAATCCTGTAAAAACATTTAAACATCCGTTTTACGAAATTGGATTTGGTGTTGGTCAAGGATTACTTCCGTTTAAATTTGAATTTATGTGGAAACTAAACTACCGCGATGGAAATAATTTTAGAGTTGGTTTAAATATGCCGTTGTTATAAGAGAAGTATTCATTGTGGGAATTATTTTGTAACTAGTTACGATTTCTAAACTAGTCATTAAGTTTAATTTCGCTCAATGTAACTATACTGGATTTAGTTTTTATTTTCCATAGTACGCCGATAATGATTATATCAATATTTCTCAATAGGAGGGTTATGGGTCTTTTCAAATATCTTTGCTTTATCGCCTTTTTAATCCAAAATAAGAGAGTACCGGCAAGAATTGTGTAACGATCTTTTTTTCTTCTTCCGCTCCCAGGAAAAATTCCTTTTCTTTCATCTGATATTAAAACTGCAATACTTTTTAAAAGATGATCAATGTTTTTAACACTATTGGAAGAATGAATTCTGTATGCAAATAATTTTGGTTCAAAAATAATTATAGCTGGACTGACCATCCCGAATTTAAGAAAAAAATAAAAATCTTCGTGAAAATATTTATAATCATTATCTTTTCTGAAACCGCCAATGCTATTATAGATATCTCTTCTAACAATAATCATACTGCAAGATGTAAATACACTTCTATCTTTAGAAAGATAATCTTTATAAGAGACGAACTTTATCGAATCGATATTTTGATTTTTAGCTATCTTATTTACATCAGTAAAAAAAATAGGTTGACCAACCACTAAGCCGGGGTTATCATTGGCAGTGATAATTTTGTAATAGTATTCTAGTGTGAATGGGAAATATAAATCATCGCTATCTAAAAAGGCTAAATATTCGCCCTCTGATATTTCAACTCCTTGATTATATGCTTTCTCCAATCCACCATTAGGTTGAGTAATCAGTCTTAGTTTACCGTTGAATTGTTTTAAAGCATCAATTGTGTTATCAGTTGAACCATCATTAACTATAATTAATTCAAAATCCTTAAATGTTTGATTTAAAACAGATTTTATTGTTTCAATAACAAGATCAACTCTGTTGTATGTTGGAATAATTACAGAAAATTTCATTTTCAATTTTTTAAATAAAAAAAAGCGCTCTAAAAAGAGCGCTCAAAAGGAAATAAACAGAACTTATTTCTTGGGTTTTGCTTCACTTACGATGATATTACGACCCTTGAGTTCAGCACCATTTAATGCCTGAATTGCAGCATTAGCTTCAGCTTCAGTTTCAAATTCAACGAAACCAAAACCTCTAGATCTGCGTGTCTCTTTATCAGTAACTACTTTTGCTGAAAGTACGTTGCCATGTGCGGCAAATGCATTCTGCAAATCTTCGTCATTAGCTGACCAGGGGAGACTCCCTACAAACAATTTTGTACTCACGAAACGAACCTTTAATTAATTGAACAAAAATGCGCCATTTGACGCGGGAATAAAATAATATTATTAATTAAAGAAACAAAGAAAAAATTTAATTAATCCTGCCTTTTAAGGCTAAACAAGGGCTTTATATCTCATATTGGCTATTTTTAAGTAGAAGTTCTGGTTGAAATTCAAAATATTTTAAATTTTAATTTGGCGGACAGAGTTTAAAACCCTCAAAAAATTATAATAACTTTTCTATTGCATCTTGAACATTTTCAACTGGAATAATCTTAATAGAGTTAGAGACTTTTAAATTTTTCATATTTCCAATTGGGACAACAGCTGTTTTAAATCCAAGTTTTTGTGCTTCTGCTATTCTTTTTTCGATATAACCAACACTTCGTATTTCTCCGCCTAATCCAACTTCACCAATAATTATTGTTTGATTATCCACAATTTTATCCGTAAGACTTGATGCGATGCAGACACAAACTGCAAGATCAACAGCTGGTTCAATAACACGAATTCCACCAGCAATATTTACAAATACATTATTTACTGAAGCACGAACATTTGCCCGTTTTTCTAAAACTGCCAGCAAGATTGATAATCTTTTTTGATCAAATCCGTTTGACACGCGCTGCGGATAACCAAAACTTGATGGTGTAACCAATGCCTGAACTTCTAAAAGAATTGGTCTGCTTCCTTCAATACTTGAAGTTACAACAGAGCCTGGAGTTTGTTTTTCTCTTTCACTTAAAAACAACTCACTTGGATTTGTTACTTCACGCAAACCATCTTCACGCATTTCAAAAACACCGATTTCATTTGTACTGCCAAATCTATTTTTCTGTGCTCGCAAAATCCTAAACGAATGATTTGTTTCACCTTCGAACTGTAAAACAGTATCAACCATATGCTCGAGAATTTTTGGGCCGGCTATCATTCCTTCTTTTGTAACGTGACCAATTATAACTACAGAGTAATGATTTTTTTTTGCTTCTTCCATCAACATAGCGGCACATTCACGGATTTGCGTAATTGTTCCCGGAGAATTTTCTAATTCATTTCTGTAAGTAGTTTGTATTGAATCTATAATTACAACAGATGGTGAGATTTCTTTTATTGCCCCAAGTATGTTTGATAATTCAGTTTCAGCTTGAACAAAAAACGAATCAGATTTTACCATTAATCTGCTTGAACGCAGTTTAATTTGTTTTTCTGATTCCTCACCGGTTACATACAAAACTTTTTCTTTAATGCTTGCAGCTGCCTGCATTGCAATTGTGGACTTTCCAATTCCCGGATCACCGCCAAGAAGAATAACTGAGCCGGGCATAATTCCTCCACCAAGCACTCGATCAAATTCTGTAATTTCTGTTTTTACTCTGTCTTCTTCATTTGCAGAGATATCAAGAATTTTATTGTAGCTAAATTTTGATTTTGAAATATTTGCTTTGCGTGGCGAAGTCTCTATAATTTCTTCAGTAAATGAATTCCAGCTTTCACATTCAGGACATTTGCCAATCCAGCGCAAGGATTCATATCCGCAGTTAGAGCAGATGTATTTTATTTTTGTTTTTGACATATAAATCTTTTTTTACCACTAAGACACTTAGATCACTTAGCCACACTAAGATTCAGGAAGTTTTGCAAAAATTTCAGTAACTAATGGAACTAAGTGATCTTTTATATTTTCACAATGAAAATTAATTAATAATCCTTTAGGCTTGTCTGTTAGTTTAAGATAAGAAAGTAATTGTGCTTTAAAAACTGGAATCATTACTTCAACTGCTTTTAATTCAACTATAATCAAATCATTAATAAGAACATCAAGAACCAAATTAGTCCCAAAATCTTTCCCTTTATAAAAAATTGGAACTGGAATTTGTTTATCTACTTTTAATCCTTGATAAATTAGTTCATCAACAAAACAAGTTTCATAAACCGATTCCAGCAGCCCCGGTCCAAGTTGTTTGTGAACTTCTATTGCGCAACCGACAATTTTGTATGATAAATTGTTTATATATTGTTTTGTAATTCTCATTCTTCTACGTGAACCTAAGTGCTCTTAGTGTCTTAGTGGTTACACTTCTTTTAGATAAAACTGCCAACAATACTTTCTACTTTTGCCAGTGCTGTTACAATATGCTGCACATCTTTTCCGCCTGCGGTTGCAAGATGTGGACGACCGCCGCCACCGCCGCCAACTAATTTTAGCAAGTTCGCCAACAATTTTTCCTGCACTTAGTTTTTTATCTTTTATTAAATCATCACTAACAACACAAACGATTCCAACTTTATCTTCAATCTGTGCAATTAAAACTCCAACTCCTGATTTAACTTTATTCCTCAGTCTCATCACCAAAAGATTTTAATTCATCCATAGAATCGGCATGAACTTTACCTTTATAAACAGGAATTCCTTTTTCTTCAGAGGATAAAGAAAGAATATGATCAAGCTGTCCGATATTGTCTTTTGTTTTTAGTTCGGCAATTTCTTTCTCAAGTTTTCGTTTGGTATCCAGAAGTTCTTCAATTTTTTGTTCTGATAATTTTAACAGCTCTGCTTGAGAATGAATATATATTTCAATACCTGCACCGGTTGTAGCCTCAATTCTACGTACTCCGCTTGCGATTGATGATTCGCTAAGAATTTTAAACAAACCAATTTCTGAAGAATTATGAACGTGAGTACCGCCGCAGAATTCCATCGAAAAATCACCAAACTGTACAACATTAACTTTATCACCGTACTTATCACCAAAAAACATTAATGCTCCCATTTTCTTTGCTTCATCAAACGGAGTATTGCGATGATGATTTAATGGATAATTTTTTCTTGTTTGTTCATTTACCATTGATTCAATTTTCTGAATTTCTTCAGAAGTTAATTTTGCAAAATGAGTAAAATCAAATCTTAATCTATCCGGACCAACATAAGAACCAGCTTGCTGAACGTGAGTTCCAAGGACACTTCTTAATGCTTTGTGTAAAAAGTGGGTAACAGAGTGATTGCGCATTATATCCCATCGGCGGGTTTCATCAACTTCTGCGAAAACTTCTGATCCTATCTTTAATGCAGTATTCTCAGAATTTAAAATATGAATAACATGATTTTCAATCCTGGTAACATCAACTACTTCATATGATTTTGAATCAACAACAAGTTTTCCTAAGTCATCTGTTTGTCCACCTGATTCAACATAAAATGGTGATTTATCAAGTATAACCAAAGTGTTTTTACCATCAATTTTAATTCCTATTACTTTAGCTTTTGTTTTTAATTCATCATAGCCGGTAAAGATTGTTGGAGTGGAATCAACCAGATTAAAACCGGATAAATCGTTTAGCGTAACACTTACAGAAGCAAATTTATCTTTTGAAGCTTCGCGCCCGCGGGATTTTTGCTCATTCATCAGTTTGTTGAAGCCATCTTCATCAATCGCAAAATCAATTTCTCTTGCCATAACGTTTGTAAGATCAACCGGAAAACCAAATGTATCATATAGCTTAAATACATCTTCACCACGTATTATATTTTGCTCTTTTAGATATTTCTTTTTAATCATTTCTGGAATATTTGGAAGGCTAAATGATTCTATAAGAATTCCGCTATCTTTATATTCAACAATTAAATCCCATTGATGCAAATTGAAATTATATCTTGCAAATGATCTGATTAATGAGTTTTTGTTTAACGAGTTCACTAAAGTTTTGGCTGAGATTTCATCAAACAATTCAATTCCCCGATCAAGCGTTGCATTAAAACTTTCTTCCTCGGCTTTAATAACTTTTTTTACATAATCTTTTTTCTCAACAACTTCAGGAAAAACATCTCCCATTGTTTCGGCAAGAACATCCACAAGTTTGTAAAGGAATGGTTCTTTTAAGTTTATCTTTCTTCCATAACGAGCTGCGCGTCTTAAAATTCTGCGTAACACATAACCACGTCCATCATTGCCAGGTACAGCGCCATCCGCGATCGCAAATGTTAACGCACGAATATGATCTGCAATAACTCGCATCGGAATTCTATCTTCTTCTTTATCATACTTTACTTTTGAAAGTTTTGAAACGGCATCAATAATCGGAGTAAAAACGTCTGTCTCGTAATTTGATTTTTTGTTTTGCAGAACTGCACAAACTCTTTCAAATCCCATTCCTGTATCAACATGTTTTGCAGGAAGTTCATGCAATTTTCCTGTTTCATCTCGGTTGTATTGGATGAACACAAGATTCCAGATCTCAATGCATTCCGGTGAACCGGCATTTACAAGTTCAGCATTTTCAAGATCATCGCTAATGTTTACGTGAATTTCTGAACACGGACCACACGGACCTGTTTCACCCATTTCCCAAAAATTATCTTTTTCTGCAAACTTTAAAATATGATTTGGATTTATATCAGTTTCAGATTTCCAGAGTTCAAGTGCTTCATCATCATCTTTATAGACAGTTGCCCACAATCTTTCTTTCGGAAGTTTCCAAACTTCAGTTAATAATTCCCAAGCCCAGCCAATAGCTTCTTTCTTGTAATAGTCACCAAAAGACCAGTTGCCAAGCATCTCAAACAAAGTATGATGATAGGTATCGTGGCCGACTTCTTCCAAATCGTTATGCTTGCCAGAAACACGAATACATTTTTGTGTATCAACAGCTCGTTTATATTCACGATTTCCTGATCCTAAAAAAACGTCTTTGAATTGATTCATCCCGGCGTTTGTGAACAACAAAGTAGGGTCATCAAATGGTACAACCGGGGAAGAATTTACTATTCTATGTTCTTTGCTCTTAAAAAAGTCTAAAAACTGCTGACGAATTTGTCGTGAAGTCATAATTACCTTTATGAAAATTTGAAGGTAAAAATAACAAATTAAGACTAAAGCGGGAACTGTGTTATGGGTGTATTATCAAGGTTTTGGTTTTGAAAATTTTGGCAATAAAATTGCACAAAAAACTGTCCTTGTAAACAAATAATGATTGCCACAATGACAGAAAATAAACAAACAACCGATAGTGAACTTCTACTACAAGTAGTTGGATATAACCAAAGCGCATTTGAACAACTTTATAGTCGCTATTCAGCAACTATTTACTCCTTGATTAAGGAGATTGTTTCAAACCCTAAGCTTGCAGAGAAAATATTATTAAATGTTTTTTCAGTATTTCTGAAAAGGATGGAATTCTATAGCACCACTAGTAATAATATTTTTACGTGGCTAACATTACTTTCAAGAAATATTTCGTTGGATGTTTTAAAGCGAATGAAATTTGTAGAAGATATTCCAATTTATTCTGATGAGTATGAAATTGAATTTATAATGCCAAACCTTTCTTCTGAAATTAGTGCAATAAATCTCAGTGAAAGAACATTGTTAGGTGAAAAATTTAGATCCTACAAAGGCCAGCTTACAGAAATACAAAATTTGGTTTTATCACTTGTTTACTTTGAAGGATTAAGTGAAGAAGAAATAGCAAAAAGACTTAATGTTTCCAAAGATGCTGTAAGGCAGAGGGTGTTAAACATTATGGAAACTATTTACCAAATGCATTTTGGTAAACAGGAATCTAATAGCAATAAGGAAATTGTAAACCTTATAAAATTAGAACCTTTGGGATATTTGTCATCGCAAGAAAGAACTCTATTTAATCAAATTAGAGAAAGCGATCCTGACTTTTTATGGGAAAAATTAGGTGAGTATCAAAACCTGGTAGCTTTACTTTCAACAACGATTCCAATTGAGCAGCCACCACACCAGCTAAACATTGAGATTAACAACATCTTTATGAATATTCTACAGGGAAGTGAAGTTGAATATCCAATTGTTAGTCCGGAACCTCCAATTCTTAAACAAATGCCGGAACCATTACCAGAAGTTATTAAGTTACCTGAAATTCAGGAAAAGAAAGAAAAAGAATTCCAGATCAAATTTAAAGAGCAAAATTCTAATGCTTTGAATGAGTTAAGAGGCAAGCAAACCATTCCAATGCCTCAAGCACCAAAACCTGAGCCTATTAATGTTAAAAAAGACATTGTTATAAGAGACCAAAACGTAGTTGTAAAAAAACAAAGTATAATTAATGATAAAATTGAAACCTCTTCAAGTATAAATACTGTTGCAAAACCTATAGAACAAATCCAACAAAGAGTAGAAACTTTAACAGAAAATAAAACATTACCTGCAGATGCCAAACCTGCGGTTAAACCTGGAACCATACATCCACTTGTTGCGATTGAAGAACCTAAAGCATTGATGGTTAAAGATAACGGAGCAATAAAAAATAAACTTACTCCAACTAGCAGTATAAACCTAAAAGATTTCTTTAAGAATAGTGAGCCGGTAAAATCAGATAAAGTAATACCCTCCCCTGTTGAAAAAGAAAAAACTAGCAGCATAGAGATAACTACCGGAAAACCAGATATAAAAATTAAATCAAATGAATCGACAAGTGAATTAAATAAAACAAATCTGATTATTCAAAAAGAGGAAAAAGTAATTCCAGAGGTTCCAACTTCTACGGTTGTAGAGCAATCGGGTATAAAAATCAGATCCAACCAACCTCCTAAAGAGATGCGCAGAATTGTACCGAGTGAAATTAAAGAAGAAAAGAAAACAGAAGAGAAAGTCGTTTTACCAAAACCTGATAAGCCTGACATTGTAATACGATCAAATGAACCGCCGAAAGAATTTAGAAGAAGTAATCAGGTTTTTGTAAAGGATCAAAATTTAACACAAAGTAAACCGGCGATCCCAACGGTTGAAAGACAGGAGCTAAAAACTGCAATTCCACCAGTAGAATCAAAGACCATTAACAATACAGTTGTTCCTGAATCCAAACCAAGTGATTTAGTAAAACAAATAGTATCTGAAAAATCCGAAGCAAAAGTTCAGTCTAACGTAAAACCGCAGGAATCTACAAAAGCCCCAATTGACGTAAAAGAAATTAAGCCGGTTGAATATAAAAAAACAGCAAGTGTGATTGATAAACCAGTTGTTGATAGTAAAGCAGTTGAAGTTCAAAAACCAACAGAAGAAATAAAACAAGTTGCACAGAAAACTGAAAAACCATTTGAAAGAATATCCACCTCGGCTGATCGAACCTCGCTTAAAATAAGAGAAACCAAGTTTGTTGATAAAGAAAGCAAAACAGATGAAGTAAAATCGCAATCAAAAGTTAATTTAAACGAAGTAGTTACAGAAAAAGAAAAATCCATATCAACAACAAGCTTAAACGACATTAACATTGATGAAATACTGAATAAAATTGAAGATGAAAAACCATTACACCAAAAGAATGAGTTAATACCTGAAAATGCTTATGAGGAAGAAGTTGTTAGATTGCGAAAAAAACTGAGAAGAAACATTCTTGTTTCTGCTGCTTTATTTGTAATACTGATCGCATCCGGAGTTTTTACTTATTTGCAAATGAATCAATCAAATCCTACCCAGGTAAGCAGCAAAGTATATAAACCAATTGAAGATATAAATAATAGTGAACAGGTGAATGTTGCTGCAACAGGCGATTCAGTAGCTTTAATTTCCTCAAATGAAATAGTCGAAAGTGTAAACGAACCACTTAAACAGGATGAAAATAAAGAAGTAAGAGTTTCCTTACCGCCGCTTCCTGAAAGTTTAACAAAAGAGGAGAGCACGTATTTTGCTTTAAAGAATGAGAACGATCCATTATTAGTTAATAATAAGGATACGAAACAAATTGCTGCGGCCAAGACTGAAAATATTATACCCCCAAAAGAAAATAAAGTTAAGGAAGAAGAACCAGCATTTTTTGTTGCGGTTGAAGAAATGCCTGAACTAATTGGAGGTATTAAAGGATTGCAAAGCAAAATCACTTATCCTAAAATTGCTTCACAAACAAATACCGAAGGTAAAGTTTTAGTGCAGGCGGTGGTTGATGAAAATGGTAAGGTTATTTCTACAAATGTTATTAAGGGTATTGGTGCCGGCTGTGATGAGGTTGCTTTAGATGCGGTAATAAATAGTAAATTTAAACCAGGCAAGCAAAGAGGCAAAAACGTAAAAGTACAGGTTACCATACCAATTGTGTTTAAAAAACAATGATGTTGAATTTTTACTAACAAAAGGCACGAGCAATCGTGCCTTTTTTATAACTAAAAACTTATTGGAGTTGAGTGCCTATAATTATTTTTGCCTTACTATCCTGTATTCCAACAACAAAAATTTTATTGCTTGTTATATAAAGTGATTGAAGTGGATCAAAACCACTGGCTGGTAAGGTATGTTGATACCAATCTACACCATTGTAATGTAATATAGTTGTGTTATGCCCAACTGCAAATATATCTCCTGTTTGCTTATTCCCTCTAATTCTGTTTATAACACTTATTGTATCTGCTACAACTTTTATCTAGTTGTTATTCCAATATCGCATTATATTTTCACCTGCAACATAATATTCATTTGTTGAAAGTGGATAGCTCGTATAATAAAGTTTAAAATCAGCCAAACCAGTAATTTCAGACCAGGTTTGATTTTGAAATTTAACCATTACACTTGGTGGTGTTGAACTACCTCCAGTCGCAAGAATAAAATTCCTGGATAGACCATAAATATCCGTAATTGGAATGCTGTTTGAGTTTTCATAAACAACACTTGCTTTACTTCCATCCCAATGAATTATTTTACCCCAGGCATTTCCCAAATACAAATTACTGCTGCTTGTTCCCCAGATGGACGTGTAGGGTCCGTTATCATAAAATCCTGGGTTTCTAATGATGTTATCATAATCTATCCAAAGGTTTCCATTATAATGCCAAATCCCATTTCCTGCGACCCATATATCGTTTTCATTAAAGCCAAATATAGTTTGCAATCCTCCGATTCTTTTTTCTGGTAGCCATTCAACTCCATTCCACTTTAGAACTCCATAAGCAGTATCGTTAATCATCACTGTACCCACAGCCCAAACATTATTTTCATCGGTTCCCCAGACATCATAAAGTGTATTGCTAAAACCTGCATCACCAATTGTAAACTCTTGCCAGGTGTAATTGTGGCTTGTCGGGGCAAGAGTTTTTTGCGTTACAATGTTGCTTGTGTCCTTTAGCTGTCCAAGGCTATCAACTCTTACTGCAAAGTATGTGTAGGCTGTATCAAGCAGTAAACCTGTTCCGTTGTCGTCATCTATTATTGTTGTGTCTTTAACAAGAATAGAATATTCTGTTACTGTTGTTGTAATGCCATTAAGTTCTCTAATTAATCTAACAGAAGAGTTTTTGCTGTTTGCTGTTGAGGTAACATTAAGAGTAACGCTGCGGTGCGTAAAACTTTCAACAGAAACTGTTATTGTATCTTTAACAACAGGTGGCGGCGGCGGTATAATGGGCGGTTCTGTTGTGTTGCAGGAGGTTAAGTTCAAGACAAAAAGTAAGCTAAAGAATAAGAAAATAATGCGAGTATGAATAAATCTTGAAGAGTTAGATAAACTTCTCTTATCTGAAAAATTTATTTTCTGGAATAAGCATATTTCGTCTTTACTTGTTTTATTCATAATAATTATTTGTTTAGTTTTTTCTTCAACTCATTTATATCCTGAATAACAGTAGCCCTTATACTTTCATCAGTTATTAAAGAATAGTATTTTTCAAAATTTACAAGTGATTGTTCATAGTTTTCAGTCATATAATAAATAATCGCCGTGTTTCGATACGCCTCGGCAAATACAGGGTCTATTTCAATAGTTTTTCTAAAGTGATTTAGTGCTTCATTAAAATTGTTTCTCTGGGCATTTAATAAACCAAGATTAAAGAATCCCAATGCATAATCAGGATTTAGTCTTAAAGCATTTTGGTATGCTGTTATAGCTTTGTTGAAATCATTTTTGACAGCAAATGTATTCCCAATTAGGACGTAAGTCAGCTCAGTTTCTTTGAGCTTTAGTGATTCGTTATAATTATTTAATGCTTCATTTAAATTTTTCTGATCAAAATAAGCATTGCCGAGATTTGAATATGCATCGGCATAAGAGTAATTGTATTTTGGTAGAGCAAAAACCACCAGTGCAAACAATAAGGCTGCCGCTGCAACAGGAAAGAATATTTTATTAAAATCCTTTTGCTTTATAACATTATATAAATTAATCATTCCAAAAGCTGCAAAAGAAATTAACAATGGAGTAATTGCAATTCTGAATCTACCAGAAACAAAAAACAATATCGCACCCAACACAAATGATACAAGAATAATATACATCAGGTTAATTTTATCATCCTTAAGTTTTTTTAAAGAATAATAAAATCCTGCAATAGAAAACAAGAAAACGAAAATAAAGTTCGGTAGTGGAATCTTTAACAAAGCAGAATATTTATCTCTAAAAAAATCAATATTAATTTGTGAAGTCTGCGGATTTTCATCATCATCAAAAAAGAAAAGCACCTTTTTAAGTGTTAAACTTAAAGCATAAACAGGATAAGATGTTATAAACTTTAACCCCTGATTATACCAATAAGATGAAGATTCAGACGGAGTTAATTTTTTATGTGTTAATTTTTGAGCATAGTTTATTCCTGCCATATCTTTGAAAAAATCAAAATCCTTTGGAGTGGAGTACACCCCCAATGCTTTATCATTATTACCGAGATAAAAATTTATACCTCCATTAGAAGTTAAAAGCACAAATTCCTTACCAGCAAAAAAATTATTAAGGGTTACAGGTAGAATTGGAATAGCAGTACCGATGAACAGAAATATAAGAGTTCTTTTTAATTCTTTTTTCAGATTTTCAGATTTATAGAATGAGTAAGCTATCCAGATAAATAATGCAGGAAAGACAATAAGTATATTTGCCCTGAAAAGTGAAGCTAATCCCAGCATCAAGCCGGATAAAAACCATTTATTGTGTCTGTAATTTTCCTGATTCTTAGATAGAAAATAAATCAATGCAGTTACAAAAAATGTTTGAATTGTTTCGCCAAAAACCGCCCCGCTAAAAAAAATGAAAATAGAATAAACTGCTGCGATTGACGCAGCGACATAACCTGTGTTTCTATCAAAAAGATTTCTTGTCGTTTTATAGATAAGAAAAATTGTTGCAGTATTTATTAATGCTTGCAATATTCTTACTGCAAGTATCGATGGACCAAAAAACTTAAAAATAAATGCAAGAAAATATGGATAGCCGGGAGACATAAAGAACACTTCTTTTCCAAACCATTTATTTGAGTTAGATAGTTCTTTAGCCCAATCAAAATAAATTTTTGAATCCGAAAAAAGATTTTGAATAAAAGGGGAGTTTTGTGTTTCAAGAATGTAGATCATTCTTAATATAAAGCCGATTGCAAGAATAGAAAAAACAATTTGCAATTCTTTCTTTTCGATAGAGGGCTTTACAACTTTACTTTGTTTTAAGTTTGTAGCTTTTTGTTTTTTTTTAGTCATAGCAGTAAAATATTTAAAAATATATTTATTGGCTTAAAATATAATTCTTTAAATAATGTGTTTTTGGCAAGAAACTCCCAGTATAAAAAAATATTATTAAGATTGTATGAATGTAACTGAGTCTTATTATATGAAAACAAATAGCTGCACTTTTTATTTTATAACAATCATTTTATTCGTCCTGGTAAATGATTTTGAATTTAAAGTATAGAAATAAACTCCACTTGATAAATTTTCAGAATTAAAATTTAGATTATAAAAACCCGCTTCTTTAAACTCATTAACAAGTGTTGCAATATTTCTGCCAAGGACATCATAAACCATAAGTGTTGTGTAACCGCTAATGGGCAATTCATAATCTATCCTTGTTACTGGATTAAAAGGATTTGGATAATTCTGACTTAAATAATAATGTTCGGGTAATGGTGGTGTATAAGAAATATTTGTTATTTCTGGAATATAATTATCATAAAAATATTGAACAGTTTTTGCACTCTTTTTTAACTCCGCAATACTTTGCAAATTATTGTTCCCTTGTGCTGCAATAACAGCGATTACAACTTCTTGCGTATCACCAGGAGCCATAGTGATTGAGCCAGTGTTAAGATAGAGCCTCATATCATCTGGCCATATTGTCATAAACCATCCAGAACTATCTAATGGATTTCCTGAAAACGGAAATTTAGTTGGTTCCATGATTATAGGATCTATAAATGATTCTCCATTACAAATTAATCCATTTAAGTAATGGTATTGTATAACCTTTTCGGGAAACATTGTATAACAAGGCGGGTCCCAAAAGGGACTATTTATAGTGTAAGTGTTGAAAGATGTCATTGCTAAATTTTTAAATCCTTTTTTCCAATAATAACTGTGTCTTGCACTATCTATTTCAGAATTTGATTTTGAAATAGGACCTTGCAATAGACGATAACCAAAAGCAGGTGAATTATAGCCATAGTAACCTTCATCATTTGTATCTCCATTGTAACAAAATGCAAGATTTAATGTAGTATCGCATCCGATATAGTCATCACCATAAAATCCCAAATCACAATCGCTAAAATATCCGAAGAACATTGAATCAATTGTACTATTGCTTTTATTGATAATCTTATACTTTTTTATCAGCGTATTTTCCAAAGAAGCATGAGTATAACCATAAACTGTTAACTGCACTTCCAACCCGATTGGCATAGTCCCAAAAGTGTATAAAGTTCTGTTTGGGTCCATATCATTCATAACACACCATAAAACTTCATCTCCTATAAATAATGGTTTGTCAATTCCCGTTGTAAATTTTCCATCGTTGTTTTCATCGTAATATGGGGCACCATCTTCACCAGGCCATTCCAGATAATCTTTTTGATATTTATCTCTTGTTGGTCCGGGAGGTAGTGCTTCCCAATCCTTTTTAACTTTATAAACTCTATATTTGGAAAGTGTGGGATCATCTGGTAAACCGCTTTCCAAAATTTTACCCGCTTGCAGGCCATATCTGTAGGTGTTGCCATTTACATAAAGACTATCTCCTATATAACCACCCCAAAGTAAACCATCGGCAAAAACAAGATTTAAATAAGCATTTTCTCCACCCGGCCATAGTAAGCCATGGCTATCATTAATGGGATTATGAGAGCCCACTCCATTATTGCAAATCCACATTTTCATTTGGTTAATTGCAATGTATTCGTAATCATCGTTTGTGGTGATCTTGTTCAAAGAATTGTGCGAAGAGTTTTTTTCTTGTGCATACAGAGAAAGTGTACAAAAAAGTAAAGTAATAATTAATAAAGTTTTCATAATAAATTTCCTCCGAAAATAATTACTAAAAACACATAATGTTTTAATAATTATTTCTGATAAATAATAATGAAATTAATCGCCTTTATATTTACTAAGTCCTCCACCAATTGTTGATATCCACTTATATCCCAATTTATCAATGCAAACAGAGTTTATTCTATTATCCGGAATTTTAGAATTTGACGTTAGATACTTTGTCCAAGTTGAACCATCAAATTTAGAAATACCATAATCTCCATTTGCAAACCATTTATTGTTTTGATTATCTATAACAACTGCTCTAACATCTGAACTTGGGATGTTTTGCCAATTAGTAAATGAAAATTGATCAATTGAAAAAGCAACACCACCGGAATTCAAATTTCTGAACTCAACCCCTATCCACAAAACACCATTATGATCTATAGCAATTCCACCGCCAACATTTTTAGGGAATCCCGTTCTTCTGCTATTATAAATAGTCCAATTAATTCCGTTAAATTTAGCCATACCCTGATTAGCAGTTCCAATCCAGAGATTCCCTTCTACATCAACAGTAATTTCTTCTATAAAATCCGAAACTAATGGGGAGTTTGTTTCATCATAAACTGTCCAGTTGATTCCATCAAACTTAACAACACCCCCAGTAGTACCGATCCATTTGTTACCTTCAAGATCAAAAGCAATACAACTTATCCAATCGGAAGGTAATCCTGAATTAAGAGTGGTAAAAGATTCCCAGTTTATACCATCAAAAGAAAACAAACCAATCTGTGTACATATCCATTTTTTGTTTTGAGTATCAACTCCAACAAAATTAATATTATTAGTTGGCAGTAAGCTGTTTGTTGTGTTATATATAGTCCAATTCCTTTCATCAAAGCTAACTAGTCCTTTTGATAGTGTACTTATCCACTTTACATTATTATTATCAATCGTTGTATGATTAATATATAAGTCTGGTAAACCTGAATTTAAGGGATTGTAATTTACCCAGACTAAGCTATCTACCATCGATAAATATGGGTATAAGGTTTTTCCACTTTCAACCTGAATTGAAACTTCAAAATCCCAGTAGCCAGTTCTTTTCAGTTTTAAAGTATGATCTCCTGGAAATAAGTTAGATAAAGTATTCGGGGTCACTAACCCCGTTGATGAATCATCAATAAATATTTCAGCGCCTCTTGGTTTTGAGTCCACAGTAATGCTTCCAACGATACCAGGTAGTTTACTGTAATCAATAAATACTGTGTAAAGCGAGTCAGTGGATATCGTTATTTTTTGAGAAACATTTTTAAAATTGGCTTTTTTAAGGAGTAGAGTATAATTGCCTTTTTCAATAAAATTAATAGTATCAGGTGTCAAGCTGCCGGTAAACCTTCCATTTAGAAAAATCATTGCTTTGTCAGGATACGAATCAACAAAAATTTTACCACTTGGTAGTGGTGGTTCAGGCGGCGTTACAGATACATCTTTATCGCAGTTTAATAATAAAAACGTAATTGCCAAAACAAATAATTTAATTTTAATTTTAGTTTTCATATAACATTTAAATCATAATTTTTTTTAAAGTTTAATTTAATCCTACGGTATATCCGAAAGACTGTATAAACTCTTCCGTGAATTTTGCCCCAGTTTGCTGCTGTTTTAGAATTCCGAAAACGCCAAATCCACCACTGACATTTGTATAATCAGTTTCATCTAAAACTATCGTAAAGTCATCTAAAAATCCATTAGTAGTAGAGTAATAATTTGAAAGTGGTTCATTAAAAACCAAAACAGATAACTTTGCACCAAGAATCTTATAAGATGATTTGGCTGGATCATCAGCAGAGATTTCTGCAAATGCCATATTTAGTGCAGCTGTGGTAAAATTAACAAAATTCCTATTTGTAGTCGTCGGATAAACGGGTTCTGACTCCCCATTTACCATTTGATAAGTAACAGGCACTAATTTAGTTTTAGTAATTCCGTCCTTGATGTAATAAAACTCAAGTTTAGGCAAATACCAAATATTTGTACCAAGGTTGCTCCAAGAAAAAGTAAATAGATCAGCCTCTTCTGGTGGTAGAATGCTGCTATTAGAACGATCAAACACAATATTTTCTGGAGCTTTAGAGATGCTATAAAGTTTTTTTCCTGTAGGTAATGTTGCTACTATTTCAATTGAATCATTTCCAATAGATTGAAAATTTTCTACATGATAAAAACTGATGGGATCGTTGTATCTTGAAACACTTTCAAATATTGCGCTGGTATCACGCATAAAATATACATTATCTTTCTGTCTAATTTTTATATCGGCACCAGAGACAAAAGGTGAGTATTCATTAACATATGGATCAAACCCAGAAACATCATAACTCTTTAATAATACTGCCGTTTGCTTAGAAGAATCGACATTTAATATGCAATAAAGAATATATTTCTCGGAAAAATCAGACTTTGGACTGAAGTTTTCTTCACAAGCTGTTAGTAAAATAAGGACTATTAAAATATTTAGTTTCAATATTAATGTTTTCATATTTCATACTTTATAGTTGCAGTGGGTAGTATTGGCAGCATGTTAACTTGCTTTCCTGTCTTGCGATCAAAATAGAAAATGTTTTTTCGATTGTATACATTAAGTAGATTAAAACTTAAAGTTATATCACCGAAAAAGAAACTGAATTTTTTAGATAAATTTAGGTCCAGTCGGTGATAAGTTGGTAATCTTCCTAAATTTCTATCACCAAGAATTGTGTATGGAGTATAGTTGCCATATAAAGATCCAAGATTATATAAATCACCTAAATAAAGTTTATCATAATATCCAAGGATTTGTGTAAAGGGTAAGCCAGTATTAAAAAACCAACTAACACTTGACTGCCAATCATCACCCATATTATAAGTTAAATTAAACGAAGCACTATGTCGGATATCATATTTGGGATATGATATCCATTCCCCTATTTTTTTATAAGTCCAGCTCAATGAATAAGAAGCGGTTGCCTGTATATCTTTTGAAATATATCTTATTAAATATTCCGAACCATAAGCTTCTCCACTACCTTTTATAAAATCCGGATCACTTGAGTGTATTTTCCGGTCATTAATCTCAGCTGAGTTGTGAAGAATTTTATAATAACCTTCAATTGATATTGAAAGATCTGGGATACCATCAAACTCAATTCCTCCAACATAATGGATTGATTCCATAGGTTCCAAATAATCGGGAATAATAACCCATGGTTCAAATATGGAAATAATTTCATTTTCATTTGTAAGTGTTATTAAATCCTGAGTAAAAATACCCCAAGCTCCCTTAATTGCTAACCACGGAAAGAGTCTATATGTTGTATTAATTCTTGGTTCAAAAACAGAACCATAATTTTTAGTTAATGTAATTCCGTTAATTCTAGTTCCAATATCAATGCCTAAATCCTCCCATCTAAGAAATCTGTATTTAGCATATAATGCAAGTTGTAGTGCTTTTTTACTAAGATCTGTTTTCGCACCCATTAAATTTTCGAATTTCAATTCTGTTTTTACCGATTTAATACTATACCCGACTTTAATTTCATCCCTGCTTTCATCAATGTATGTTACATCTGATTTTAAAGTAATATCGACAACATTATTACTTCTTGGTTTAACAAACCCTTGATTTTGAAAAACTTCACCATTAAACCCACTATAGGATAGGTTGGTTTCAGAATATATCGGGACATATTCCCATTCTTGAAAAAGATAAGCACCATAAATATTATTTGACCAATTATAAGAAGCATCATCTGGTTTTTCAGCAAGCAGCCTATCAAGACTATTAAATCCATGAACCGAAAGCTTTGTTAATCCTTTATCCCCTGATGATGAATAATTAAATTTAAAAGACAGATCATGAAAATCGAAAGGGGCTTCTTTATAATTTAAAAACTTTTTAAGTGTTTGATTAAAAGTACTTTTTCTTGCTGAAATAATGAATGAACCGATCGGCAATGGTCCTTCCACAGATGCTTTTACAGTGAGAAAACTTAATGTTGAATTTGCTGAAAATCTGTTTTGGTTTCCATCCTTAGTAACCAGATTTAGTATTGAGGAAACTCGCCCGCCATATTCAGAGGAAAATCCACCTTTTAAAAATTCTAAAGCATTTATAGTTTCAGGATCAATTATGCTAAATAATCCAAGGGCATGAAAAGGATTATAAACAGATACACCATTAAATAGAACAAGATTTTGATTTGTATTTCCTCCCCTAACATAATATCTAGCAGAAACATCACCTGTAGATTTAACACCTGGTAAATATTGAAGTGATCGGAAAATATCTGTTTCTACACCCTGTGGTAAATATTCAATTTCTCTAATACTTATTCTTTGTAAGCTAAGATCAGTTTCATTTGGTTTATCATATCTTTCCCCTGTTTTCTCAATAGCTTGCATTTTAATTGCTTCCAATGAAAGCTTTGCTCTCAGATTAGTAATTTGATCTGGTACAAGCGTAATTTTATATCTTTGTGACTTATAACCTAAAAAAGACACCTTCACAGTGTATAGTTTGTTGGCCGGAATTCCCGCAATAATAAAATTGCCCTTTGAATCAGCTGCCGATCCAAATGAAGTGTTTTCAATTAATATATTTGCAAACGGGAGTGCTTCCCCAGAAAGTGAATCACTTACTGAACCTCTTAGTGTTCCAATTGATTGGGCAAAATTATTATATTGAAAAAAAACAAATGCTAACACAAAAAAGAACAAACGAATTAATCTGAAAAATACCGACCACATAAAAGAAACTTTCTATAAAAAGTTAGAGGCATTTAAATAATCTTTTAGGTTATATCAAATTTGTAATTGTGATGCTAAATTAATATAATTTTTACTAGGTATGGCTATAATTATTGCTAACAATTTAACCAATCCTATCTAATAATTTACTTTCAATTTGCAAGATTCATAGAGCTTTTTATAAAAACTAAACTAAATAATAAAAACGGAACTGAACGATTTATCATTTGATCTTCATAAGAATTCTAGTCACATAATTTTAATTTAAAATACCTTAGACACCTTCTAAAATCAAACACTAATATTTGCCCGATAATTAATTATATTACGTTAAAACAAAAAAGGCACGATTGCTCGTGCCTTTTTTTGAACAATAGAATTGAGATACTATTTAATTAACACCATTTTCTTTGTATCAACAAAAGTTTTTNNCAACAAAAGTTTTTCCATTGCTTACAGCTTTTATCTGATATATATAAGTACCAGAAGTTAAACTGCTTGCATTGAATGTTGCCTTTTGATAGCCAGCTTCAACGGTGCCGTTAATAAGTGTTTTTACTAATTCGCCAAGTGCATTATATATGGAAATACTTACATCAGCATTTTCTGGCAGCGAATATTCAATCGTTGTTGATGGATTGAATGGGTTTGGATAGTTCTGATATAATGTAAATTCATCTGGAGCATTAACATCTACTTCCACTATAGGAGAATATTCAAATGTTCCGTCCAAATCAACTTGTTTAAGTCTGTATGCATACTTTCCAACTGATAAGCCTTTATCCTGATATGAATAATTATTTATTTCAGTTGAAGTCCCTTTACCAGAAACGAATGAAAGTTTTGTCCAATCACCGGTTCCTTTTAGTTTTCTTTCAACCTGAAATCCAGAATTATTAGTTTCAGTTGCGGTTGACCATTTTAAATTAACATTGTTTCTATCAGAGTTAGCAAGTAAAGAAGTAAGTTCAACAGGAATTTCAGATATCTCCATTGTTACTGGTACCGTTATAGAAGAATTAACTGGGTCAGTACTGTTGACAATTAGATCCATTGAATAGTTTCCAAGCGGGTAATCTTCTGAATGGAATGTTAATTCAATATCAACAGAATTACCGTTAAATAAACTTCCGCTATTAACATTGTTTGATAGCCAATCTGGTTCAGAGGCAAACTCTAATGCTAAATTGTTGGCAACATAGGCAGCATTATAAACTACTTGCAATCCATCGTTACCCGCAGCATTTTCAATTCCAATAGTTGCTGAAGTAAGATCAGCAGCCATATTATTATAATAAATAACTACTTTTCCGTTTTGATGTAATACGACCTGGAAAGTAAGTGAACCTGTAGCATTATATTTTTGCCAGTTTGTAAACTGAATATAAAATTTACTTCCATCCTGTAATTGATGTACGGTTCCTTGGGTTCTGCCATCAAGATCATCCCAGAATATTGCAACTG
>CXWK01007925.1_pt2 | contig 27364 bp, 25 predicted proteins | sample 590851 | NCBI WGS metagenome assembly CXWK01 (sample SAMEA3498364, study PRJEB10139) | wastewater metagenome | biome: wastewater treatment plant; material: activated sludge | place: Denmark | collected 2014-08-01
GGCAGGATGAACAGCAGCTTGTTCTTCAGCGACCCGACGGCGATCCGGCGGATGATCGGCAGCTCCCGTTTTGCGGCCAGGCCCTGCACGTAGCCCGGCGTGACCGCGGCGTCGTCCACGACGACGCCCGCCGCCTTGACGCTGGCCCGTCCCGCGGCAACCCCGACGTCGTCGACCGACGCCGCCGCCAGCTTCGCCAACGCGGCGACATCGTCGAGGAGCCCCACCAGACCACCAGCCATGCCCCCAGCATGCCCACTGCGGCGGCGAACGCGGAGTCCCCTCGCGCCGAGTGCGCTCAGCCCTTCAACCGGCGGGCCGGAGCAGGAGGGTGAGGTAGGCGCGGAGGTGGCGGAGCTGGTCGCGCAGCTTCAGGGGGTCGTCGGTGGCGCGGTCGGCCCGGGCATAGCGCTCCACGAGGACCCGGCCGAAGCCGGCCTTGGCGGGTTCTCACGACGTGAGGTGAGATGTCACGCCGAAGGTGGTGAACGCACCGCTCCGGTGCCGACGAAAGGACACCATGAGAACCACCACCGACCGCTCAGCATCGACCAATCTGCACGTCGAGCACTGGGGAGCCGGCACGCCGGTCGTCCTGGTACACGGCTCACTCGCCACCGGCGCCCAGGAGTGGGAAGCGCAGCGCTCCCTCGCCGACGAGGGCTTCGCCTTGACCGTATTCGACCGCCGGGGATACGGCCGCAGTCCGGCGGCGGCGGGTGAGGACTTCACCGTCGACGCCGCCGACATCGCCGCACTGCTCGGGGACGGCGCCCACCTCGTCGGTCACTCCTACGGCGGGCTCGGCGCCCTGCTCGCCGCCGCCCAGCGCCCAGAGGCGACGCTGTCGCTCACGCTGCTGGAACCGGCGGTGACGACCTGTGGGGTCGACGAACCGGCCTGGAGCAGCCTCGTCGACTCGCTGCGCAGCTTCTGGCGGGAGCGCGACCTGTCCGACCACGACTGGGTCGTCGAGTTCCTGGTCGCCGTCGGCAGCGACCCGTCGGAGTTCCCGCCGGAGTTCCTCGCCGAGGCCGCCGAGTCCGCGCCGCTCCTGCGCAACGGCCGCCCGCCCTTCGACGCCGACCTCCCGCTCAACGCGGTCCGCGCCGCCGGGTATCCCAAGCTCGTCGTGTCCGGCGGGCACCACGCCGGCTTCGACGCGATGTGCCTCGACCTCGCCGACCGGATCGGCGCCGACTCGGCCGTCGTCGAGGGCGCCGGGCACGAGGTCCAGTTCACCGGGCCACCCCTGAACGAGACCCTCGGACGCCTGTGGGGCCGACGGGCCGAGCAGAGCGCGACGATCGCGCCATGACCACCGCCATCCGGCCGTCCGCGGCGGCGGACGTGGACGAGATCGTCGATCTGTCCCTCCGGGCCTGGGCTCTACCGTCGCGTCCACCCGGACTGGAGCGCCGACCAGGCGGAAGCGGTTCGCCGAGCGCTCGAGGACAACGAGACGTGGGTGGCCGAAGCGGTGAGATCCACATGATCGCGGTGGACCCCCGGTCCAGCGCCGCGGCATCGGCTCGTTGCTCACCGAGCGGGCGCTCGAGGAGATGCGGGCCCGGGACATCGACCTCGCCATCGTGGCCACGGGCGGCGACCCCGGTCACGCCCCCGCACGAGCGACCTACGACAAGGCGGGGTTCACCCCCGTCCCGCAGGTCTGGTATTCGAAGCTGATCCGGTGAGCGGCATCGGTTGACACGCCAGCGGCAATGACGAAGGCCCGGAATCCCCAAGGATTCCGGGCCTTTCAGTTGGTGGCGGGGGGCGGATTTGAACCGCCGACCTTCGGGTTATGAGCCCGATTGTGCACGTCCCATTGCATCCAATTCCGTACCAGAATATGCCTCTGACCAGGGTCTTCTCGGATATGCGAACTCGGTCTGTACCTACTCATACCACGGAATATCAGCCCGTGGAGTAGAAAAAGTGTAGAAGAAACCGGCGACTCTACGCAGCCGCCCTCCCACTCGCCGGAGCCAAGACCGGTGACGATCCGTCCGACGCGCCGGTGACGCCCCTCGCCGCGGGCAGGTTAGGCCGGATGATCTTCGGGTCACCGACGTTCGTTTGGCAGATTTCGGGCGAAGAGATCGCGGTACGACTCGACGCTGCCCGCCCCGACCTGTCCCACAAGATTGCTCGCCGAGCTCCGGGGACGAGGTCCGGCGCGGCGCCGAGACAAGATGCTCAGCCGCCATCCGCAGAGAGGGCGTCGAGGATTCGTCTGGCCGCGGCAAGGGTCTCGTCGAGCACCGAGTCATCGACATCGGGCAGATCCGCCGGATAGCGCCCTTCGATCGTCCACGGGTTCAATACTTCGAGATCAGCAGCTTCGAACCGACGCTGGTCCGTCTCCGGTAGCAACCGGTGGAGCCCGACGAGATCATGGATGCGTGGCATCTCGATGCCACGCTCGATGAGCAGCGACTTGAGCGCCTTCTCCGCCGCCAGGTGGGCGTGGAACCCGGCAACGCGGTCAGGGACCTCGTCGTGAGCCGCCACTACCTCAGCCGCTCGCAGCTCCTCGCTGGCCTCGCGTCGCCAACGCGACGCGGGATCTTCTTCAGGCGGCCGGTCGCTCATAGACGACCCGACCCTCTCGGGCAGGCCAGTAGTACGGCGACCCGTTTGTGTCCTTGCGGGCCTCGAACGCCTCGACGCTCGCCACCATCACGTCGATGGGGATCGGGGCGGCGATGGCGCTACGGATCCGGCCCATCAGCCTCCGTGGATCCCCGGCGGTCACCTCGTCGAACAGGACCAGGAGATCGAGGTCACTGCCTTCTCGGTCCTCGCCGCGAGCGACCGACCCGAACACGATCACCCGCTCGGGACTGAACTCGGTCACCACGTCGTCGACGACATCGGGGATCCAGTCCGGCAGCGGACGGCCATCCCACAACCCGTGGACATAGCTGGCCTGAGGGCTCACGACCGCCAGCCTACGAGACGTCTCGCCTGCTCGGCTCGACCACGGGCAATGCCCTCGCCGTTCCCGCTGGCTGCCCTGTACCTGACCTCATGGCTGTCACCTGGTGTCCCCTACCGCAGAGAATGGGCGTGTGGGACAGGCAGCGGATGCCGGCGACGTGACCGCCGAGCTGGAGCGACTGCGGGAGGAGAACGCTCGGCTGCGAGCGCTGCTGGGGATGGACGAGCGACCTACCGAGGCTCACACCGTCGCGTGGTCGCCGACGTTGTTGTCCGCGTCGCCGGCGGTCGCGCCGATCGATGCACAGTCGTCGAACAGCGACAAGCTCGCGCTGTTCAGGTCGTTGTTCGGCGCCCGCTCCGATGTCTACGCCTGTCGGTGGGAGAGCGCGTCGAGCGGAAAGGCCGGGTGGTCTCCGGCGACGAAGGATCGTTGGTCGAAGGGTCGCTCGCCGAGGAACTACTTGCCGTTGACCGACGAGGTGTTCGTCTCGCACTTGCGCGGTGACGAGACCGTCGGGATCTACCCGCTGCTGCGCGGCGACACCTGCGCGTTGCTGGCCTGCGACTTCGACAAGGGAACGTGGGCGCTCGACGCGCTGGCGTACCTCGACGCTTGTCACCGCAACGCGGTGCCCGCCGCTCTGGAGCGATCCCGGTCGGGCAATGGAGCGCACGTGTGGATCTTCTTCGATGCGCCGGTCGCCGCGTCGTCAGCCCGGGCGATGGGGGCGGCGCTGCTGCGCCATGCGATGGCGGCACGGGCGGAGTTGGACCTGTCGAGCTACGACCGGTTCTTCCCGTCCCAGGACTTCATGCCCAAGGCCGGGTTCGGGAACCTGATCGCCCTTCCGCTCCACGGCGGCTGCGCGGCGACGGGCACAACCTTGTTCCTCGATCCCACGACGATGCAGCCGTGGCCCGACCAGTGGGCGTTCCTGTCGTCGGTTGCCCGCATGACACCCGATGCCGTGGAGTCGTTGGCCGAGACGCTCCGACCGGTCGACGCCGGACCGGCGCTGTCGCTGGCGGACCTGGCCAAAGCCGGCGGCCCGCCTCCTCCCCCGGTGGTCCGGGCCCGGCTGGGTGCCGAGTTGTCGATCGAACGGGCGGGGCTGCCGCCGGCGGTAGTCGCCGGGCTGAAGCACTTGGCGTCGATCGCGAACCCGGAGTTCTACGAGAAGCAGCGCATGCGGTTCTCCACCTGGGACACTCCCCGCTTCATCAGCGCCTATCGCGAAGACCTCGAATGGCTCCACGTGCCGCGTGGCCTCACCGAGAAGGTCGCGGACCTGTTCGCATTCCTCGACAGCGCGGTTGATGTCGTCGACGATCGCCCCGAGCCACCCGTCGCGGCCTTCGAGTTCCGGGGTGAGCTGCGGTCGCAGCAGTCGGCTGCTGTCGCGGATCTCGTTGACCACGACCTGGGTGTGCTCGTCGCGCCGCCTGGAGCGGGCAAGACCGTCATGGCCTGCGCCGTGATCGCCCACCATGACACCCCGACTCTCGTCGTGGTGGACCGCAAGGAGCTTGTTGACCAGTGGCGCTCCCGGCTCCATGACCACCTCGGTCTCGAGCACTCCGATTTGGGCCAGATCGGAGGCGGCCGCAACAAGCCGACCGGGATCATCGACGTGGCGATGATCCAGAGCCTCGTCCGCCGCGACGACCCGGCGCTGTTCGACTGCTACGGGCTGATCGTGGTCGATGAGTGCCACCACCTCCCGGCCGTGTCCTTCACGACCTGCATGCGGGCAGCATCCACCCGCCGCTGGCTCGGTCTGACCGCCACGCCGTACCGGCGGGACAAGCTCGAAGCGCTCATCGCGTTCCAGTGCGGACCCACCCGCCACGAGATCAAGCCTGCGGCCGTCGAGGGAGCCGAGCTGGTCCGCCGCGAGCTCGTCGTGCACCACACCAGCACGGAGGTGACGGAGGAGGAAGCCGCGCACATCCAGGACGTCTTTCGCGCGATCAGCGACGATGCGCGGCGCACCGCCCAGATCTGTGGCGACGTGCACGCCGCCTGCGTGTCGGGTCGGACATGCCTGGTGCTCACGCAACGTACTGACCACATCGATGCCATCGTGGCCGGCCTCGCCACGCTCGGAACCGACGCGCTCGTGCTGCGCGGCGGCTTGGGCAAGCGCGCTCGCCAAGCCGTGACTGACGCCATCGCAGCACGTGACCCCGACGACGGGATCGTGCTCGTCGCCACCGGCTCCTACCTCGGCGAAGGCTTCGACTGGCCCGAGCTCGACACCCTCTTCCTCGCGTTCCCCCTCGCGTTCAAGGGACGAGTCGTGCAATACGTTGGGCGGCTGCTGCGCACCCACGAAGGCAAGCACCACGTCGAGCTCCACGACTATCTCGACAGCCGCATCGCCGTCCTGGACCGGATGCACACCAAGCGCCTCCCGGCGTATGTCACCCTCGGGTTCGACACACCCACGCGCCAGCGCAATCGTCGGCCCGCCGCACCGAGCACGGGCGACAGCGATGCCTTCTGACGACGATCTGGATGCGGGGGTCGAGAAGGTCGCCGTCGATGCCCACGGCGACGAGGGCTACTGGTCCTGCAAAGCCATCGAAAACGGCGTCAGCTTCCCACTCAGTTCCGCTGGCCGCTCGGGAGGAGCGACAGGGGTTCGTTCCACCGAGTCCGTCGACCGGCGCAACACCGCGGCGTTCCAGGAGATCCGCGATACCTCGGCCGCCTCGGGCCCACGTTGACGGGCGTTCTACCGATTGTTCCTTCGGGTTCCGATCGTCGGGATCCACGCCTTTAAGGAGGAACATCATGAACGGATACGTGGCACAGCGGCGCGGTCGCTTCTACGCGGTGATCTACGAGGGCCGCGACCCGGTCACCGGCAAGGAGCGCCGCAAGTGGCATCCGGCCGGCACGGATCGGGCCGACGCCGAACGTCTCGCCGCAAAGCTGGCCGCCGAAGAGACCAAGCGCACCGACGCCGTGCGGTCCTTGACCTTCGGCGCCTACCTCACCAGCCAGTGGCTCCCCGCCAAGAACCTCCACCTCGCCACCAGCACCTACCGGGGTTACGAACGCAACGTGCAACGGCACATCCTCCCGGTCCTCGGCCGGATCAGCATCCGCAGGCTGCGCTTCCAGCAGATCGAATCGCTCTACGACTCCTTGCTCCACCCCGCCGAAGGTCGGGGACTCGCGCCCAAGACCGTGTATGAGATCCACCTGATCATCCGCGGTGCGCTCACCGACGCCCATCGCCGGGGCTTGGTCACGCGCAACGTCGCGCTCGTCGCGCGAGCACCGAAGCAGCGATCCCTCCAGAGGATCGAGGGCAAGTCGTTGACCGAGGCCGAGCTCCGTCAGCTCTTGCGAGCAGCAGCGGGACACCGGTTCTTCCCCATCTACTGGCTCACCGCGATGACCGGGATGCGCCGCAACGAGGTCCTCGGACTCAAGTGGCCCGACATCGACTTCAAGAAGCAGCGCGTCGCGCTGAACCGTGGGCTGGTCGCCGTCGGCTACGAACTCCACCAGACCCGCGGCAAGACCAAGACCGCCCGCCGCGCCATCGACCTCGACGACACCACCCTCGCCGTCCTCGCAGGCTGGCAGGCATACCAGGCGGCCGAGTTCACGGCGACCGGCATCGACCACAAGGAACAGTGGGTGTTCACCGACGGCGACGGCGAGCCCGTTCACCCCCACGCCGTCTACCAGACCTTCGGGCGGATCGTCCGCAACGCGGGCCTACCCCACATGCGCTTCCATGACCTGCGCCACACCCACGGCAGCCTGCTCCTCAAAGAAGGCGTACCGGTGAAGGTCGTCAGCGAACGACTCGGCCACGCCCACATCGCGCACACGATCCAGACCTACCAGCACCTCCTGCCCGGCATGCAGGCCGACGCCGCGGGCATGGCCGGATCTACTGCTCTGGAACGACGACGGCTGGCGCTTGGTTGAGGTGAAGTCGTCGCACGACAAGCTGAGTTCACAGCAGAAGGCTTGGCTCATTGCGAACCATGACGAGTTCCAACTGCCGGTCGCAATCGCAAAGGTTCACCGCAGGCAACAGGTGGAGCCGCACGAGGCATCACCCTGATCTGAGTGCTTGGCGACCACATGTGAGCGCAGTCAGGAGCGTCCTGTCTGCTGTGCCCAGGATCGGACCTCCGGCCAGGACCAGAGGAGACCCATTCGCAAGCGGCGAACTGGTTCGGGGAACTCGTCGTAGCGGCGTTGCCAGTCGTGGACGACGCTGGAGCTGACGCCTAGGCGGTCGGCGATCTCCGATGCTCCGACGATGTCGTCGGGGTCGATGGGGTTCGCCATGGGTCGAGAGTACGCAGGACCTGGGACAGGAACCGGTTGCACGGACAGCTTCGGTGCGGGGACTGCGGCGTGATCGAGGAGCCCGAGAACACGTCGATTCTCGTCACCGAGCGGTTCGAGGGCGACTCGACACCGGACGACGAAGCGATCCTTCTCGCACTCGCCTGCCGCTGCGGGAGCAGGGGACAGTTCACCGCCGCGTTCGGACCAGACACACCCCGGGCCGACGCGACCGTGCTCGAGCGGCTGAGCCAGCCGAAGGACTCGACCGATGGGTGAGCCGCTCCTTCCTGCCCAGCTGATCGAGGCCCGGCACACGCCGGTCTTCGACTACCAGTCGATCCCGGACGCGCTCGCCGCGTCGCATCGAACCACCGTGTGGGCGGAGCTGAGGGTGCAGGCCGGGAACGTGCGCTACCTCGATCTCGAAGGGGACGACCCACGCGATGAGCGTCTCGACCCGGGGGAGACAGCGGTGATCGTGCCGGGTGTCGAGCACCATGTGGAGCTCTCCACCGACGCGCAGTTCTACGTTCAGTTCTTCCGCGAACCTGACGCCGAGCTGATCCCCGGTCCGGACGCCGTGCCGGAGTGGACCGACTCGTTGCGACGCTCGGGTCCTTGGGAGCGCCGGGGCCGAGATGTGGACACCATCGAGGAGATCACCGAGCTCGTCACTCGCCAGTACGCCGACATCGTGCAGGACGAGCTCCTACAGCCGTACTTCGACTTCGGCCCGGGGTTCATCGACTGGCAGGCGCACATCGGCGCGGTCACCGACTACTGGGCCCACGTCCTGTTGTACGCGCCGGACTACGAGATCAACGTGATCGAGAGCCACCGCCACAGCCATGAGCTCGAGCCGTTCACACCCGAGTTGTTCGACCGGTGGCTGCAGATCTTCCACGACACCGTCGATGGTGGCTGGGCCGGCCCCAGGGCCACGATCGCCAAGAAGCGGGCGACCGGGATGGCGTGGGCGATGGCCCAGCGGTTCCTCGGCCAGGGAGTGTGGCGACCGACGGAACACCGCTGAGCCGATCACGCTGTTGTGTCATCGAGACGCCGATGGAGCATCGAGATGCGACCCTGGTACGGGTCGAGAACGCCAAGCGCAGCTACTGCGAGTCGGCAAAGGGGTATGCGAGGGCCCCTCATCGGCCCCGAGCATGTACCGACGAGCCACTGCCGACCTCGCCGGGCAGCGAGGGCCCGTCCCGCTGCGGTGACGCCGGCAGGCGGTGTCGGTTGACGAGCCGGTAGGCGGTCATCGAGATGACGGCGAGCAGCGCGAACTGGACGAGGAGATCGAAGGGTTGGTGATGGCGGACGGCGTTGACCGCAGTGAGCGCCAGGGCTGCACCCAGTGCGACGGCGCTGATGCCGACGTGAAAGGCCGGTACGTCGGCGTGGAGCCACGATGCAGGATCGTCGGGCTGCTCGGCCGTCGGCGGTCGGCTGGCGGCGAGCACGTTCGACGACCACGGATCCACCGCCCGTCGTCCCAGCGCGTCCAACCCAACAGCGACGCCGACCAGCACGGCGGCATAGCCGGCGAGGAAAGCAGCTTCGGGGTGCAGCACCCTCAGCTGACCCCTAGCGGGTCCCGGTTGGGGGACTCGGTGGTCGGCGTGACCTCCGTGAACAGCAGGAGGTCGTCATCGTCGAGGGCGTTCTGGTGGCTGCCGCGGTGGCGGACCCCCTGCCAACCCATCCACAGGAGCGGTAGGACACCACCACCGATGAACACGACATCGCCCGGGAGGCGGAGCCAGCCGAGCAGTGCGTTGAGGTCGTTGGTCAAGAAGTTGAGCTCTCGTGCCGCCCAGTAGCCCTCGCTGACCGAGCGGTGGAGCTGGATGATGCCGAGCGGGAGCAGCGTCACGAAGCACATCCACGCGAGCCCGATGTTCAGCGACCAGAAGCTCGTCTTGGCCAGCTTGTCCGACCACGCCTCCTCAGGCAGGAGGTAGCGGAGGCAGAACAACATGAAGCCCACCGCGAGCATTCCGTAGACACCCATCATCGCTGCGTGCGAGTGGTTGGCGGTGAGCGCGGTGCCGATCTCGTAGTAGGAGACGATCGGCAGGTTGATGAGGAAGCCGAACACGCCGGCACCGAGGAAGTTCCAGAACCCGACGGCGACGAGGAACATCACCGCCCACCGGTGCGGGAACGGCGTAGCGGACTTGGACTCCTGGCGCGCCCCGAGCTGAAGGAAGCTCCATGCCTCGACGGTGAGGAACGTGAGCGGAATGACCTCCAGCGCCGAGAAGAAGGCGCCGAGCGCCAGGACCTCGGCGGGTTCACCGTTGAAGTAGAGGTGGTGCGCCATCCCGATCACGCCACCTGCGCTGTAGAGGATGATGTCGAGGAAGATCACGGTCATCGCAACGCGCTCGCGCACGACGCCGAGCAACACGAACAGATAGGCGACCATCACGGTGGTGAACAGCTCGAGGAAGTCCTCGACCCACAGGTGCACCACGATGAACCGCCAGAAGTCGGCCACCACGAAACTGGCGCGGGGATGGGCCAGCAAGCCGACGGCGTAGAACGCGGGGAGGGCGAGGGCGGCGTAGAAGAACAACCACGGCATGTTCGTGCGGTGCTCGCCCGCGAGGCGGCTTCGCAGGCCTCGGGCGAGGACCACGACCCAGAACACGAGCCCGACGGTGAGCAGGATCTGCCAGAACCGCCCGAGGTCGAGGTACTCGAAGCCCTGCATCCCGAACCACGACCACAGCTCACCGAACCAGCCGTGGATGCCGGCGAGCTCACCGAGGAGGCTGCCGGCGACCACGACCACGACCGCGCCGAGCAGGAGATGGGTCAACACCTGCTGGCCGCGGGGCTCCTTGCGGGCGGCGATCATCGGTGCGAGGAAGATGCCGGCGGCGAGGAACGACGTGACCACCCAGAAGATCGAGAGCTGCACGTGCCAGGTTCGCACCACGTTGAAGGGCAGATAGCGGTCGCTGTCGATCCCGAAGAACCCCCCGATCTCGGCGCGGTAGTGCTGACTGGCCACCCCGACGAGGGTCTGGACGAGGAACATCACCGCCATAGCCAGGAAGAAGCCGGCGGTGGCCTTCTGTGACGGAGTGAGCGCGACCCGGTCCGGCGCCCGAAACGACAGCTCCTGGTGGTCCCGGCCGTGCCATCCCAGCCAGTTCCAACGGCCGAACACCGCAAGCAACGCTCCGATCCCGACCAGCAGGGCGATGAGTGACAGGACGCTCCACACCACGACGTCCGCGGTGGGGCCGTTGTCCACGAGCTCCTCTGGCGGCCAGTTGTTCGTGTATGAGTAGTCCTTGCCCGGGCGTTCGGCAGCGGCCACCCACGCGCTCCACGAGAAGTAGGCGGTCAGCTGCCGGGTGTCCTCGGGATCCGAGATCGCCGCCGGGCGCAGGCCGGTGTCACCGGCCGGGTCCGAGAAGAAGTCGTGGTAGTGCTCGACGAGTCGGTCGTAGGCATCGGCCTGGGCGTCGGAGTACACGAGCGTCCCCGTGGCCTCGTCGTAGGTGTTCGTCCGGAAGTCCTGGACCGTGAGCCGCCGTGCGTCGGTGCCCTCGCCGCCGTAGGCAGCCTCGACATCGAGGGCGGCACGGTGGAGATAGTCGGCCGTGAAGTCAGGGCCGAGGTAGGCGCCGTGACCGAAGATCGACCCGTATTGCATCAGACCGTTCTGGAGGAACACCTCCTGGCCGCTGCGGACGTCCTCACCGGAGAACAGCTCAGTCCCGGACTGCGAAACGACGCGATCGGGGATCGGCGGCTCCGCCTGATATGTCCTCGCGGCCATGAAGCCCAGGACGGTGAACCCGAAGATGCCGACCAGCAGCACCGCCTGGACCCAGCCCTTCGCCATGGTCCTTTCCCGTCGGTGACCGACCACCGCACGATCTTCAACAGGCACCGATCCTCCAGCCATTTTCAGCCCGGCGAGCGAGGAGGGAACGGTGGAGCGAGGAACGCCAGCAGCGTGAGACCCGAGTCGCCCGCGTTGGCGACCCGCAACTCCTCATCACCCCGGTAATGGGCGACCGAGCCGGCTACGAACGGAATCGTGTCGGCATCGAACTCGAGCGTCCCCTCGCCTTCCACGGCATAGATCATGAGATCCGACGCCCCATGCGTGTGGGGAGGAAGGACCTGGCCCGGGCTCAGGCGGATGATGCGCACGTTGCACTGGGATCCATCGAGCAGCGGCTGCGCCACCACCGCATCCACGTCGTACCCGGGCGCGTCGCCCAGGCTCACGATCTCCATGTCGTGGTCCTCACACTGGAGCGAGGCCCCCGGTCACCGGTGACGCCAACTATCGGAACTGCGGGCATCTCGAACCTCAGCATGTAGGCGATCAACGAATCAATCGCGCTACCGGGGTCCGGAGCAGCACAGGTCGACTTGCGGAGAAGCTAGCTCATTGCGGTTGGCGACGGGGGTGCCTCGGGGACCGGCGTGCGGGGGATGCGGTGGAACTCGACGGCGAAGGTGGCGGGTTCGTCGAGTTCGAGGTGGTGTTGACGTGCGGGTGGGATGGCGACGGGGTCGCCTGCGCGGGCGGTGATGGGGCGGTCGGGTTCGTCGTCGAAGACGAAGGTGACGGCGCCGGTGTGGACGACGAGGTTTCCCCAGACGCCGTCGGCGACGCGGTGGGCGCGCAGCAGCCCGGCGGGCACCGTGGTGTTGTCGAAGACCTCGGTGGAACGGACATGGTCGAGCCCGTCGGGCAACCTCGGTCGGCTCATGGGGTGGCTCCTTCGGCCTGGGCGGGCACGGCCGGGGCCCCGTCGACGGCCAGGTCGGGTTCGGGGTCGGCTTCGAGGTCGAGGTGGGGCAGGATCCGGTCGAGCCAGCGCGGGAGCCACCAGTTGGCGTCGCCGACGAGTGCCATGGTGGACGGGACGAGCACCATGCGAACGATGGTGGCGTCGACGGCGACGGCCGTCGCGAGTCCGACGCCCATCATCTTGACGACGGGATCGTCGCTGGCGACGAAGCCGAGGAAGACGCTGATCATGATGAGCGCGGCAGCGGTGATGACCTTGGCGGTGGCCCCGAGGCCTTCGACGACGCTGTCGATGTTGCTGTGGCCGCGGTGGTACTCCTCGCGGATGCGGGAGAGGATGAACACCTCGTAGTCCATCGACAGGCCGAACAGGATCGCGAACATCATCATCGGGACGAACGATGCGATCGGCACGGCCTCGTCGAGGCCGATCAGCGATCGGCCCCAGCCCCACTGGAAGACGGCGACCACGACGCCGTAGGCGGCCCCGATCGACAACAGGTTCAACAGGGCCGCCTTGAGTGGGACGAGGATCGAGCGGAACACGATCATCAGCAACAGGAACGACAGCGACACCACGGCGGCGATGAACCAGGGGAGCCGGTCGGCGATCTTGTCGGACTGGTCGATGAACCCGGCGGTCGGCCCGCCGACGAGCGCGGTTGCGCCGGTGCCGGCCGTCGCGGTGGGCAGGGTCGTGTCACGGAGGCGGTGGACGAGGTCGCTGGTGGCCTGATCCTGGGGCTTGCTGGTGGGGATCGCAGTGATGAGCCCGGCGTCCCCCGCGGTGTTGAGCGCGGGCGGCGAGACCGCCCGGATCCCGGGATCGGCCGCCATGGCTGCGACGATCGGGTCGAGCGCGGCCGGGTCGGGGACGTCGCCGAGGTCGACCGCGATCAGCAGTGGCCCGTTGAAACCCTCACCGAACCCGGCGGCCAACAGGTCGTAGGCCCGGCGGTGGGTGGTGGACGTGGGATCGGTGCCGGCGTCGGCCTGGCCGAGCCGCATGTCGAGCACCGGGACCGCCAGCGTCACGAGCACTGCGGTCGCGGTGATGGCACTGCGCCAGGGGTGGTGGGCGACCCAGTGGGCCCAGCGCACCCAGCCGCTGTGCCCTGCGCCCTCGACGGGTGGGGCGTCGCGGCTGGCTCGTGGGAGCACCCGGTGACCGGCGAATCCGAGCAGTGCCGGCAGGAGGGTGACGGCGACGAGCACGGCGACCGCGACGACGATCGAGGCCGAATAGCCCAGCGCGGCGACGAACGGGATCCCGGCGAGTTGGAGGCCGAGGATGGCTACCACCACGGTGCCGCCGGCGACCACCACCGCCTGGCCCGCCGTGGCGTTCGTCTTGCCGATCGACTCGACGACGTCCATCCCCTCGGTGAGTTGGTCTCGATGCCGGCTGAGGACGAACAGCGCGTAGTCGATGCCGACCCCGAGCCCGATCATGGTCCCGAGCCGCGGCGCGACTGACGGGATGGCGATCCACGCGCCCAGGAGCCCCACGATCGAGAGTCCCGTCACGAGCCCGGCGATCGCTACGCCGAGTGGCATCACCGCGGCGAGCAGCGCCCGGAACGTCACGAACAGGATGACCAGCGCGGCGATGATGCCGATCATCTCGGCGGGCCCCGTGGAGCGCTCCTTCAGCACGGTCGGCAGCTCGCCCCCGAACTCCACCTGCACACCGGCCGCCTCGGCCGGGGTCGCGGTGTCGAGTAGCGCGTCGAGCGCGGACCGTCCGAGGTCGGCGGTCGGCGCGTCGAACTGCACTGCGGCGAAGGCCGTTGTTCCGTCGGGCGAGATCGAGCGTGGGGTCGCGAGGGGGTCGGTGGCGCCGACGACGTGATCGAGGGTTCGGACCTCCTCGACCGTCGCCGTGATTGCGTCGGCCGACCCACGGGCGGTGATGCCGCCGTCGGGCACGCGGAACACGACCATCGCCGTCGCGCCCGAACGCTCAGGGAACCGCTCCTCCAAGAGGTCGATCGTCTCCTGCGATTCGACGCCGGGGACCTCGAAGTCGTCGACCGTGCCGCCGCCGGCGCCACGGTCCGCAGCCACGAGCCCGATCACCACCGCCAGCCACACGACCACCACGAGACGCCGGTGCACGGCGACCCAGCGACCCAACCGGAACAGTCCGTTCGCCATTGTCTACCTCCAGACACAACCACCCTAACTGCACAGTGACTGCAAAATTGCATCAATCGCACTTTTTGGGTACGATGACGACATGCCGGAGGCCATCGGGTTGCGGGAGCGAAAGAAGCGCGATCGTCGCCGCCGGATCGAGGATGTCGCCATCGACCTGTTCGAGCGGCAGGGCTTCGACGAGACCACGATCGAGCAGATCGCAGCCGCGGCCGACATTGCGCCGAGGACGTTCTTCTCCTACTTCGACACCAAGGACGACGTGGTCCTCGCCGACTATGCCGACCGGCTCAGTCGCATCATCTACGAGCTCGACCAGCGGCCGACCGACGAGGCGGCGTGGAGCGCGCTGCAAGGCGCCTTCGCGACGGTCTCGTCCGACTACGCGGCGGAAGCCGACCGGCTCGCCCGGCGCTTCGACATCATGGCCGCCACCCCGTCGGTCCAGGCACGGAGCCTTCAGCTCCAGGCCGGCTGGGAACAGACCCTCACCGCGCACCTCGCCACCCGACTGGCTGCCTCCAGCAGCGACCCGGCACCACGACTGCTCGCGGCCACGGCGGTCGCCGTCATGCGCTCATCGCTGCAACACTGGCTCACCGCCCCCCGGACAACGGCGCTACCGACGCTCGTCCAGGACGCCTTCGATCGGCTCGGCGCCGGCCTCGCACGGCGATGAGCAGCGAAGACCGATCCGAACGGTCGACGTTCCCCGAGTGGGACCCGCTCGCGCCTGCGGTGCTCGAGGACCAGCGCCGCGCCTACGACGACCTGCGAGGCCGCTGTCCCCTCGCCCACAGCGATCGGCTCGGGTGGTCGGTGCTGCGCCACGCGGACGTACTCGACGTTCTCTGCGACCACGACACCTACCGCAACCAGGTGTCGCCGCACCTGTCAGTCCCGAACGGCATGGACCCACCTGAGCACACGCCGTACCGCCGGTTGACCGAGCCGTACTTCGCCCCCGAGCCGATGGCGCGGTTCGAGACGGTGTGCGACAGGATCGCCGCCGACCTGGTCGCTTCGATACCGCGAGGCCGTCCGATCGAGGTCATGGACATGGTCGGTCACGAGTTCGCTGTCCGCGTCCAGTGCGCGTTCATGGGCTGGTCGCACGACCTCCATGAGCCGCTGCGCGACTGGGTTCACGAGCAGCGCCGCGCCACCCGCGCCGAGGACCGCGGCGCGCTCGAGGCGAGCGCCCGCCGGTTCGACGAAGTGGTGCACGACGTGCTCGCGGCACGACGGAGGGCGGGCACTGATGCCCCCGACGACCCGACCACCCAGCTGCTGCACGAGTCGGTCGCCGGCCGGCCGCTCACTGACGCCGAGATCGTCAGCATCGTGCGCAACTGGACCGTCGGCGAGCTCGCCACGATCGCCGCCAGTGCCGGTATTGTCGTCACGTACCTCGCCCACCACCCCGAGATCGAGGCGCTGCTGCGCGTCGATCGGCCCGCCATCCCGGCAGCGATCGACGAGATCCTCCGCATCGACGCACCGCTGATCGCCAACCGACGCGTCACTGCGGGTCCGGTCACCCTGGCCGGGATGCCGCTCGCCACCGGTGCGAGGGTCACGGTGCTGTGGGCTTCGGCGAACCGCGACGACCGTGTGTTCGGTGACCCCGACGAGTTCCGGCTCGATCGCGACCCGTCATCGAATCTCCTGTACGGCGCCGGGATCCACGAGTGCCCGGGAGCTCCACTCGCGCGACTCGAGTTGCGATCGCTCGTCACGACACTCCTCGACGAGAGCGAACAGCTCCGACCAGTGCACGACCCGCCACCCCTGCGGGCGGCCTACCCGGCCGGCGGTTACCAGTCGGCATGGATCGCGCTCGACGACCCCGCCTGATCCCCGGGCTCAACCGGCTTGGGGACGACGAGTACATGGAAGGCGCCGAGCAGTGGCGCGAGCCGGCCGAGCATCTCGATCATCGAGAGGCCGGGAACCAGACGGGGCGCATGAAGCGACCCGCTGAGCGCGGCAGTCCCGTAGGAAGCGGCCAAGCGGCGCAGCTGCCGTCGGCTGAGAAGCCGCGCCTGGCACCAGGCACCAGAACGGAGACGTGGCGGGCCGGCGCACGCCAGCATGTTTCGCCCGATCACAACTCGGTGATTGCTCGCACCTATAGCTAGGGTATGCGACGACGGAGGATGGCATGGAAGAGTTCATCGGACTCGACACAGGGACGCTCGTCGCCCGGCTCGATGAGGCGCTGGTGAAACTGGACGCTGCGACCCGACCCACCGAAGCGGCGCCGTTCCCACCCCACCACGACCACCTGATCGGGGCCGTCGGTGCCTGAGACCGGCACCTCGGCACCGACGAACGCTCGGCGCGCGGCCGTCGTCGGTGGAGGGATTGCCGGGCTCGTGGCCGCTCGCGAGCTGGCCCGCAACGGGGTCCAGGTACGCGTCCTGGAGGCGGGACCGGATGTCGGTGGCCAGGTGCGCACCGTCGACTTCGCGGGTTGTCGGGTTGACGTCGGCGCCGAGGCCCTTCACCGAGCGGCCCCGCAGGTGATGGCGCTCGTGACCGACCTGGGTCTCGAGGATCATCTCGTCGCCGCTCGCCCGGGCTCGGCGTGGGTCTGGACCGAGCGGGGCCTGCGGCCGCTACCGGCAGGGGTCGGGCCCGCGGGGCCGACCCGGCTCGGGCCGGTCCTGCGGGCTCAGGTCCTGTCCCCCTTCGGGCTGGCCCGCGCCGCGGTCGAACCCCTGCTGCCGCGCACTTCGGTGACCCCGGACGTCGGCGTCGGTGGGTACCTGGGCCGACGGTTCGGGCCCGAGGTCCGGGACCGGCTGGTGGACCCGGTGCTCGGGTCCCTGCACGCGGGCGATATCGACCGCCTCAGCCTCCACGCGGCCACGCCGCAGTTGGCGGCCATGGCCGGGCGCCACCGGTCGCTGCTCTTGGCCCACCGGGCCCGGCGTGGCGGCCAGGCCCCGACGTTCGCCACCTTCCGCGAGGGTCTCAGCACCCTGATCGACGCGCTCGTCGCCGACCCGGCGATCTCTGTGCGGCGCTCGGCGCCGGTGACCGCGGTCGTGCCCGACAACGGGCGTTACCGGGTGGTGCTCGCGATGGGGTCGCCGCTCCTGGTGGACCACGTCGTTCTCGCCGTACCGGCCCGCACCGCCCAACTGCTCCTCGAATCGATGGTGCCCGCCATGGCCGCACCGCTGGCGGCGACATCGACCGTCTCGGTGGCCACCGTCCTCGCGGCCTACCCACGGAGGGCGGTCGAAGGGGTGCGTGCCTTCCGCGGAACGGGGGTGCTCGTCCCCTCTCGTGCCGATCGGTTCCTCAAGGCGGCCACGTTCCTCAGCCGGAAGTGGGACCACCTGGACACCCCGGACTGGTTCCTCGTCCGCTTGTCGGCCGGGCGGGCCGGCGCTCCCGACGTGACCGGGCTCGACGACGACGACGTGGTCGAACGCCTGCACGCCGACCTGGCCGATGCCACCGGACTGACCGCCAGTCCCGCGTTCACCCACGTCGAGCGATGGCCCCTCACCATCGCCCGGCTCGAGGTGGGGCACCCCGCCCGCTTGGCTGCGGTCCGAACCGCCTTGGCGACGCGCCCCGGACTCGCCCTGGCGGGAGCGCCGTACGACGGCATCGGCCTGGCTGCGTGCATCTCGTCGGGGCATCGAGCCGCCAGGACCGTCGCGGCCGGGGTCGGCCCTTCACCGCAGGTGTCGGTGTGACCAACCCGATCCGGCGGCTCCACACCGACGTGGGTGACCGGCCGTTCATCGTCATCTGGGAGGTGACCCGAGCCTGTGCCTTGGCCTGTGCCCACTGTCGGGCGGATGCAATGCCCTGCCGAGACCCTCGGGAGCTGAGCACCGCAGAGGGGTTCGCCCTCCTCGATGACCTCGCGGCGTACGGGCCGCCACGACCGCTGGTGGTGCTCACCGGTGGCGACCCCTTCGAACGCCCGGACCTCGCCGCGCTCGTCGAGTACGGCACGGCCCTGGGCCTGCACGTCTCCCTGTCGCCTTCGGTCACCCCTCGACTCACCCTCGGCGCCCTGACCGAACTGCGGGACGCCGGCGCTCACGTGGTCTCGCTGTCCCTCGACGGCGCCACCCCGTCGAGCCACGACGCGTTCCGAGGGATCCACGGCACCTTCGCCGCCACCCTCAGGGCCGCCGCCTCCGTTCGCGAGGCGGGTCTCCGACTCCAGCTCAACACCACGGTCACCGCCGACAACGTCGCGGAGCTCCCCGCGCTGCTGGGCCTGGTCGCCGATCTCGACCCCACGCTGTGGAGCGTGTTCTTCCTCGTGCCCACCGGTCGGGGCGAGGGCCTGCGGCCCCTGCCGGACGACGACGTCGAGCAGGTCCTGTGGTGGCTGCACGAGATCGCCGAGGTGGTGCCGGTCAAGACCACCGAGGCTCCACAGTTCCGCCGGGTCGCCATCCAGAGAGCAGCCGACCCGCCCGGACCCGCCCCCGACGGGGAGCTGCTCGACGATCTCCGGCGTCGGACCCGACCTCGGCCGCCACGAGGCAGCCGGTCGGCCGGTCGCATCCGGCCACCGCTCGACGTGAACGCAGGCCGGGGCTTCGCGTTCGTCGACCACATCGGAACGGTGCAACCGAGTGGGTTCCTGCCGCTGGCGGTCGGCACGGTGCGAGACCAGCGGTTCTCCACCATCTACCGGGAGGCACCCCTGCTGCGGGCCCTCCGTGACCCCGGTGCCCTAGGCGGGCGCTGTGGCCGGTGCGAGTTCGGCGCCGTGTGCGGGGGCTCGCGCTCCCATGCCTTCGCCGTGTCGGGCGACCCCCTCGCCGAGGACCCCAGCTGCGCCTACGAGCCCAGCACCGCCACCAGGAAGTCGGATGCCTCCGTGAGCGGGCGCAGGTCCCAGGCGGACAGCTCCAGCTGCCGGACCAGCCCGACCTGGTCGACATCGGCCCGGAACTCCTCGAAGTCGTAACCCCGGCCCGCTCCGAAGCCGACCGCTATGCGGCCGTCACCCCGGAGTTGGTCACGAAGGTTGGCGAGCACGTCCCGCCGCGTGCTCGGCGCCAGGAACGGCAGCACGTTGCCGGCGCACACCACCACGTCGAACCCGTCACGGATCCCGACTGCGGTCAGGTCGAGCTCGGCCAGGTCGCCCACCACCCAGGTCGGCCCCGGATGGTCCTCCTCGGCTGCCGCGATGAGGACCGGATCGACGTCGACCCCCACCACCTCGTGACCGAGCGCGGCCAACGCCGACCCCACCCGCCCCGGACCGCACCCGGCATCGAGGATGCGGGCCCGGCGAGGCGCCACGGTGTCCACGAACCGGGCTTCGCCGGCGAGATCGTCACCTGCCGCAACCATCCCGCGGAAGCGCTCGATGTACCACGCCGAGTGGTTGGGGTCCCGCTCGGTGATCTCGACCCATCTGCTCTTCTCGACCACGGTCTCCCTGATCCGTCGATGGCGCGACAGCCCCCTGTCTAGCCCGACCATGGCGCGGGCCGGTGGCCGGATCATGATCGTCGGTAACGTCAGGCGGAGAATCGACCAAATGGGTCCTCCGCGGGCCCGGCCACACGACCGACCAACAGCGAGGTCGCCATGCGACTCACCCTCACGAAGCGAGGTGACTACGGGTTCCGCATCGTGCTGCACCTGGCCCGGCAGGACCCCGACGAGCGACTGACCGCCGCGCAGCTCGCCTCTGCCTGTGACATCCCGCCGGGCAACGTCCCCACCATCGTGAGCCTGCTGTCGCGTGCGAACGTGCTGGCGTGCAGTCCGGGGCGTCACGGGGGGTGCCGACTGGACCGACTGCCGGAGCAGATCTTCGCGCTCGAGATCATCGAGGCGCTCGAGGGACCGCTCGAGATCCGCTACTGCATCCTCGACTCCCGTCGCTGCCATGACCAGGACCCCGAGTGCGCGCTGCACCACGCGTGGACCAAAGGCCGTGACGCGGCGATCGCGGCACTGGCGTCCACCTCGCTGAGCGACATGCTGGTCCGCGAGGACGAGATCGCCACCCTCATCCGCGACCGCTGATCCGCGCCGACGAGCCCGGCCAGGGATCGCCGAATCGGGGCCGGCAGCAACGGCTTGTGCCTGGCCGCCTACCTCGCCGGGCCGGCCTGCGCACCGCCGTCGTCGAGCGACGGCCAGGGGGGACCTTCGACCCTCTTTCGCGGGGAGGGTTCGGCCTACGATCAAACGATGCGTCGTGGCCTGATGCCGGTTGTGCTCGTCCTGGCCCTCGTTGCCGGGACGACGCTCCATCCCGTCGCCGCCGACGACCGCGGGATGCCCCCGGCCGTGTCGGCCGTCGCCTCGCCGCGTCTGGCGGCGCGCGCCATTGATGCCTGCGTCAGCTACGACAACGTCACGAGCACCTGCTTCCGCACCCGGCCGCTGCGCCTGCAGTTCGGTCACCGGTTCTACTTCCGAGGTCGTGTCGGGTCTGGTCTGGGCGGCCCCGTCAGCGTGTGGCGGATGCGGCCCGGCGCGGCCACGTGGGTGCGGGTCGGATCCGCTACGACGAACGCCGCCCACCGGTTCTCCTGGCAGTGGCGGCCCGGCATCGCCCAGGTCGACGATGGCTACAACCGCTTCCAGTTCAGGATCGGCAGCACACGCAGCAACACGCTGCGGGTGAAGGTCCTCCGCGGTCTCTGCGACGGCGACGTGTGCCTGCAGGGCTACGTCTACGTGCCCGACGAGTTGACCGTCGCGGTCGGCGACAGGGTCACCTGGACCAGCATCAGCAACGTGACCCACAACGTGGCGGCCAACGACCACAGCTTCGAGTCCGACCTGATGAACTACGGCGACTCCTTCGCGCACACCTTCCTCACCCCCGGCATCTACGCCTACCACTGCGATCTACACCGCCTCCAGCTGGGCACCATCACCGTCAGGTAGGCCACGGCGGCGCCGGTGATGATGACGGTCCTGGTTGACGGCAGCCCTGTGGCCACCCGGCCGCCCGTCATCGGGAGAACCGGTGGTCCCGATAGCGCTCGAAGCACTCCTCGCTGGTGGCGCTCGGCGTATAGCCGAACTCAGCCTTGAGGCGTTCGTTCCGCCGCACGGGGACCTACAACCTCGCGGGGCCACGTCCTCGTCCCAGATCAACGAGATCGGCGTCCGGGGGCAGCGACGCCCGTTCTGAGCCGGGTCGGGCCCGAGACGGTGAAGTTCTGGTCCGCGAGGACGAGATCGCCACCCTCATCCGAGACCGCTGATCCGCGCCGACGAGCCCGCCCGGTGATCGGCCTTGTTTATACTCGTAATAACAACTAGCTTTACTAGTGATTTGGAGACGAGGACTCCCTGACCTTTGGGGGTGGCCGTGAGCGTTGCCTCAGGTTCCCGGCGCGACCGCCGCTACGACGCGGTGGTGATCGGGGCCGGCCACAACGGCTTGTGCCTGGCCGCCTACCTCGCCCGGGCCGGCCTGCGCACCGCCGTCGTCGAGCGACGCCACGAGGAAGGCGGCGGGATCAACACCGAGGAGCCGCTGCTGCCGGGGTTCCGGTTCAACCTCCACGCGCAGTACATGGAGTTCTTCGACATCATGCCGATGATCGCCGACTTCGACCTTGAGGACCTCGGTCTGCGGACGGTGATGCCCGAGGCCCAGGCGGGCATCACCTTCGCGGACGGCCGCCCTCCGATCGTGTTGCACCGGCCCGACCTGGTCGACCGCACGCGCGCCAGCATCGCCCGGTACTCCAAGGCCGACGCCGACCTCTACATCGAGCTCAAGTCCCGGGCAGCGGCGTTCGAACCAATGCTCGCCGCCGGGCTCTACAACCCGCCCGCGCCGACGCTGACCGCCGAGGCGCAGGGGGATCTCCTGACCGCCACGTTCGGTGACCTCGGCGTGGCCGCCCACTTCAACGCCAAGTCGCCCAAGGTGGTGATCGACGAGTTGTTCGAGACCCCCGAGTTGCGGGCGCTCCTCTACCGGGCCACCGTCGAATGGGGGTATCCGCTCGACCAGCCCGGGACGGGTGCCGCCCTGCTCACCTTCATCATGTGGACGATGGGCAACTGGAAGCTGGCGCTCGGCGGCACCCACACGCTGGCCAAGGCCATGACCCAGGCCTGCTACCGGGAAGGGGTCGACCTCATCGAGAACACGCGGGTCGAGCGGGTGCTGGTCCAGGACGGTCGGGCCGTGGGGGTGGCCACCCGTCGGGGCGACATCCGGGCCGACCGCTGCGTTGCGTCCAATGCCGACCTACGCCAGACGATGCTCGACCTCGTCGGCGCCGAGCACCTGTCGCCGCTGTGGCAGTCCCGTTCCAAGGCCTTCCGGTACGGGCCCAGCCATGTGCTGGGCACGCCGATGTTCTGCCTCATCGACCCCCCGGCGTACACCTCAGCCCGCCACGACCCGGACCTCGACCGCTGCTTCTACACCATGGTCGGCTTCGACGGTCCCGAAGACACGGTCGACTACATCCGAGACGCGTACGGCGGCCGGCTGCCCCGGCCGGCGGCGGGGACCTGGGTGAACAGCCTCTGGGACCGGTCCCAGGCCCCAGCCGGCCGCCACGCCGCCACAGGGTGGTACTTCCTGCCCCCCGCCGGTGCGCTCAGCGCCGCCGAATGGCAGGAGGTGCGCGAGGACTACAACGACGCCTTCCTCGGCGTGTGGCGGGCTTCGGCCCCCAACATGACCGCCGACAACGTGCTCGCCCACCGCGTCTACACGCCCGACCAGATGGAACAGAAGAACATGATGATGGAGGGCGACTTCTCCAACGGGGAGTTCGCCCCCGACCAGATGGGGCCCAACCGGCCTTTCCCCGAGGCCAGCAACTACCGCACCGAGATCGACGCCCTCTACCTGTGCGGGCCGTCGTCGTTCCCGGGCGGCGGGGCCCACGCCGCCTGTGGTTACAACGCCTACAAGGCGATCGCCGCCGACCTCGCCCTGCCCGACCCGACCGTGGCCGGAAGGGGGTACTGAATGCCCGACGTCTACACCGACGAGTGGTATGACGCGGTCACCGAGGCCATCAACGCCCGCGTCTCGACCATGGACGACCTCCCGGGCGAGGTCCTGCACATCGCCGTGGACATCGAGGGAGACGGGGCATCGCCCTACGTCGGCGACGGCGAGTCCCGGCACTTCCTCGTGCGCATCGCCGCGGGCCGATGTGAGTGGTACCGCGAGATCCCCGAGGCGGCCCGGAGTGACGCCGAGACCCGTCTCGACTACCGCTTCGTCGGTCCCGCCTCGGTCTTCGACGCCGTGGTCGCCGGCCACACCGACCCCATTGACGCCGTCCTGAGCGGGACCATCTCGGTCCGGGGCGACATGCGCTTCATGATGCGTCAGGCCGAGCAGGTGCAGGTGCTCCTCGACGCCTACACCCACGGGGTCCACACGGAATGGCCGAAGGGGTCGCCGCCCTATGCGTGACGCCTGTGACGTGGTGATCATCGGCGCGGGCCACAACGGCCTGACCCTCGGTGCCTACCTGGCCCGCAGCGGCGTCGACGTCGTTGTGCTCGAGCGCCGCCACGAGGAGGGTGGCGGTCTCTGCACCGAGGAGCTGACCCGGCCCGGGTTCCTGCACAACGTCCACGCCAACTACCACACCTTCGTCGACATGGCCCCGCCGGTCCGCGACCTCGAGGTCCGCGAGCACGGGGTCGAGTACGTGCGTCCCGAGGTCCAGATGGCATCGATCTTCGACGACGGCACCGCGCTGTGCGTCCACGACGACCTGGACCGGACCTGCGCCTCGATGGCCCGCTTCTCCGAGCAGGACGCCGAGACGTTCCGGCGCCTCTACTCCGAGGCCCACGGCTTCGTGGACCTCCTGCTCGGCACGCTGATGTACCAGCCCCCGCTCTCGGTGAAGGAGTTGACCCACGCCCTCGCCTCCTTCGGCGTGGGGGACCGGTCGGAGTTCCTGTCGGTCAAGCTGCGGCGGGAGACCATCAACGAGTTCCTCGACCAGCACTTCACCCATCCCAAGGTCAAGGCGCACCTGGCGTTCCACGGGGCGATCTGCGGCTACACGAACGACGTCAGCGGACTGGCCATCGGGTTCCCGCTGCTGGTGGGCAAGATCGACAACTGGCACCTGTGCGTGGGCGGCTCGCACCGCTTGGCCCATGCCCTCTGGCGGGACCTGGCCCAGCACGGCGGGGTGATGATCAGTGACGCCGAGGTGTCCTCCGTCGTCGTCGACGACGGTCGGGCCGTCGGCGTCGTCCTGGCGGGCGGCGAGGAGATCCTCGCTCGACGGGCGGTCGTGTCGACCGTCGACGTCGAGCAGACCTTCTTGAGCTTCGTCGATCCGGCCGCGCTCGACGCTGAGTTCCGGACGCGGGTGGCAACCGAGGTCGTCCACAAGGACTGGACCCTGTTCTCGGTACACGTCGCCATGAGCGAAGCCCCGGCCTACGCCGCCGCCGAGTTCGATCCCGACGTCGACCGGGCCTGGGTGGTGAACCTCGGCTACGGCGCCCCCCAGGACCTGAACGACGACTGGCGCATGATCCGGGACGGCCAGCTCCCCGATCCCCGTCCCAACGCCGCCGTCAACTCCCTCTATGACCCGACCGACGCCCCCGAGGGGCACTTCACGGGCCTGCTCCGCCAGTTCGCGCCGTTCGCCCTCGACGGTGCCGGCGCCGGCGAGTGGGAGACGCTCGGGCGCTGGTACGGCCGACGTTGTCTCGACGCCTGGCGGTCCTTCGCCCCCAACCTGACCGACGAGGCGATCCTCGACTGGGCCCCGTTCACCCCGCTCGACATCGCCCGCAAGCTGCCCAACATGGTGCAGGGCGACTGGATGATGGGCGAGATCTCATTGGCCAACCTGCTGGACCAGCGGCCGCTGCCCGAGCTGGGCCAGTACCGCACACCGATCGGCCGGCTCTACATGGCAGGATCGACCCAACACCCCCACGGGTTCATCACGTTCGGCCCGGCGTACAACGCGCTCCAGGTGGTCGCCGAGGACCTCGGCATCGATCCGTGGTGGCAACGGGTCTGATGTCGCCGCCCCCGGGTTGCGCCGTGACCGTGCCGGCCGACGGTGACCAGGCGTCGGGCCTCGCGAGCATGCTCGCCGACCTGCTCGAGGCAAACCGGCGCGATTTCCGGGTCCGTCGCTGGGTGGCCGGGCGGCTGCGGGGCCCGGTGGTGTTCACCGCGTCGGACCGAGACGTGTCCGTCACGGTGCGGTTCGATCGCGGTGCGGTAACCGTGGTCGACGGCGCCGCGGTCGGGGCCCCGTCGGTGGCCGGACCGTGGCTGACCATGACCCGGGTGTGCAGTGGCCGGTGCTCACCGGCCCGGGCGTGGCGGGACGGGGAGTTGGCGCTGGCCGGCCCGGGCGGGCGGGCGAGGGCGACGGCCGCGGCCTACGTGCTCTCGGTGCCATCGTCCTTCTATCGCCCGCCATCCGCCGACCCCACCGTCCGGCGACTGGCTCGGGCCACGCTGGCGGCCACGCTGGCCCTGGTCGCCGTCGGTGGGTTCACCCGCGGAAGTGGCTCGGGCTACGGCTGTGAGGACCGCTGGCCGCTGTGCGAGCAGGGCCTGTTGGGTGGCCTCCTGCCCCGGCCCGAGGCCACCATGGTCGTGGAGTGGTCCCACCGCTGGCTGGCCGCGACGGTCGGCGTGCTCGCCGTGGTCACCGCGGTCCTGGCCTGGCGACGTCGCCGGGCACCCGGCGTGGTCGGCCCGGCCGTGGCCGCCGTCGGGGTGATCGGCGCGCAGGCCTGGGTCGGTCGCCTGGTCGTGGCCCGGGACCTCGACGGTGACCTGGTCGCCCTGCACCTGGCCATCTCCATGGTGGTCGTGGCGCTGGTGACGGTGGTGGTGATGATGGCCGGCCCCCCACCGGAGCCCGCCCCGTCGGGGGGGCCCGGCCGCCGCTGGACGGTCGCCCTGGGCGCGATGGCCGCGACGTCCCTCGGGCTGCTCCTGCTGGGCGCGTCGGTCCACAACCGCTACTTCCCGGGCTGGCCCCTCATGGGGGCCACCGCCGTGGGAGGGGCCCCTCGGGCCCTGCACCTCATGCACCGGACGCTGGCCGGGGCCGGGCTTTTGGGGCTTCTGGCGCTGATCCTCGCCGCCCGGAGAGGGGCCGTCCCGGGGACGGAGCGTCGCCTCCTCGTCGGCGCCACGCTGGCGTACGGCAGCAACGTCCTCGTGGGACTGGCCCACGTCCTCACCGAGGTGCGTTCCAGCCTCGTGGTGACCCTGCACCTGGTTCTGGCCGCCTTGGTCTGGTGCCAGCTGGTCGCGGCCACGACCCATGCCGTCCGATCTCGATCGGTCGCCCGTGGCTCCGGCGCCGCCCCGTTCCCCGCACTGACAGGAGGTGGGTCGTGAACGCCATCGACGAACCCGGTCTCGGGTCCGAGGCCCGAGCCGTCCTCGAGGCGGTGGAACGCTTCGCCCGGGACGAGGTCCGCCCCGTGGGCGTCCAACTGGACTCCTGGCCCGATCCCGCCGACGTCATCGCCGATGGCTCCCCCCTCTGGTCGCTGCACGACATCTATCGGGGTCTCGGACTCGACGAGATCACGGGCAGCGATGCCTTCTCGCCCGTCGAGCGGTCCCTCCTCGGCGCCCGCGTCCAGGAGGTCCTCGGCGGGGCCGACGCCGGCTTGGCCGTCAGCCTGGCGGTGTCCAACTTCCACCGTGTCTTCGTCGCCCTAACCGGTGACGCTGCCCTGGCCGAGCGCTACCTGGCCGACGGCGCACGCGAGATCGGCTGCTGGGCGGTCACCGAGCCGAACCACGGCTCGGACAGCCTGGCCTTCACCGAGCCCGGCTGGACCCGGCCTGAGATTCGGCCCGACTGCATCGCCCGACGCGACGGTGACGACTGGGTGATCACCGGCAACAAGGCCGCTTGGGTGTCCAACGGCACCATCGCCACCGTGGCGGCGCTGTTCTGCACCATCGACGGCGACGAGGGCTTCTCGGGAGGTGGGGTGTGTGTGGTGCCGCTCGACCTCCCTGGGGTGTCCCGGGGCCGCCCCCTCGACAAGCTGGGCCAGCGGGCCCTGCCCCAGGGGGAGCTCCACTTCGACGGGGTGCGGGTGCCCGGCGCCAACATGGTCGTGGGCAAGGAGGCCTACAGCGCCACCGTCGAGATGGTGCTGGCTCTGGC
>CXWK01060307.1_pt1 | contig 27319 bp, 21 predicted proteins | sample 590851 | NCBI WGS metagenome assembly CXWK01 (sample SAMEA3498364, study PRJEB10139) | wastewater metagenome | biome: wastewater treatment plant; material: activated sludge | place: Denmark | collected 2014-08-01
GGTGGTGGACAGAGTATGGGAGGAGGTGGTATGGGCGATATGAGTGGTATGGGAGACATGAGTGGTATGGGCGATATGAGTGGTATGGGAGACATGAGTGGTATGGGAGACATGAGTGGTATGGGAGATATGAGTGGTATGGGAGATATGAGTGGTATGGGAGATATGAGTGGTATGGGAGACATGAGTGGTATGGGAGAAGACATGAGTGGTACAGATTTAGATGGGAAAACGCTCATAGATTTTCTAGAAAATATGTTATAATTATATAATAAATGTATTTACTTATAATTATAACAACAATTATAGTAACATTGACTATTTGGTTTATGACAGGTAAACAACAGTCTGAACAAATTCAAGAAAGAGCTGCTAAACCTAAAGCAAAACCTGTTGCACCTAAACCTGCAGCAAGACCTGCACCTGTTGCACCTAAACCTGTAGCAAGACCTGTAGCAAAACCGGTAGCAAAACCGGTAGCAAAACCTGTAGCAAAACCTGCAGGTAAGCCTGTAGCAAAATCAGTTGCCAAAGCAAAATCAGCTGCCAAAGCAAAAGCAAAAGCAAAAGCAAAAGCAAAACCCAAACCCACGCCCAAACCTACACCTAAACCCAAACCTACACCTAAACCCAAACCTACCCGACCACCTACTCGACCGCCTACTCGGCCACCTACCCCAGAAGAAACGGAAGCACCACCATCATCAGATACAGCTATCGACGAGGGTGGAGCCGCAGCTGTTGACGTGAGTGAAGATACAAGCGCGGTAGCAGAAGAAGCAGTAGCAGAAGAAGTAGTAGCAGAAGAAGCAGTAGCAGAAGAAGTAGCTGAAGAAGTAGCTGAAGAAGCTGTAGAAGAAGAAGCAGCTGAAGTTGTAGAAGAATTTTATGGTTATTATTAATCAATTAATTAAATAGTTGTATATAAATCTATTTAATTAATTTAGTGTTGTATATAGTATCAATTTCTTTGACAATTTTTTTAATAGTGAGTTCTGACAATTCGACTTCATTTGAAAATTGTTTAAGTGTAATGGACTTTTTATTTTTGAGTATATAATAGTATATAATACCAGCAGCTGTGCTGTTAGGACGACTTCTATTTAATACACTGCTTTTATCTTTGATATATTCATAAATAGCATGAACTTCTTCAACTTGTTTAGAATCTGAAGGTATAAACTTTTGCATCATTTCTGAAATGATGTGGTATGGAGTAATACGAATATTTTGAATCTGAGTATCCTTTTCTATATTGAGATGAATGTATTTCAATCCCTTTAACCCAAGTTTTCTTTTAAGATTAAATATACGAATCAAATTTTCACATGTTTGAGGGTTGCCATGAATTTTAAAAGCACTGAAAACACATGCAAAGATAATACTCTTTCGACTATTTCCTCTATAAATTTTTCCTTGTGTCACTTTTTGATACAATTCATTGGCAGTATTTATAATTTTACTATTAAAACCCAAATTTTCTAAATCTTTATGGATAGTTTTAACATTATTCTTTCTAATATGACACCGTGTTGCATAACCTTGCAACTTTTCTTTACTTTGATAAAAACGCCATTCTTTGTCATAATTCAATTCTTTATCAATCTCATAACCACATTTTGTACACACTTTTACCGACAATTCTGTCACAACTTCTTCATGTTGACATTCTCCCTTGTCAACACCATTGTTTACAGTTTCAATTAGAAATTTCTTTAATTCATTTAATATTTGAAAGTTATTATCCATGATTTTTATCTAAATCTTTAAATTATTTATTCATTTTTTTAAATTACAAATGGATAAATAATTTTTATTCACAATGCCCGTCTAGATAACATACCTGTACACCTGGCTCTAATTTGACATCAGTGTTATCAACAAGAAGTGGCGGAAGTGGAGATTCTTCGACATTTACTGTGTCAATAGTTGTATCTTCAGATGTTTCTTCAGTAGATGGCTCTTCTGGAGATGTCTCTTCTGTAGCAAGTGAAGAAGAAATTTTATCAACCATATCAGTCATTTGTTCTTCAGATATGCCAACATTTCCAAACATTTTCAATACATCATCCATCCCATTCTTTAATTCAGAAGCGTCTTTCGGTAGGTTTATACCTAAATTCATTTCTTCTGAAACTTCGCCAATAGATTGCAAAAGCATATTCAAATCCAGTTTTCCATCTGAAAAACTGTTGGAAACAGTTGAAGTTAATTTTGACAACATATCTGGATTCATAAATGTAGAAAAAATCTTTCCTAAATCTGGCATACCACCTTCGCCTTCTCCACTTGCACCTGTACCTATACCACCCAATAATGAAGCTAAACCTCCCATTGGATTTTCACCACTTCTACTACTTTCACCACCCCCCATCATATCACCCATCAACATGTTGGATAACATACTCATCATGGGCATTAAAACATTTGGTTGTTGTTGTGTCGGTTGAGATTGTCTGGCTAAAATTAATTGATTTTTGGCATCAGAATTTTTATCCAAAAGAGCTGAAAGTACTAGCAGATGTTCCCAAATGCCTGCCTTGGAATCGTTATCAGCCATTTTAAATACATGGGCTACATTAAAGTATACATTATCATTATATTTCACTTTTTGAACATTAAAAAGTGATTCGTCCTTATTTAAAATTGCTTCTCTGTTGTTGACAACAAATTTTCTAAAAGTACTGATATGCTTCTGAACGGGTACCTCGTTCGATACTTCAGTTTTTTCAATTAAACGACCGTATAAAGCCAGTGGCTTATATTCACCTCCGTAATTGTTTTTGATTTCAATTACAAACGATTTAATTGCCGAAAAAACTTTTTGATTTTCCATTAATTTAATTACTAATTGTTATTTTTTAAATTTGAATAAATGTCCAATTTATATTACCTTACGGCAAAAAAGATACCAGTTAATATGTATGTAGATTTTGTACAAAATTATAAATCTGGTGAATGTCAATATACAAATTGTATAGTTAGAAATTTAAAAGTATACGTCATTCGTGAAAAATTAAAATCTTTTTTATATTTTATAAAACTTTTACGTGCTATTGGTTCATTACATGATAATATACTTGTATGTAAAAGTTTTGTAAAGTATATACCCATTGAACTCTTGCTTTTTGCTCAAAATATAATTACTACAATATATATACTTGATACTGATATTCAAACATTGCCCAATAATATCTATTTATTGAAAGATTTGTACCAATTGATTTGTATTAACAATAAAATTTTTAAATTACCAGATACTATTGGCAGATTACACAATTTAACTAAACTAGTTATAACCAATAATCAATTGACAACAATACCAACTAGTATATCAGAGTTGACCAATTTAAGACAGCTTTTTATCAATGACAACAAAATTGCAACTCTTCCAAATGAATGTTTTCATATTCTTAATTTATCAATACTCAATGCTCGTAATAATTTATTAACAATTCTCCCAAATGATATACACAAGGCAATTCATTTAAAATATATAGATTTCTCGAACAACAACTTGACATTTTTACCTGAAACTATTGGTTCACTCCCTTCATTAGAAAACTTATATCTAGATAATAACAATTTGAAATTATTACCCAAATCTATTGGTAAAATTAAAACATTAACTACTTTAAATTTGAATGACAATTTTATAAAAAAATTACCCAAGTTTAAATATTATTTACACGAATTATCTTGTAACAACAATTTTATAAAAGTATTTCCTACTTCAAATATAACTATATTATACATGAAAAACAATGCCATCAAAACTATACAATTTAAAAAAACAAATAGTTTTACGACGATTGACGTTTCTCATAATTATATTTGTAAAATACCAGGTTCAATTAAATACTTGAAAAATATATATCTTTTAAATTTGAGTTATAATCAAATTAAACACGTATCAAGACACATTGGATATTTAAATATAAAATATCTCGTACTTAACAATAACCATATATCAAAACTACCTTTTACATTTGGTTTACTTGATAAAATCAATATCCTAGATTTATCAAACAATTTTTTAAAAACTCTACCAGATTCCTTTAAAAATATGAAACTTGTCAAGTTGAATTTGGAATACAATTTTTTTGATACTATACCATCTTGCATCTTTGAAATCCAAACGTTATCTATATTAAAAATGAATCGTAATTTTATTCAATATATAGGACACGATATAGCTAAACTCTTATCATTAAGAAATTTAGAACTCGATTTTAATCAAATTTCTTGCATTTCTTCTGAAATTTCAAAATTACATCAACTTAAAATTTTATCTATGAATCATAACAATTTATTCTATTTTCCAAATATAATGAATATGAAACTATCTTATCTTTCTTTGAATCACAATAAATTATTATTCTTACCTATTTGTAAAAATATAGAAAACCTGTATGTTTCTAACAACAACATTATTGATTTGACATTTGCAGATTTAAATAAACTTGTTGTTTTAGATGTATCTTACAATAAAATTGTACATATTCAACAGCCTACTTCACCCTTGTGTATACAAAATTTATGTTTAGAATCTAATAATCTGATTCGTCTTCCATCACAATTAACTTTTTTTTCTAAATTGTTGTGTTTGAATGTTAGTAGAAATAATTTAACATTGTTACCAGAAACTTTGTCTGATTTATCTAGATTAACTACGTTAGATGTATCATTCAATAAATTAACCAGTTTACCAAAAGATATTCATAACATCTTTTGGTTAGAAGAATTGATTCTGAATAATAATTTATTGACTCGATTGCCCGATAATTTATCTCTTACCAACCTATTTCTTATTGATATAAGTTATAATCCAAAATTGATTCACATACCAGAATTGAATACATTTCAACTTTGTTTAGACTATGAACAATATAACAAATTTGTTCACCAGTGTGTTCATATACAAAATGTACAAATTTTAATACATTTAAAATAAATGCAACAGAAAATAGCTATAATTATGCTAACACCCTATGATAATAAACAGTTGTATGCGTTACATATCAATATGCAATATGCCAATTCAAACAATTATGACTTTATTATTGAAAAATGTATAGACGAAGAAAATAAACTAGCTATATATACAAAATACTTGCCTCATTACAATTATATATTAATTATAAATGCCAACAATATTATATTTAAAAATTCTCTTTCTATTCAACCCATCATTGATAAATATATGAATGACACTAAAGTTATAGCTCTCTCAAACGATTGGGATGAACACTTTTTAAAATCAAAAATTATACTTTTGAAAAATTGTTCAACCACATTTGAAATTTTAAATTACTGGGACAATTATGCTGTCATTGGTGATGAACTCAATTTAGCTTACGAGATATATTATGACAATATTGTATCTACTAAATTTGCCTTGTTTGATACAGCTGAAAATTTATGGTCCAACTATTTTTATACGTTTGAATATATATCAAATAACCTGATTACTATCGGTTTAATCACAACTTTGATTTTCTATAAATTTGTAATCAAATTTTAAATAAATACATTAAGAATGAGTTACAAATTTAAAAAATTTTTAACAAAGCTTGCCATCAAAATATGTTGCTGGCGATTAAAACATAAATTACAAGGTTAAAGAAATCCTTTAGCGTTACATTAATTTGCATGAAAAAATTGGAATGATTTTCGCAATTTTTTGCAATCACTTTCTAAAAACTAAAAGTATTTTTAAAAATACTTTTAGTTTTAAAAAATACTTTTAGTTTTAAAAAATACTTTAACTTTGAATTTCTTATAAGAAATATTGTTCTACCTCAGGATACGAACCTGAATATATTGAAAAATCTGGTTCATACCCATCGCTTGTCCATCTTTCATACCAATCGTCATTTGTTCGTTCGAGATGTATACCTGGTCTGTACCTATTTTTTGTAGACCAGAGGTCACATGCCAGTAGAATAACATCATCTGAAAGGTTCATAAATTCATCCAAAACGCTTATATTGCTCAGCACAAGTCTTTTAAGACGGTGGTTGCATTGAAGTTCAATATCACCACAATAATAAAACAATGTTTCTGAATCAAATACAACACCTATATATAGAAAATCAACCTTTGGAATAATGAGCGGAACATCTTGATAATAATAATCCAATGTTAAAGCAAGTGTTTTTAAATGTGGAAAAATTGTCCAATCAATCTGATTCCATACAATACTGTTGATATTCAACAATACAATATGGTTGATTTCGTCATCCGAAAATTGAGTTAGATATGATGTATAATCCTTATACTTGTACATATTGAGTTTGATTGATTTCAAACACGATTTATCAATTACATCAGACCATACAGGAGTTGTGTCAGGTTCGCCTATAATTTCAAATGGAGTTGTCATTTTTGTTTCAATACTTGTAAATTAATTTTGCATTTTTAAAGATACAAGATGAAAATTACATTTCAATATTTATAAATTTTTTCTCAAATACTTTTGAAAAATCTAAAAGTTTTTAAAGTATTTGAATTACTTTAATCAAAATGAATTTATTTAATTGATATCTTAGTCAAATAAATTCATCATGAATCAAGATGTATATATTCATATTTTATCACACTTACCCCAATATGACAAAGTAAAATCTTCTCTAGTTTGTAAAGAATGGTACGATTTTAATAAATATATATATTCTAAACCTATTTTTATCAGTAAATCAATGTTAAAAAACGATAAATTTAAAGATTGGTTTTCTAAACACAAGTGTCTTTTAAGAATACCAGATAAAATAAATGTTGATGATGTACCTATAAACATGTATGATTATATAATTTCTCTAAATGCTATTAATATTAGAGTTGCTGAGAGTATCGGAAAATTTAAAAATGTACAAAGGTTGGATCTAGGTTATAATCAATTGACACATCTCCCAGAAAGTATCAAAGAGTTGAAACAATTACAAACATTGAATCTAGGTGATAATCAATTAAGAAGTTTACCAGTGAGTATTGGAGAGTTGAAAGCATTGACACGATTGTATCTACATGGTAATCCATTGACACATCTCCCGGAGAATATAGGAGAGTTGAAACAATTAGAAATATTATCTCTAAGTTTTAATCTATTGACACAACTCCCAACGAGTATAGGAGAGTTGAAAAATTTAAAAGAATTGCATCTATATAATAATCAATTGACACATCTCCCAGAAAGTATTGGAGAATTGAAAAATTTACAAATATTGGTTCTAAGTTTAAATCGAATGACACAACTCCCAGAGAGTATCGGAGAGTTGAAAGCATTGCGACGATTGTATATAGATAATAATCAATTGACACATCTCCCAGAGAATATTGGAGAGTTGAAAAAATTGCAAAAATTGGACCTACTTAGGAATCAATTAACAAGTTTACCAGAGAGTATCGAAGAGTTGAAACAATTAGAAATATTATCTCTAAGTTTTAATCCATTGACACATCTCCCAGAACGTATCGGAGAGTTGAAACAATTACAAGAATTGAATCTAGGTGGTAATCAATTGACACATCTCCCTGAAAATATTGGCGAGTTGAAACAATTACGAATATTGTCTCTAAGTCGTAATCAATTGACACAACTCCCCGAATCTATTGGAGAGTTGAAAGGATTGCAAACCTTGAATTTATATAATAATCAATTGGCGAGTTTACCAGAAAGTATCAGAGGACTGGAAAAATTACAAACATTAGAACTAGGTGATAATGAATTGACACAACTCCCAAAGAGTATCGGGGAGTTGAAAAATTTACAAACTTTGAGTCTATTTCATAATCAATTGACACAACTCCCAAAGAGTATCGGCGAGTTGAAAAATTTACAAAAATTGGCTTTAATTAGTAATCGATTGACACAACTCCCCGAATCTATTGGAGAGTTGAAAGGATTGCAAACCTTGAATCTATATAATAATCAATTGGCGAGTTTACTAGAGAGTATCAGAGGGCTGGAAAATTTACAAACATTAGAACTAGGTCATAATCAATTGACACAACTCCCAGAGAGTATCGGGGAGTTGAAAAATTTAAAAACTTTGAGTCTATTTTATAATCAATTGACAAATTTACCAGAGAGTATCGGAGAGTTGAAAGGATTGCAAAAATTGGTTTTAATTAGTAATCAATTGACACATTTCCCAGAGAGTATAGGAAAATTGAAAAATTTACAGACATTAGAACTAAGTAATAATAAATTAACAAGTTTACCAGAGAGTATAGGAGAATTGAAAAAGTTACAAGAATTGTTTCTAAGAAATAATCTATTGACCAGTTTACCAGAGAGTATCGGAGAGTTGAAAAATTTAAAAATAATTCGGTAACATTAAAAATGAAAGAGTAGAGTATCAATTCTTTTTAAAAATAAAAAATGACACAAATATGGATTGTTTTTAGAATTTATCAATTGAAAAGAAATACAACAAGTTTAATAGGCTGTTTTACTGAAGAATTGGATGCTTTGAAAGTAGCATGTAAACACTGTGATGAGTCGGAGTACATTAATACATGTTTAAATTTACTCAAAGATGCAACAAATACTTATAATCATCATGATAAAAATTCAACCGATGTAGAAGAATGGCGAAAAATATTCAAGAATTGTCATTTTAATTTTGATACATGTTTTGATTTACGTAGCGAACGAGGTTTAGACAGAATTTCTACATCGATTAAAATTGTTCAATGTCCTCTCAACTCGGTTAATGATATATGTATAAGTGAATTTTAATTCTTCTTTTAATTTCTTTTCAAAATACTTTTAGTATTTTGAAAAGATTTTTATTCGTATTTTCCAAATACACCACCATGTTCTTTATATACTTTACACCTCTCATAATAATGCTTTTTCAATATAGAATTTTCATCTACCAAGTCAAATACCCACGCATCTGAATCCTTTTGTCGCATAACTCGACCCAACATTTGGATATAATAGTTTACCATATCATTACACAATACCAAAGTGTTTAATTTGGGTGCGTCAAAACCAACCCCACATTTACCAGTAGTACCAATGAGCACGTGTTTATCGCTTTCTATGTATTTTTCAACACCAAATAAACAATCGTGTTCAATGCCTTTAGTTTTTAACATTTCTGATAAAATTTTACCTTGTTCTATACGTTTAGTTAAAAGTAAAAAGTATCGTTCTGGATATTTTTCAACTATACCAATAATCATTTCATTTCGTTCAGGATGAATCGACTGTGCATTAATCAATGAATTCCAATCCATTTTGCCAAATCGATTATACCCAAATTCTATTGTCAAACCAGTGTTTATTTTATAGACGAGGTGCTTCCTTTCTATTTTTTGGGTCACACGAGAAGGACCAAAATACGAATCAATCATATCATTCAATCCATCCACTCGATAAGGTGTTGCAGATAACCCCAATAGATACTTTGGTTCTATCTTCATCATACACTTTGATAGAACTTCAGACATAATCATATGACATTCATCTACTATACAAAAACCTATAAATGAATACATTTCCCTTTTATACTTTTCCACATTGATTGCATTGATAAGATAGAAATCGTAACCAGTAGGTATTTCCTTTATCTTTGGTTGTATAGTATAAATTTTAGCACCTGGACAAAATTTAAATATACTACTTTTCCACTGTTCCATTAACAACAATCTATTCAAAATGACAAGCGTTGGAAGCCTTATCTTGGTCGAGATATTAATAGAAGTAGCTGTATTATGTGTTATAGTAAAATCGTCCAATAAGAAACGTCCATTACCAGTTAATTCAAAACCGTTGTATACACCTCTGCTATGGTATCTGATAAATATAGGATACGTTTCAAAACTTTTTACTTTACCCTTGTTTATATACCACACTTCATCTATATTTTTTGTAGTGATGGTAAAACCTAAACTTCTACCTATAAATACTATTCTATCCTTCAATTGTGTATCCAAAGTTTTATACACACTTTTGTTGAAAAAGTATGTATTAAATTCTTTATAACGTTGTGCCAAAGTCAGAGTTCCTAAATTTTGCACAGCAACTCGAATACCTTTATATGTTCGTATATTTGGTATGACAGACTGGATACAAACATCTTCAATTTCCTTAGTCACTGTATTATATACAGTCAGGATATGTTCTGAATTGACTGTATAGTTGACGTCATAATCGTCGTTATATACAGTATACAAGTTATCTGTTCCTTTTACAGTAGACTTTACACTTCGAGGACCACCATCATCGCCTAATAATACATCACATATCTCTATTTCTTTGGCAGTTTTAATTGACCCGTCAAACAAAATCAGTTTCGTATCTGGATGTAAACATTTGCCACAACCTACCGGTAGACTTAGAATACAACTTTTATCTTTATTCAATTGATTGATACATTCATTTCTAGATATTACTTGTTCCTTATAAAGTGAACCATGAAATGTTGGAAAGTCTTTATTTATTTCAAACACCTTTGCAGTTGCGGATTGCACCACATTATTAACATAATAAAAAGGTAAAACGACAGTACAATCTTCTTTATCAGTTGTATATGCATATACACTTTTTTTAATTTCAATTCCACCACCTGTATTAGAAACTAATTCAAAAGATAAATCTTTCATAATTTTTTGACGTTCTTCTATAGTTAAATCTTTTAATTTAATCTTGTACGACATTAAAAGATTTGATATTACAATTACATATTTCATTTTTTCTATAAAAATCAAGTACACAATCGGTCGACCAAATAAATATAACCATTGCTACACTTTTTATGCCCAAGAATTTTAGAATTGTTCCAATAACGCTGAGATAAATTTATAAATTCTTTAAATCGATTTTGAATCCATAATGTATCTTCACCTATATCGCATGGACGAATAGCGTTATTGATGGTATGTTTTTGAATAATGTAAAATGCATCAGGTTTACTCAATTTCATTGTACATACATCTTCCATAAACTTGTCTGGTACAACTGCGATAGTATAACCATTATCTTGAAAATATTTTTTTGCCAAACCAGAATGTTGAAGTATATAATTAAATTTTGAAAAATTTTCCTTGTCATTTAAAATGTAATTGGTTATAGTTTCATCATCTTCTATAGGAGGATGTGTTAGACACCTCCTACGGTCCCAATTTTTTGGTCTTAAATGAGTAAAATCTAAAGGTATTGTGGTTGATTGTTGTGATACCATTTATTATTAAACTTTTTTAAATTCCAACTAATAAAAATGTATACTCTTTACATTCTTCCATTTCTTATAGTTTTTCTACCCTATCTATATGGTAGAAAATGTCCTATGAATCGACCCATATATACTCAACCAGCCCAACCTCCAAAAATAGTATTCGGGGTTGTATGGCCACTTTTATATATATTGAATGCATATTCTTTGTATCGAGTACTGAAATATGGCAAAAATGGACATATGAAAAAATTAGCAGTGTGTCTAAGTATTTTGGCAACCCTTATGAACATGTATTATATTCATGTCGCTGGTTGTGAAAAGAAATGGCAACTTGCACTGTGGGTATTAGTTGCATATACCATTCTTACTCTTACTCAGATGATGACAACATTTGCAGTGGATAATGTCGCAGGTATTTGTATAGCACCACTTGTGGGATGGTGTATTTTTGCAACACAACTCAATTCCCATCTTGTAAACAAAAATGTTTAGTTCCTGGTAAACAAAATTCATGTCCAACGGGTACAGCAGTTATTTCTCCTTTATAAGAACGAATGCTACCGTGGCCATATTTACGAGCATCTATCAACCATGGAAATACATGGTATGCTTTTTCCATTGGAATAAGCGGTGGAAGAGATGGAAAATGGACTGGTACCATGTGATTCATGGTACCAGTAGCACCTTTAATACCATTTAATAGCGCAACATGTGTATCATCATTTTCAATATCGATGGTTCCAACAAGTGTAATTTCGTTCGAATCTATAAAATGAGTTATATCATCATTTCTATAATATGTAATAAAATGTATTACAGTAGTGTGCGGATGTTTATTTCTTATAAGTCGAAGTCCTTCATTCATTGTAAATGATACAAATTCTTCTTCTTCAAGCAATCGATTGATATCAAAAATAGATTCAACCGATTCTTCAAAAATGGTGGCTATAGATGCTAAATAACAACAGCGATGAGAATACTTTTGTAAAACATCATTGTCGTACTCACATATTTTTAACAGCGGTTCAATGGGAACAATATTTGTATATTTACCAACACAACACCAACATTTACAATCCATATTAAATTTCATTAATGTTTATTAAATTTAATGAAATTTCATTTTTAACGTAGTTTAACGTAGTTTAAGCTTTTTCGTTTTTCAAAATTTTCCAGTTTTTGAATGATTTGCCACTTTTAGCCTTAGTGGGGTTATCAGTGACTAAATAAGTGACTTTGCGTTTACCATTCTTACTATCGGTTTTTTTGACGATAGTTTCATAAGAAGAAGTGTAAAAAGGTTTTTTCAAGACAAGGTCAAAAAATTTCACTTTGCCACCTGGTGAACGAGCAGGTGATTTACGAGGTGACTTACGTGGGGATGACTTGCGAGGTGAAGACTTGCGAGGTGATTTAGCCATTATTTATTATATAGAAATATTTTGTATAAAAGAAATTATATCAATTTCGTTAAAAATATCATACCAAACATCTAATGCAACTTTGATAAAATTTGGTTTCAATTTATCACTTCTTTTACAAAGTGCTATAAATTGTTTACATTCCTTATTAAAAGTAAATTCAATCACATCTCCGTCTTCATAATCAAATTTGCATTGAAAAGGTGAATCTGGATTATAAGGATTGTTATTATCACCATGAAATAATACCAAACCATTCATCGTTTCCATATACAATTGATTTTTTTGTACAAGAAAATCTATAGTTAAAAGATTAGCTGGTTTGTATTTATATGTACAATTGTTTTTATAAGGGTGATACTTGGACATAAAAATAATACCATCTATACCTTCCTTTAAAGGAAGGATATATTTAGAAAGCTCATTAAATGATGTAAATAAAGTTGACAATTTAAACATTCTTGGAAATGTAAGTGACTTTAAAATATCAAATCTATCGTGTAAATATTTTTCTCTGACATCTTTACCATGGTGAAATAATATATCAAATATATAAAAAGTGCCACCCGTACCGTCAGAATTTTTAACATATTCAGAGTCTAATATTGTATTATCTGGTATTTTACAATTTGTCTTGACGCGTTTTACAGTAGTTTCGTTAATCATATAGATACAATTTTGAAAAACTAGTAGTAAATATCGTTCTCCATCGTGTTTTAAAAGAAAATTATAATCCTTCATTTGTTTCCACATATCAAACTTCAAATTAATAGGTTTTAAAATGGGCCAGTAAACGTAATGATAGACATGTTTAGTCGAATCAAATATGGAATTGAAATGATGAACAATATGATTTTCATATCGATTTGCAAAGAGTTGTTGAATATAAAATTGAACTTGATTTATACCATCATTTGTCAAAGGGTCATTGGATACCTTTTCAATTTCAATCTCGTACGTCTTTTTACCATCGGAAGAGGCTTCTATACAATATAATTGCCAATCTGGTAATATATCAAATACATGAACCTTTTTCTTTCTAATATAAGTAGGTTTAGTACCATTGTAAAATGGGTTCAATTCCTCTTCAATATTTAAAGACCATTTTATCTTTAAATATTTGGATGTTGTATCTACAATATGATTCACAAGTTTACTTTTTTTTTGATATATTGTGGAACCACCCTTGTTATGAACAATTCTTAAATTTCCATCATAACACAATACTGTTTGGTCGTAAGACACGTGTAAAGGATATTGAATTTTTAATTCTTCAAGGATATTTTTAAACATGAATACATTTATATTTGATATCATTTTTTTGGAAAAAGTAGTAAAACATATCCTAGCCTCTAATTCCAAAGTTTGCATCAAAGATAAATGATTGTACTGTTGTATAATAACATTCATTTTAATTTAAATAATATTATATAGGAATATTTATTTTCATTTTTAAAATAAAATGAATCTCGTCGAACACATGTCATATCACCATCTTAAAAATAGAGATTTGAAAGGTATGGGTATATATGGCCCTATTAAACAATCTCTATTAATTCACTTGGATTCTTGGGTATTGAACGATATTATTAAAAATATAGAAGATTAAGCTTATCATGCTGCTGTTTAAAAATATATCAATTTAAAAATATATCAATAATGTTAAATGAGCGTAACAGAAGCACCAGTTGAAAATGTAAAGGATTTTCTTTCTAATTTAGATCGCGAACTAACGATAATATTTAAAGAGTATGCAGATTTGAAACAAGCACGTAAAACAGAGTTGGAACAATTAGAACGAACACGTGCAGAAGAATTGGCTACATACTCTTTAAATTATAACGCAGCGAGCAAGCAATTAGAGTATATGAAGAAAAGGTTAGAATATGAAAACCAACGTAAAAATGTTCCAAGTCTTGACAAGTATTCCTCAAAAATTGAGGAATTGTTAGCCGAAATTAAAACCAATGATGAAATGTATACAGAAACTCGTAAATCATATATGGAAGACATTGAAAAGGCGCGCAAACAATATGAAGAAATTAGTGCAGAACTTGATGAATTGGTAAAATTTGATGAAAATGGAGATGGTAAACTCACCAAAATTCAAAGTGATAATATCACCAAAATTCAGGAAAATTTTAAAGAATTGAAATTGAATCTAAGTAATAAATTGACAGAGCTTCCTGAAAATATTGTTACACAATTGAATCAGACACAAATTTATTCATATAATGGACCACCTTCTTTAAATATTTTAAAGCAACAGAAAGTATAAACGAATTGATTTTTTTATATTTTAAAAAAAAGAAAATATAAAATATGGGGAATTTTTTGAGTAGTCAAAATAAGAAAGAATATGAAGAAATGCAATATTTTAAAAAATATTATCCAAACATTATAGTGGCATGTAGACCGTGGCCACTACCTAAGACACATTGTTATTCGTTAGGGAAGAAATCGTGGGTGTGTATTATAGCCGATACAGAAGAAGAACTTGTACGATTGCAAAAATTTAAAGATATGCATCCAGATAAAATGTGGGTTGTCGGGTGTTGATTTTTTATATTTAAAAAATGAATTAACAAGTTATTTTAAAAACATGAAATAACAAGTTATTTTAAAATATGGATAATTTAACAAGTCAATTGGCAATTATAGAACATCAAGAAATGCAATATTTTAAAAAGTATTATCCAAATATTATGGTTAATTGTGGTTCATGGACGTTACCTAAAGCACATTGTTATTCCATAGGACCGCAATCATGGGTACGTATTATAGCAGAAACAAAAGAAGAATTAGAGCAATTGCAAAAATTTAAAGATATGCATCCAGATAAAATGTGGGTTGTCGGGTGTTGATTTTTTTTCAAATAATTTTAATTTGAAAAAATGAAAAGTGATATAACAAGATTGAAATATAATATCAATGGGAATTAATGGACTTATACCGTTTTTAAAAAAAAATGCACTTGATGCGTTTTCTACTATAACATTAAATACATTTTCTAAGAAAAGAGTAGCAGTGGATATATCTTTATTCATGTACAAATACAAAGTAGTGTATGGTGAAGAATGGATATCTGGTGTTGTCCAATTGTTTACAACACTTCGTGAAAATGCTATTCATCCTATAGTTGTTTTTGATGGAGAAGCACCGCAAGAAAAATTAGAAGAACAAAAGAATCGACGACTAATGAGAGAAGAAAGAAATAGTAAATGTGAATCACTTATGACAAGGATTGATGAATACAACAAGAATGGTGTTGTCAGCACAGAACTTCAAGAATTTTATGATAAAACAATTGTAAATCTAGCCAAGAGAAACAATTTTTTATTGATTCGACAGGTGCAACAATATCCAAAGTTTGATATTAACATGGTTGTTGATAAGGTTTCTAAAATGAAGAATCAAAATGTTCGAGTGACATATAAAGATATTCAATTAGTGCATGACCTTTTAAAAGTAATGTGTATACAAAGTATTCAAGCACCTACTGAAGCAGAAGCATTGTGTGCTTGGCTTGCCGTTAAAAACATAGTAGCAGCAGTTTTAACCGAAGATACTGATGTATTAGCATACGGTACACCCATGTTTTTGAATAAAATTAATACAAATACAAGTAGTTGTACACTTGTTGATTATAATACTTTATTGTCCAGTTTAAATTTAACCAAGGAACAATTTACAGAATTGTGTATTTTGTGTGGTTGTGATTACAATCAACGAGTTAAAAACGTTGGGCCAGCACGTATCTACAAATTTTTACAAAAATACAATACATTTAGTAGTATTGTAGAAAATGAAACAAAATATGATTTTAGTTGTATTCAAATGAATACTGTTAAAACTCTATTTTTAGAACAAGACTGTATTGAAAATGTAATTAAAGAAATTAATGTAGAAGAGTGGTATTCTGGTGCACCCAACTTTAAAGAAATTGAAGCATTTTTAAAAGAACACAAAGCATTTTTAAAACCAGAAAAGGTATACAATGCATGTTTACAAGATGCACAAGATTTTGACGTTATACCAGCCAATTATAAGAAAAGAGGGTCACCGGGTACTGTAAAATAAAATTTTGAATTTTCCAACACTAAATAAATGGATGTTAAAGATTATGAAGAAATGTTTGCCGATTATTTTAATAAAATCGAGTATCGAGGGGTCCCAATCAGACCTGGTAAAGCCACTTTGGGGGGTGATATAAATATACATAATTGTATAGGTGACAGACCCACCAATTGTAAAAAAGGCGTATTTTGCAATAACTCTATAAAACAATGGCAATGTTTGTAGATTAAAGCAAAGTACTTTTAATTAATTAATGTTTTTGCATCATTAATTAATTCTAGTTATTTAAACTTTTTGTTCAACTATTTCTAATCGAGTAGAAAGTTGTTGAATGAGTGTATTTTGATTTTTATTTATAGTTTCAATCTTTTTAATTCTATCAAGTAGTAAAACGGATAAAAGTTCATAATTTACTGTATATGGTATATTTTCATGGTCTGTAGGCGCTAATTCTGGGTAATATTTATGTACTTCTTCTGCTATTAAACCAAACGAAGGTAATTGATTTGATTTAAATTTGAATGTAACAGGTTCCAAAGCGAGTACATTATCTGAATAACCCTCGGTAAAAGATTGTATATCTTCTTTATAACGCATAGATGAGGATGATACACCAATTAATCCGGTAAATGTGTTGTACGTCAAAGTTGAACCACCAGCAATAGTTGCCATACCTCTAATTGTTGCAAAGGTATTATTGGGTAAAGAAGTTCCCGAACTAGCACCATTGCCTATACATATACAATTGGTACCTATAGCTGTTAAACCAGCGTTTATACCAATAGCAATAGAACCCGTACCTTGAGATGAATAACCAGCCTGACTACCTATAGCTATTGCATTGAGTCGTTGTCCACAATAACCAGATTGATAACCAATAGATACTGCACCAGAACCTTGGCTACAATAACCAGCTTGGTAACCAATAGCTATACTACCAGTTCCTTGTCCACAATATCCAGCTTGAACACCTATAGCAATGCTATAATTTCCTTGTCCAGTATATCCACTTTGGTCGCCCACGGCGATAGATCCAATACCTTGATTATTAGTACCTGCCAAATTTCCTATAGCAACTGCGCCTGTACTTTGAGATCGATAACCAGATTGGTAACCTAATGCTACTGCACTATAGTTTTGCGATATATAACCACTTTGATAACCCATAGATATAGCACCTGTTCCTTGGGCTGAATAACCTGATTGAACACCTATAGCAACAGCTATGTTACTTTGAGTATTATAACCAGCTTGGTAACCAATGGCAATGCTTCCACTACTTTGATATTGTGAACCAGCTGAATTTCCTATGGCAATAGCATTTTGTGTTTGTAAAATAGAACCAGCGAATGAACCAATGGCAATCGTATTTATATCTTGAGATACATTACCACTATATTCTCCAAGAGCGATAGCACCAGTACCTTGAGTAGAATAACCAGCTTGATATCCTAGAGCAATAGAGTGTATACTTTGTCCATAATATCCAGCTTGATTGCCTATCGCAACTGCATTAGACACTGAAGTATCAAATGCTGCTATATAAGAATAAGGACTTGTAAATTGTCCACCAACATATAATATATTTCCAACAGATGTTGAAGCATAAACAAATGCATTTAAACTTCCACCTATACTTGACCAAGTACCTGTCATTGTATTATAAGTGGCAATATAAGGATAGGGACTTGTAAAATTTCCACCAACATATAGTATATTTCCAATAGATATCAAAGTAAAAACAGTACCATTTAAACTACCACCTATACTTGACCAAGTACTTGTCACTGTATTATAAGCGGCAATATAAAGATAGGGAGTTGAAAAACCTCCACCAACATATAGTATATTTCCAATCGATGTCAAAGCATAAACAAAAGTATTTAAACTTCCACCTATACTAGCCCAAGTACCTGTCGTCGTGTTATAAGTTGCAATATAAGCACCAGGAGGACTTGTAAAATTTCCCCCAACATACAGTATATTTCCAATAAAAGTCAAACCATAAACATCACTATTTAAACTTCCACCTATACTTGACCATGTGTTTGTCATTATATTATAAGCAGCAATACGAGAATAGGGACTTGTAAATTGCCCCCCAACATATAGTATATTTCCAATAGATGCCAAAGTTTGAACCTGAGCATTTAAACTTCCACCTATACTAGCCCAAGTACCTGTTGTTGTATTATAAGCGGCAATACGTAAATAGGGGGTTGTAAAAAATCCACCAACATAGAGTATATTTCCAACAGATGTCAAAGTAAAAACATAACTATTTAAACTTCCACCTATACTTGACCAAGTGTTAGTAATTATATTATAAGCAGCAATATAAGAATAAGGAGTTGAAAAATATCCTCCAACATATAGTATATTTCCAATAGCTACCGAGGCATAAACAAAACTATTTAAACTACCACCTATACTTGACCATGAACTAACAATATTATATTGTCCTTGAGAAGAATAACCAGCTTGATATCCTAAACTAACTGCTTGAGATTTTTGTCCTGTAAATCCAGATTGATAACCAATAGATAAAGCACCTGAACCTTGAGTTGAATACCCTGCTTGATAACCAATGGCTATACTACCTGTTGCTTGAGTTGAATAACCAGCTTGTACACCAATGGCAATACTCGAATTTCCTTGACCAGTGTACCCACTTCCATCACCTATTGCTATGGCACCAGTACCCTGTATATTTGAACCAGCTAGATTACCAATGGCAACTGCACCAGTACCTTGAGAAATGTACCCACTCTTATAACCAAGTGCAAGTGCATTATAGTTTTGCGATATATAACCAGCTTGATAACCCATGGCAATTGCACCCGTTCCTTGATATGTATAACCAGATTGGACACCTATAGCGATAGCAATATTGCTTTGAGTAGTATAACCAGCTTGATAACCAATGGCTATACTTCCACTTCCTTGGATATTGGAACCAGCACTATTACCTATGGCAATTGCGTTTCGAGTTTGTAAAGTTGAACCAGCGAATGGACCAATAGCAATCGTATTTATATCTTGAGATACACTACCACTATATTCACCAATGGCAATAGAACCAGTGCCTTGGGTAGAATAACCAGCTTGATATCCTAGTGCAACAGAGTGTATACTTTGCCCATAATATCCAGCTTGACTACCTATAGCAACAGCATTGGAACTTGATGTATCATATGTAGCAATATAAGAGCCAGGACTTGTAAAAAGTCCACCAACATATAGTATATTTCCAATAAAAGTCAAAGTGTTAACAAGACTACTTAAACTTCCGCCTATACTTGACCAAGTACCTGTTGTTGTATTATAAGCAGCAATATAAGTATAAGGACTTGAAAAAAATCCACCAACATATAGTATATTTCCAATAAAAGTCAAAGTTTGGACAGTACTATTTAAACTTCCACCTATACTTGACCAAGTACTTGTCATTGTATTATAAGCAGCAATATAAGAATAAGGAGTTGTAAAATTTCCACCCACATATAGTATATTTCCAATCGATGTTAAAGCATTAACATTACTATTTAAACTACCCCCTATACTCGACCATGTCGATGTGATAGTATTATAAGCGGCAATACGAGTATAGGGAGTTGTAAAATAACCACCAACATATAGTATATTTCCAATAGATGTTAAGGTCCAAACCCTTTCATTTAAACTACCACCTATACTTGACCACGTATTTGTTGTTGTATTATAAGCAGCAATATAAGAATAAGGACTTGTAAAACCTCCACCAACATATAATATATTTCCAATAAAAGTCAAAGCATAAACCCTTTCATTTAAACTACCACCTATACTTGACCACGTATTTGTTGTTGTATTATAAGCAGCAATATAAGAATAAGGACTTGTAAAATAACCACCAACATATAATATATTTCCAATAAAAGTCAAAGCATAAACCCTTTCATTTAAACTACCACCTATACTTGACCACGTATTTGTTGTTGTATTATAAGCAGCAATATAAGAATAAGGAGTTATAAAACTACCACCAACATATAGTATATTTCCAATAGATGTCAAAGCATAAACAGTAGTACTTAAACTACCACCTATACTTGACCATGAACTAACAATATTATATTGTCCTTGAGAAGAATAACCGGCTTGATATCCTAAACTAACTGCTTGAGATTTTTGTCCTGTAAAACCAGATTGATAACCAATAGATAAAGCACCTGAACCTTGTGTTGAATATCCAGCTTGAACACCAATGGCGATAGAAGTATTACCTTGTCCACAATAACCACTTTGGTCACCAATAGCGATAGAGCCAGTACCTTGTATATTATTACCAGCTAGATTGCCAAGAGCTATTGCACCTGTCCCTTGAGAAATGTATCCAGCACTCTGACCTATGGCTACTCCATTGTATCCTTGAGAGATATATCCTGCACTCTTACCTATAGCAATCGTTCCAGTTCCTTGTATAGTATAACCAGCTTGAACACCAATGGCGATGGATGTGGCACTTTGAGTATTATTACCTGCTTGATACCCGATAGCAATAGAGCCACTTCCTTGTATAGAAACACCAGCCCCAGCTCCTATGGCAATTGCATTTTGAGTCTGTGAAATAGAACCTGCGCCAACACCAATTGCAATGGTATTTACATCTTGAACTGCAGAACCAGCATTCTGACCTATAGCTATGGCACCTGTTCCTTGAGCTGAATATCCTGTTTGATAACCAATGGCAACTGAATGTATAGCTTGACCACAATAACCAGATTGATTACCAAGTGCTACTGCATTAGAAATTGAAGTGTCATAAGCAGCAATATAAGAATAAGGAGTTGAAAAAAAACCCCCAACATATAATGTATTTCCAACAGCCGCCAATGCATAAACATAACTATTCAAGCCACCACTACCAAGACTTGACCAGGTATTTGTAGTTGTGTTATAGGATGCTGCATTAGAATATGGAGTTGAAAAAATCCCCCCGACATATAATGTATTTCCAATAGATGTCAAAATTAAAACAGCATTGTCTAAACTACCACCTATATTAGACCAAGCAGCTGTAGTTGTATTATAAGCAACAAGATTATCACCAGATGCAAACTGTCCTCCTCCTACGTATAATATATTTCCAATAGCTGTCGAAGCAAAAACACCATTATTTAAACTACCACCTATACTCGACCACGTACCTGTCGTTGTATTATAAGCAGCAATACCAGAATAAGGACTTGAAAAAGTTCCTCCTACATATAATACATTTCCAATAGATGTCAAAGTTTGAACAGTATTATTTAAACTACCACCTATACTAGACCACGTGTTTGTAGTTGTATTATAAGCAGCAATTTTGGTACCAGGAGTTGTAAAAGGTCCTCCAACATATAATATATTTCTAACAGCTGTCAAAGTTTGAACAGCATCATTTAAACTATTACTTATACCAGACCACGTATTCGTAATTACATTATAACTAGCTATATAATTGCTGGGACTTGTAGGACTTGTAAATGTTCCTCCTACGTATAATATATTTCCAATAGTTGTTAGTGACACTACAGCATCAGTTAAATCCCCACCTATACTAAACCAAGTATTTGTAGTTGTATTATAGGCTGCTATAAAAGAATAGGGACTTGAAAAATTTCCTCCTACATATAATATATTTCCTATCGTTGTAAAAGTTAAAATACCATTGTTCAATGAATGGTTGGTAGAATACCACGAACTTACTCTATTATATTGCCCCTGGAGTAAATTACCTGCTTGATAACCCATACTCACTGTTGTTGCTTGTTGTCCTGTATTACCCGCTTCTTGACCTATGGCCACAGCCCCTGTTCCTTGATTTCTATTTCCTGCGCTTAACCCGATAGCGACACCTCCCATTTGTTGAGGATTATAACCTGCTTGATAACCTATAGCAACTGCACCAGTTCCTTGACCAGTATAACCCGCTTGGTATCCTATTGCTATACTTCCAGTACCTTGTAACGAATAACCAGCTTGATATCCCATTGCAACACCTTGACTTTGTTGACCTGTATAAGCAGATTGATAACCAATGGCCACACTTCCAGTACCTTGAGATATTTGTCCAGAATAATAACCAATCGCGACAGAGTATTCAGCATTAGTTGGACCAATTGTATCTGAATGATTGCCAATAACAACTGCTTCTGGATTAGGTATGCGAGATTCATCAGTACCTATACCACTGCCAAAAAATGTTGGGTAATATGTACTAGGCTGACGAAGTAAATTGATAGCATCATCGAAAGACATATTTTCTGGTGTAGTAGTTTGAGCACCTGTAAAACCAGGACCGAAAAATCCTGTACCAGTGTAATTACCCGCTCCACCGGTTGGCCCAGTTGGGCCAGTTATACTCGTACCTGTTGGACCAGTAGGTCCAGTCCACCCAGTTTCCCCTGTATATCCAGTTGTTCCAGTCCATCCAGTTGAACCAGTCGGGCCAGTTGTTCCAGTACTGTTGTATGTACTATAGGTAACTTCAGCAGATACACTATCATATAACAATACATTTGTAAATGTGCTACTATTTCGAATAGGAGTAATGATACATGAATTAGATGTTGTATTATTGACAATACCAGTTGTTGCATTTATAACAATAGAATTTGCAGCTTGCCCGCTATAACCTGCTTGATAACCAATAGCAATTGCATTATTTCCTTGATTTAAATTACCACTTTGATACCCAATAGCTATCGCACCAGAACCCTGGTTAATATATCCTGCTTGATAACCATGTCCTATAGATTGAGGATTTTGTCCAGAATAACCACATTGGTATCCGATAGCAATAGATTGAGTTTGTTGCCCTGAATTTCCACATTGATATCCTATAGCAATACTAGTAGTAGCTTGAGTAGACATACCACATTGATAACCGATAGCAATACTATTGGCAGCTTGGTTAGTTGAACCACATTGAGTTCCAATACCTATACTATTTAGTCCCTGAGAACTTCTTCCTGCTTGATATCCTATTGCAATACCTTCAATACCCTGTGAAGATATACCTGCAAAAATTCCTATAGCAATTGCTCTTGTGGATTGATTTGTAGAACCAGCTGAATTGCCTACTGCGATAGCATTACTACCTTGACTAGTAAGACCAGCTGAATTGCCTACTGCGATAGCATTACTACCTTGACTAGTAAGACCAGCTGAATTACCTACTGCAATTGCACTTGCACCTTGACTAGTAAGACCAGCTGAATTGCCTACTGCAATTGCACTTGCACCTTGATTTGTCATTGCCGATTGATAACCTATAGCTACAGCAGTACTAGATTGATTTGTTATACCTGTTTGATACCCCAATGCGATACTACCACTACCTTGTGATGTATTTCCAGATTGATAACCAATAGCAACAGTTAAAGGTTGTTGAAATGATTGTCCTGCTTGATAACCTATAGCAATGGTATTTGTTTTTTGCGATGAAAATCCACTTTGATATCCTAAAGCAATGGCATTTACACCTTGACCAGAATATCCTGCTTGATTACCCATAGCAATAGCACCTGTTCCTTGACCACAATAACCTACACGATAACCAATAGCAACTGAACCTGTACCCTGTAGACTGTAACCTGCTTGATAACCCATAGCAACTGCTCCACTACTTTGTCCACAGTAACCTGCTTGATACCCTATAGCAACTGAACTTGTACCTTGTAGATTGTAACCTGCTTGATAACCTATAGCGATGGCATTAATACTTTGATTATCATAACCAGCATTTGTTCCTATTGCTATACTATTTTGCAATTGCGTATTATATCCAGATTCTGTTCCAATTGCTATACTACCAGTCCCTTGAAACAATGTTCCAGCATTTTGTGCAATAGCAACTGCATATACGTTTTGATGATAATTACCAGCTTCCACGCCTATTGAAATAGAACGTTCACCTTGATTATCATAACCAGCATTTGTTCCTATTGCAATAGCGTATTTTTGTTGATATAATTCAGCAGTATTATAACCCATAGCAACTGCAAATTTTCCTTGTTGATTTACACCAGTTTGATATCCAACTGCTATCGCGCCAGTACCTTGAGAATCATAACCAGCACCATTGCCAAATGCGATTGCGTTAGTATATTGCATCGTATTACCAGATTCACGACCAATCGCAATAGAATTTGTTCCTTGATTTTGATAACCAGATAAAAATCCAATCGAAATACTATACGACGATTGATTCTGATTTCCAGCATTATTACCAATTGTAATAGAATTACTATTTTGTAAAGTTTGTCCAGCTCCATAACCAATTGCTACTGAATATTCATTCTGCGAATCATAGCCTGCCATTTGTCCTATAGCAATAGAACCACTTCCTTGTGATAGTTGACCACTATAATAGCCCACTGATATGGCAAATTCAGCCGAATTTGGACCAGTGGTATCATTATGATTACCTAATACCACAGCAGATGAATTTGGAAAACGAGTTGAATCTGTACCTATTCCACTGCCAAAAAATGTTGGATAATATGTACCTGGTTGTCTTAAAAGATTAATAGCTTGATTATAAGTCATATTTTCAGGAGTTGTGGTTTGTGCATTTGGAAAACCTGGGCCAAAAAATCCAGTTCCCGTATATACCCCAGTTGGACCTGTTGGTCCTATAGCTCCTGTACTTCCTGTTGTTCCAGTCCAGCCTGTACTTCCTGTTGTACCTGTATCACCAGTATACCCAGTTGAACCAGTACTACCAGTATCTCCAGTACCGCCTGTTGTACCTGTATCACCAGTATACCCAGTTGCACCAGTATTACCTGTGTATCCAGTATACCCTGTTACACCAGTACTACCAGTAGCTCCAGTCCATCCTGTTGTACCTGTATCACCAGTATTTCCAGTACTGCCTGTCACACCAGTATTGCCAGTTGCACCAGTATACCCAGTTGGACCAGTACTGCCTGTCGCACCAGTGTGGCCAGTTGCACCAGTGTCTCCGGTCCAACCTGTAGCACCTGTGTTTCCAGAAGCACCAGTAGTTGATGCAAATCCACCTGGACCTGTGGCACCAGTTGGTCCTGTATAACCAGTAGAACCTGTATTAGTAGCTGAACCGGGTGTTCCAGTAGGTCCTGTACTACCAGTTTCCCCAGTGGCTCCTGTATAACCGGTTGCACCAGTATTTGTAGCTTCACCAGGTAAACCAGTTGGCCCAGTTTCGCCAGTACATCCGGTTGGACCTGTATGTCCAGTTGAACCTGTATAACCAGTCGAACCTGTCGTCCCAGTTTCTCCTGTAAAACCAGTTGCCCCTGTATCTCCAGTCCACCCAGTTGTTCCAGTCCAACCAGTACAACCTGTATCCCCTGTATATCCTGTGTAACCGGTCCAGCCAGTACATCCGGTATATCCTGTCGAACCAGTATAACCAGTCCAACCTGTTGAACCTGTATCTCCAGTCCAACCTGTACATCCAGTATATCCTGTCGAACCTGTATCTCCAGTTGTACCTGTATTTCCAGTCCACCCAGTTGTCCCGGTCCATCCGGTATATCCAGTCGAACCAGTTCTTCCTGTTGCTCCAGTCCACCCAGTTGAACCAGTATATCCAGTGCTTCCAGTTTTGCCAGTCCACCCAGTGTAACCAGTTGAACCAGTATTTGTTGCAAATCCGGCTAACCCAGTTGGTCCAGTGGAGCCAGTCTCACCAGTTGGACCAGTATAACCAGTGGCACCTGTATTTGTGGAATATCCCGCTAACCCAGTTGGTCCAGTTTCTCCAGTTGAACCTGTATATCCTGTATCACCAGTTGCACCAGTATTTGTCGAATAACCTGGTTCTCCTGTATAACCTGTCGGACCTAATACATACCCAGCCTGTAATATAGTTCCATCGGATAGTGCCATATATAAATATCCAGAAGCGTTGATAAATGTGCTTATCACATATGCTCCAGTTGGACCTGTTACACCAGTTGAACCCGTATTACATCCTATATTACCAATAATTTGACACGTGTTGTCAGAATATATAACTATTAAATTTCCATTTGAATCCACTGTTATAAAATCAATACATCGACATCCAGTATTATCATTACAATCATTACATGCCATTTATTAAAAAATCTCTTATAAAATCCAGTTTTGTTTTTGTAATTTTTTGTGATTTAAAGATAAATTCTACTTTTAATAAATGTCATATTTCTGGTCTACATTTATTCAACCTTTATGTGAAGAGGAAAACCCCCAACCACAACCACAACCGCGACCCCGACCTCGTTCTAAACAAGAAGTTTTACCTAAACAAGAAGAACGTGATGCAAATGCTTCAATCCCAACTGCCGAAGCATTCGTACCTAAATATGTAACAAGACGACCTAAACATATTGTTGTTCCACCTACACCACCACCACCTCCATCGACTCCTCAAGAATTTGTAGAAGATGGTGAATGTACACCTACAAGGGTTTGTAATAGTACCACACATCAATTAGAATCTCTGTTCGAGTCTACTACAGATTTATATGACGACGATGAATGTTGTACACCAACCCGTGAAACTGGTGAAACTGAATCAAAGTTTGTATTTGATTTTAATAATCTAGAATTAAATAAATACAATATTCAAGCTGA
>CXWK01016046.1_pt1 | contig 27203 bp, 30 predicted proteins | sample 590851 | NCBI WGS metagenome assembly CXWK01 (sample SAMEA3498364, study PRJEB10139) | wastewater metagenome | biome: wastewater treatment plant; material: activated sludge | place: Denmark | collected 2014-08-01
TCGTCAACGGCCCCACAATACCATCAGGAACAAGATTGTTCTTAGTTTGAAAGTTTACTACTGCTTGTTTAGTAAGTGGTCCAAATATTCCATCGGGAACTAGATTGGTAGGTAAAAGAATATTTAGTTTCTGTTGTAAACAAGACACACCAGTGCCACGATAACCAAGTTTTAAGATATTTGTGGTGATAGTACAAGTAGAAGGTGTAGGAGTTGTGGAATTCGGTGCTTGTGGTGTTGGAGCCGATGGTTCAATAGGATTAGTAGTTGTTCTAGATTTAGGTCTACTACCGGAAGATGAAGAAACTTCGGGTTCTACTTCTACTACTGGAGCAGCAGCAAAAATCCAACCACTATTTCCTCCACCATCGAAACTATTTGCTCCAGCGTACCATGTGTCGGCTGGAGTTACTACAGAATTACTGATAGATAAATAATCTCCAGAAACAACTCCACCACCAGCTTTGACTAAGTTGTGCGCAGTCGCACCATTGCTTCCGATAGTTATTACATTTCCAAGTGTACCAGTGATAGTCATACTCGAAACTGTAGTGGTAGTTCCGCTTGTAAAAAGGTGTCCATTGCCTGGATCAATCTTAATATTATTCCAAGTAGTATTCCCTGTACCACCTGAGACGGCGAATCTGGTTGTCTGTCCCACCATCGCATTCCAAAAATTTGGATAAGTGGAACCAGAATTTACTTGCAGACTTTCTAATCCAGGACCAGTTACTTTTAAAACAGCGGTTCCAGGGATTATAGTTAATAATCCAGTATCTGGGTTATTGTTCCAAAAGGTCCCAGCGACAGGCATATTAAAATGCCACAAGCCAGAACCCATCTTAACGGTTCTAGCTACACTACCAGTAGTTATAAATCCAAAGTTTGCTGCAGGCTGCAAAGTAAGGTTGTGGCCATTGGCATCAAAAGTTCCACTTTGTACACGCAATGCTCCATTGAAATCGTCTAACAGACTCAACGTAGAATCTGGAGGTGTCAAGCTACGTACCGTAAATGAATTTGTCGATATATCAACTATAGGCCATGCCACTCCACCGTTGGTTAAAGTTGGGTTTGCATAGCCCCTGAAATCAAACAAAACATTGCCTGTAGGATTAGCTATAGACATACCAGAACTGTGTACAAGTGAACCGTATATTATATAGCCCGCAAGATTTTCGGCCCATTGTGGGGCATTTGTAACTCCTGTCCAATCAACACTCCCCAGATTCTGTATATCATATGTCACCACCTGCCCCGCCAAAGTAAAACTATTTGCATCAAATCGTGCCGTATCTTGCACCAATGGCACTCGTCCTGTCCCACCTACACCACCACTAGTACTAGCCCAATGTGCTACGTCAGAATAATTTCCACCATCTCCTACCCAGTAATTTGTTTGTGCTGTTGTAAATGTAATACCTGTATTTCCTCCTGCGTTTCCAGAAAGTCCAGTGATAGCTGACAAATCCCAATTGGCTGCGCCTGCTCCAGTCATACTTTCTACATCTAAATTAGAAGCGACAAGCGCACCAGCAGTAATGGTCCGTGATGTTCCACGTACTGATGACTGAAGTGTTAATCGATTTGTCGTAGAATTGTTTCCAGCAAGCGTGAGGGTCCCAGTAACAATTAAATCATTCGACAAAAATAAGCTACTGGGTGCTGCGGCACCAGTCATTGTAAAATCTGCAAAAGTAAAAGTACCAGTAATTTGTTGACCACTCCCATTAAACACCACCGTCTGCCCATTCGCATCAAATGTTCCCGCGGTCAGTGTTAGACTTCCAGTAGTAGTCAATGTATCTGCCAGTTGCCATGTTCCTCCTGAGCCATTAAATGTCACAGAGCTCAGAAGTGATTTGCCGTTTGAAGTGATTACATTCGTTCCAGATGTAGCATTAAAAGTAATTGCTCCAGTATACGTGATTGTCATTCCTGCACCAAGTGTTAGTCCGCCAGAAATACTCCATGTTTGAGTACCAGCAAAAGTTCCAGTGAATCCTGTAAAATCTGCATTTAAACAAGTTCTAGCTGCGGTGTTTAGAGTTACAGTAACTGCACCAGAAGCTGCATTGAAGAAACAATTATCAGTAGCAGTAGGAACACTAGCTCCACTTGCACCACCTGAGGTTGCTGACCATCTAGCAGTACTTGTATCCCAGTTTGCAGTACCTCCTACCCAGTATCTGTCAGCTGCTCCTGCTAAAGATGGAAAAACAAAGAAAACACCTACAAAAAGAAGAGTAGCAAACAAAAGACGGTAATTTATTAAATTACTTATATGACTCACGTGACTAAGTATACCATTTTTTCAACTTAGATAAAATGTGTGTTAAAGATTTTATTGTATAGTCTATATTTTCTTTTTTAGTATTCTCACCCATAGAAAAACGAACTCCTCCAATTTCTGGATTCGCATCTGGCCTGAGTGCTTTTATTACATAAGAACCTGCTGAACTAGAACTCTTGCAAGCACTCTTGCTCGAGGCCATAACTCCATGCGCTGATAATTCTATCACTAACAAATCGCTCGGGATTTTTGGAAATGTAACATTCACATTATTCGGTAATCTGTTTTGTGTATCCCCGTTTACAATACAATCTAGATTTAATAACTTTTTAAAAAAATAATCACGCAATTTGATTAATCGTTTTGATTCTTTTTCTTTAATACTATCTACTTTCTTTAAAGCACTGGAAAATTTTAAAATCTCTGCTAGATTTTCAGTGCCGGGGCGCAAACCTCCCTCTTGATCTCCCCCACCAAAAATATTTTCAATATTCACCCCAGATCTTTTATAAAGCACTCCTACCCTGCCTGCACTCATAACTTTTGAACCCGACAAGGTCAGAAGGTCCACACCAAGTTTTTCTACATTCAAATCCAAATAATTCAATGCTTGTACCGCATCGGTATGAAATACTATCTTGCTCCCAGTATTATTTTTTTTATAATGCCTAATTTCTTTCGCAATTTCTCGAATCGGCTGGATGGTACCTATTTCATTGTTCGCATATATGACAGAAACCAAAACTGTATTTTGCTTAATTGCTTTTTTGATTTTCTTTAGATCTACTATGCCATTTGGTTCGACTTCGACCATAGTAACTTCCGCTAGCTTTCTTTTTACGAAAAGTTTACAAGTTTCAAGCACTGACGGATGTTCTATGTTTGTGGTAACTATGTGCGGAAGGGTATTTTTTTCTCTTGAAGCAAAAACTACGCCTTGAATTGCAAGATTATTACCTTCCGTTCCACCTGAAGTAAAAATTATCTCACTTGCTCGCGCCCCAAGGATACCCGCCACATCTTTTCGGGCATATTCTAATTTTTTCTTCGCATTTACTCCAAACTCGTGAATAGAGCTCGGGTTAGGAGAAGCTGAAGCTGCATAGTCCATATAGATTTTTTTTATTGATTTAGCCACAAAAATAGTATATATTGAAAGTCTATGAACGCAAAGCTCGAACTGGGTTTTTTTATTTTAATCGGAGTAGTCATGCTATTCGGCCTTGTTTGGGCTTTTACGACCGAAAAACGTTTGAAAAGATTTTTCCTAGGTAAAAAAGCAAAAGATTTGGAGGATACTATCCTAATCCTCGAAGAAGAAATCTCTAGACTAAAAGTGGCGAAAGAAACTACTGAAAAAGATATTTCTCTTATCAATTCCAAGCTCCGAAAAAGTATTCGCGGTCTCGAAACAATTCGTTTCAACCCATTTCCTGATCAAGGTAGTAATCAAAGCTTTGCCATAGGCATGCTAAATGAAGATGGTGATGGTGTAGTGATCTCGAGTTTATATTCCCGCGAGAGAATGAGTATATTTGCCAAGCCAGTCCAAAACAAGAAATCTACATACGAATTAACCACAGAGGAAAAAGAGGCACTGAATAAAGCTGAGGTTAAATAAAGTAAAAAATGAAAACAGGTACTGAAAAAACAAATAGACCTCCGGTAGTAGTGGTGATGGGGCATGTCGACCACGGCAAGTCTACACTTTTAGACTACATCCGAAAAACTAACATCGTCGATAAAGAAGTGGGTGGTATTACTCAGCGTATTTCTGCGTATGAAGTCATCCACCAAGACGAACACGGGGCAGATAAAAAAATAACTTTTCTAGATACACCAGGCCACGAAGCTTTTTCTAAGATGCGTGAACGCGGAGCAAAAATTGCCGACATTGCCATACTCGTAGTGTCTGCCGAAGACGGAGTGAAGCCTCAGACGATCGAAGCATGGAAATCTATAACTGAAATGAAGCTACCTGTCATCGTAGCTATAAATAAAATCGATAAGCCGGGTGCAAACGTGGAAAAAACTAAAATTGAACTAGCTGAAAAAGAAATTTATCTAGAAAACTTTGGTGGACAAACTCCATTCGTAGAAATCTCGGCCAAAACTGGTGCCGGTATCGATGCACTACTTTCTCTTATTTTAATAATTACTGACATGGAAGGTTGGCAATGTTCGGATTCAGAACCCGCAACGGGATTTGTTATCGAAACAAACCTCGACTCCAAGCGCGGAATCCAAGCCTCACTGGTTATAAAAAATGGAACCCTAAAAAGTGGAATGACTGTAGTAGTGGGTGGCAGTATGTGTTCTACCCGTATTATGGAAAACTTTTTAGGGAAACCGATCAAGGAAGCTAATGCTTGCTCCCCTGTCCGTGTATTTGGTTTCGACAAGATGCCACAAGTAGGAAGTGAATTTATATCTTTTGAAAATAAAAAAGAAGCTCAAGAATATGCAGAAAATTGGCAAAGTAATAAAAAAACGGATACTGGTGCAAAAGTAGAAGATACTAATAAAAAAATAATTCCGATACTACTCAAAGCAGATGTAGCTGGATCACTCGAGGCATTAGAAAAAGAAATAGCGCTAATAAAAAACGACGGGGCAGAATTTAGAATTATAAATTCTGGTGTCGGGCCAATCTCGGAATCAGAAATCAAAAACATTTCCGATGGCCAGAACGCCATAGTTATCGGCTTCAATGTAAAAGCAGACAAAAGCGCTATCGAAACTGCAGAAAAAAGAGGTATCGTCATTTCCTTCTTCGACATTATATACAAAGCTACTGAATGGCTTGCGCTCGAGATGGAAAACCGTCGTCCAAGAATAGAAACAGTAGAAACCACCGGCCGAGTAAAAATCATCCGTGCTTTTAGCCGAACCAAGGAACGCCAAATACTCGGCGGTAAAGTAACCGAAGGAAGTATTTACCTCAATGCGACTGTAAAGATAATGCGTCGTGATTTTGAAATCGGCCGTGGAAAAATCGTAAACCTCGAAAAAGGTAAAGTAAAAACTAGTGTAGTAGAAGAAGGAAATGAATTCGGTATGATGATAGAATCAAAAATCGAAATAGCAAGTGGTGATGTAATCGAGTCTTTTAGCGTGGTGCAAAAATAGATATAAAAATAAATTATGATACCAACAGGAAGCACACAACCATCGAGCCGTCAGGAAAAAGTTTCAAACTTTATCAAAGAGCAGGCTGCTTCTTTTTTACTTAGAGAAAATAATAATACTTCACTGATTACTGTGACTTCTGCTTCTGTATCCCCTGACCTTAAAAAAGCTACAATATATGTGACAGTACTACCTGAATCCAAAGAGGAACTGGCAATGGAGTTTATAAAAAGAAGACGTGGTGATTTGCGGGATTTTTTGAAAAAGAATATGAGTACGAAAAATATTCCTTTCATCGACGTAGCGCTCGACCTCGGAGAAAAGAACCGCCAAAAAATTGACGAGTTGCTTCGAGCAAAGTAGTATATAAAGACGGCCTGGTAGCCAAGTGGTAAGGCATTCCTCTGCAAAAGGAATATGCGGCGGTTCAATTCCGCCCCAGGCCTCAAGCATTGTAAAGAAAAAATAAATTTATAATTTTGTTACAATGTGTTAGAATGCCCGAGTGGCGGAATTGGTATACGCGCACGACTTAAAATCGTGTCTCGCAAGGGATGTGGGTTCGACCCCCACCTCGGGCACCATAATAATTAATTATAATTATTAGTAAATAAGAGTTTGCGCCCTTAGCTCAGCTGGTAGAGCAGATCCCTCTTAAGGATAAGGTCGAAGGTTCGATCCCTTCAGGGCGCACAAAGTACTAACGTACTTTGTGCGAGCCGGAGCGCGACGGCGCGAGGCAGGGTCGGGGAAATTTTCAACAGAAAATTATCTCTGACCACATCAAGCACATGTGCGAGTAATTAGTACAAAATATTGGGCGAGTGGCGGAATTGGTATACGCGTTAGTCTTAGGAACTAATGCCGCAAGGCTTGAGGGTTCGAGTCCCTCCTCGCCCACAAAACATAGCAAAAGTCAGGTATTTAGGTACTTGACTTTTTGCTTTTTGTGTGATATACTATATATGAACAGGTAGCCATATCGGTTACCTCTGCCCAGGAGGGCGAAATCATGAAGTTCATTCAAAACCTTTCGTTCGCTTTCGTGTTCGCTATTCTGGCGACCACCGTTTCCGCTCAGACGAACGCATACGACGTCGCAAAGCTGGAAAAAAAGGGGCCCGAATCCTACCCCGACTGCGTCGAGCGCTTCGCCAAGATCTTTGGGGACAACATCCCCAAGCGAGTCTTCCAAGACTGCAAGGATCTCGCAAAAGACGCCTCGAAGACATCCGGCCAAATCTCAAGAGAAGAATCCAAATCCAAGCGCCTTCAAGTCGTTTACGGTGGCGGAGGATACGGATCCAGCTACTATATGGGCAACGGTCTCTACGACGATTACCGTAGGTCTGAAAGCTCCATGAGCACGCGTCGCGTGGTTCAGTCTCTCACCACGAGACCCACAGGAAGGTAGCGAGTGGCTCAATCGTGAGCATCAAGTGCCGTCTTAATAAGACGGCACTTTCTTTTTTACCCCTTGACATTTATTTCTATATATGCTATACTACCTTTGTATGAAAAATATAAACAAAAACTTAATATTGAGTCTTGGAATTGGCTTGACAATATTAGCTATTTTAGCTTTTGGAAGCCTGCTTATGCCCAAGGCGGCGCATGCTGCCCCTGGTTACGTAGCTGGACGTTATGATAACAATGGAAATTATAGTTTTGGAGGCTTTACTTGGAATGACCCAGCACCAACTCCTCAAGTAATTACAGTTTATCAGCCTGTCTACCAAACACAACCTGTTGCTTACCAAAACAACTACGTACAACCACAGGCAAACACTAGTAATACTGATGCTTCAACTAGAGATCCAAAGGTTACTTCTGTCGGTGTCACAACTGATGATTACAGTAACCTAACTGCAAATTCCCTATTCGGACGATTCAGTTTTATGCCTTCAGGACTAATGCAATGGATACTACTTGGAATCTTTATTCTAGTGATAGTAATACTGATCCGAAAGGTTTCTGGTAAGGATGAAGAATACTACACAACTCCTCTAAAACACGCTTAATTTATAAGCTTATTTAGACAAAAAGTCAGCCCCTAGGGGGTTGACTTTTTCGTTTTATTGTGATACAATATACTTATAGGTTGTCCGTTGAAAACCAAAAAACTTACAGTTCACCCGCGCCCTGCGGGCGCACTTAAACAATGCGCCACTGGCGCGGAAAGAGAAAGTCATGTTTTATCTGGAACTCGTAATCGTACTGGCCATTACCTTGTGGTTGTGGTCAGGACTGAAAAAACTCGATGTCGGATGGAAAAGCGAAGTGCTCTTCCTGGGGAAAAGAACCGGTGTGATCTTTGGAGAGGGGTGGAGCTTTGCTCCGTGGCCTTTCGAAATCAAAGCACAAGATTGCAGGGATAAAACCCTGAAACTCGGCAACATCGAGGCAATCACAAAAGACAACGCCAAAGTCATTGTAGGAAGTACTATCATCTATAGGGTGGTAGATCTACATAAGTTCTTCGGCGTTAACCCCGCCGGCATCGAGCAGGCTCTGGATGAAGCACGTTCAGAAATGATCCGTGCAACAATCCGAGAACACGAGCTAGAGAACGCACTGAATCTTCACACTGAAATCAGTAAGTTGATACAAGCTCGTGTAGAGCATTCGGAATGGGGCATCGACATCACGAAAGTGATGATCCCAGACATTCTGCCCGATCCAAAAATCTTGGAAGCAATGGAGCTCAAGAAAAAAGAAGAACTCGAGCAAGCTGGCCAACATGTCGAAGCTCACAACTTCGCCGGCCTGGTCAACTACCTATCCAGTGATGGAACATTGGGCGACAAGGGCCCTAAAGGTCCTGGTCTATCCAAGGAGCTCGCCAACGAAGCAGCTCTACTGCTCATTGGAAAAGCTGAACCGAAGAAAGTCGCATCACACACGTTCAGCTTCGACTCGGCCGCAATAGCCGCTGCAGTCTCTGCAGTTACCCAAGCCGTAATCGCGAGGAAGTAATCATGTCACATGATAATCACCCAACACCCGACGCACACAGCAAACCCGACAACGAGAAGGAGTCAAAATCTGGAAACGGTATTCAATCCACTCCAGAATGGACTCGGTCGGCCATCGTAGCGATCTTCGTGATCGCAGCAGTTGTGGCGGGAGGAATGGACTACAGAGCCACACGGAAAGCTGAAGCGGCCGCCAAGATAGCCGAGCAACAGCAGGCTTCCGCGACACCCCAAGCACCGGTTGTCATCGGCAAGCAACGCACTTCTTACGAGTTTGACTCGACAGGATGCGTAGAAGTTTACCTGGGTGCACATTGGTTTTCCTACCCGATCGGTGGGAAGATCAAGTTCATCGACATCAAGACTGGACAAACCGTCCTGACAGAAGGTCCGGGAGAGAAACACAAAGTCTCTTTCGGAAACGACTGGTACAGGATATGCGCCGCCGAGCCAAAAGCGACCGGCGTCGACATAGTCCAGTAACCCCACCATCAGGTGGGATGGCGACAATGCGTCTGGCCAACGCAAAAAGGAAAAACAAAAGCGACCCAATCGGGTCGCTTTTTTCTTTGCTATTTTTATTTATCTACTGTGTGATACTGGGCAGACCAAATGTCCTTAATACTATATTCAGAATAACATACACGCCCATCATAATAGTCATTCCGATAATTCCCCAAATCATGTGTTGCTTGCCTGTGGTCTTCGCTTCTTCATTTTCTTGGCTGGTCATAAACTTCACCATCCCGTACAGAAAATATAAAATTGCGAGAGCAAAAAGAAAAGCTATAAGCGGGTTTATGATCATCGCGTTAACTTTGCCGATGAAAGCATCAAGTCTTGGCATTTTAAACTATACTCTTTTCAATAACTACTAATATTAAGGCGTATATGGTAATTGTATGCCAGTTGGGTTGTTGTCGACTCCGGCGGTTCTAGTCAAGATTCTTACAAGTCCCCACATAGAAACAATAACTGCTAAACCGATAATACCGTAGATGATTTTACTTCTACCAGCGCTCTTTGTTTCTTCGTCATCTGCAATAACATAAGTAATGATTCCCCAAACGAAATAAATTATCCCTAGAGCAACTAAAACTGGAACAATAAGGCCAAAAATTTCATTGACCTTACATATAAGTCCACCTAGTTCTGCACTTTTACATGGATTACCTCCTAGTGATACTTGCGCAAACGCCACCACAGGAGAGAAACCTAAAACTAAACCCGACAATGTAACTAATTTCTTTTTCATAATAAAATTTAAACTAATAATATTTTAATAAACGACCCCTAAATTATACTACAAACCCTAATAATATAAAAGCAACTAAGGTTTCACCTTGGGTAAAACACTAGTTCCGATATTAAATGTTTCTCCAAGTATACCGACCAACCCCCAAACACTCAGCATCACCGCCAAGGCGATAATACCCCACATCATAAACTGCCTACCTTGTTCCCTCTTGGCTTCTTCATCGGCATCGATAATGAAAAACTTAATAGAACCCCACACAAAAGCCACAGTAGCAACAGCAAACAAAAGAGGGATTATGGCATTATTTATTATGCGTGTTAGATAACAAAAAAGATCCTGAAGTGTTGGACTACCTTCCAAACTACAAGAAGCTTCAGATCCAGTAAGAGGTGTGAGTACAGGCGCTGAGGAGCCTCCCGGAACAAAAGTCTCTACAACAATATTTACAAGGCCCCACAAGCTCACAATAACTGCTAGTCCTATAATGCCGAAAACTATTCGATCCTTACCAGATTTTTTTGCTTCTTCATCATCCGCAATCACGTACATGACTACTCCCCACACAAAGTAAATAATACCTAAACTAACTAAAACTGGGATGATAGAGTTTAGAAGTCCTTGAATTTTTACTATTACGTCAAATAGATCATTCATAAATTTATGCTGTAATTGTTGTTACTGTATCAATAATAAGTCTGGAGATAGCTACCGCTCCCAAAAGAATCGCTGCCCCTATCAAAGTATACATCAGCGCTTCTTTTGCTTTGGTGATTTCTTCTGGGTTTCCTTGAGCCTTCACAAAAAGAAAACCGCAATAAATGACAGCTAGGACAATGATAGGGGTACCTATTTTTATAGCTCCCTCTAAAATTTTCAATAGAAAAGCTTGTATGCTTGTCGGCCCATTACTGCCCAGAGGATTATCAATTGTTCCCACTTTGCCTTCAGCCGCAAAAATCATAGATATAGGTAAAAATGTAAGGAAGGCAATTGATAAAACTATAATTAAATTTTTCTTTATAAACTGCATGTTAATATTATATCTTAATTTAAAATCCAATCCAACCCCCATCATAGCCTAGAACTTTTAATATGGAATAAACTATAAGATAACACGCCGCCGCTAAAGCGAGCCCTATCAGGGCATTCATAAAAATACCCTTAGCTTTGGTTCGCGCTTCAGATGCACTTTCCCCTGCGGTGACCATCAAAAATCCTGCGTACGCAAACATAATACCGGCTATGGGTAAAGCTAGGTAAAAAAGTAAGAAAGTAATGACGTTATTAATTAAGTCCATGAACGCATTAAAATCACACGGGTGCTCAACACTACCATCACACGGCACAATTCCTTTTGCTGGATCAAACGCAGCACTCACATAAAAAACAGGCACAAGTATAAGCAGAAGCACAAACACGGGTATTAAAAATTTAATTATTTTTTTCATCTTACAAGTAGTAGATTAAGTCGAGCATCAGCATCGTTGATCGCCTCACGGATTGATAAATTGTTTGAAAGCACTCCATCAATCATACCGCGAAAAATGTCGTTTGTATCCTTGTCGGATGGATCAAGCCAGCTCTTGGCATATAGAGCAGAATTGTAGAATATAGGTGAATATGCGTCATTTGGCTTGTTAGCGAGCAAATCCCTACGTACTGGGGCTATCATCAGTGCCTCGGCTAGATTCTTGGCAAAGTCCCCTGTAGACATCTCACTCGCAGCGATGAAGGCAGTATTGAAATTTTTAGAGAAGGAAGATATAGCTACCCCAGTAACCCGCGCACCGGTGAGCTTGAAGTTTGCACCTTTGATTTGTGGCACTGGTGCCACGGAGAAATTTTGATTTGGGTTTTGATTTACAAGTGAAGCAAACTCACTGGCGTAGCCAAAATAAAATGCCAGGTCTTCACGAGAAAAAGCTAAAGTAGAAACAGGGTATGATTTATTCCAAGAATAATTACTTTTTAGAGGGTTCGCAAAATCAGAATAAAACTGTAGGGCTGTGGTCAAATCATAATTTGGATCCCCTAGTGCAGAAACTCGCACTCCACTTTTCTCAGTTACAATAGGGTTTCCTGTCTGCATAAAAAGAGTAGCCAGAATATCCTTAGCTTGAGCTACGTTCGAGTAGTGCCCTAGTGCGGCTCCACTTTTTAGAACCTTGTTGGATTCATCACGCTTGGTCAAAGTGGTTACATTTTTCATAAAATCATCCCAGAATGTTGGTGGAGCAGTAATACCCTCTGCATCCAGCATGCTTCGGTTGTAATACATAACTAGCGGGTCCACTATCAAAGGAAAAGCCAAAACGCCAGTGGGCAATAGGAATACCTCGCCTGCAGTGGCAAAAGTATTTTTGAAGCTCGTTAATGGAAAACTCTGATACGGAATTACAATAATTTTATTTGCATAACGAACAGTCAAATCATCCGGCAAGAAAAACATATCTGGCCCCGTATTCGAGGCTATGGCTTCGAGTAGGTCTTGATCAAAAGTTTCTGCCGATTTTTCTACGTATTGCACCACAAAATTAGAATGAGCTCTATTAAAATCCTCAACAATGGGTGACATCACACTAGACCTGACAGTACCCCACATAACCACGGTACCCTGCCCTAGATTTTCAGCATCACTCCCTATCGGTATTGCCCCAGAAAAAACTAGAACACCTAGAATAGCGAGGGCAATGAATACGACAACGATTATGATTTGGAAATTATCTTTCATATGCTTATGACTTATGTAATATCATACCATAATGGTGTGCCCCTGCATCAATATCCCTCTGCCAAACAAAACCTTTATTTTCAAACATTTCCCGCGCTTTAGTTTTCGATATCACAGTTATATGAGCCATCGATGAAGAATCTGACCAATCAACTAGAAGTACTCGCCCACCGCGTTTCAATATTCTTTTTAATTCTTCTATAAATATAGTTTTGTCCTCCACCTGAAAAAGAATGTTTGAAGCTATAACCACGTCGACAATTCCTTCTTTTATTTTTGTCCCACCGATTTTTTCTACATTACCCCAAAAACATTCAACATTGCTGACATGGGCTTCTTTGGCTTTATGTTTAATAGTAGCTAGATATTCTTTATGAACTTCCACGGCGTAAACCTTACCACTCGGTACCATCTTGCCCGCCTCCACTGCATAGTACCCCGTACCCGCACCAAGGTCTGCCACAATATCACTCTCCCGCAGGGCAAGTGTTTTTAAATTTTTTATCGGGTCAGAAAACATGATTATATTATACAGTAGTATAGATCTAAATACACGCGAGCGAAGCTATGCCGTCGCCAGAACGTAGGCGCATGACGGTTACTCCTTGAGTTTGACGGCCGAGATTTGGAATATCGTTTAGTGCCGTACGGATAACTTGTCCTTTTTTAGACATAGCGATGAGCTCCGCCTCAGTGCCTCCGATAACTTTTGCCACAATGAGCTTGCCAGTCTTGCTAGTAACCTTGGCAGTTTTTATTCCAGAACCTCCTCGCTTTTGAACTTTATATTCTTTTAGATCAGTCTTCTTTCCGAAACCATTTGCACTCATCGTTAGAATTTCACCTTTTTCATTAATCTTTTTTACTACATCCACACCTATCACTTCATCACTCTTTTGTAATTTTATTCCAGTCACCCCGCCGGCAGTTCTACCCATTTCACGAACATCGCTTTCTTTGAAACGTATAGATTGTCCTTCTGCTGTGGCTATGACTACATCGTCACCCTTTTCAGTCAACAACACGGAGATAAGCTGGTCGTCTTTGTCGAGCCTTATAGCTATAATTCCACTGCGACGTACATCCTTGAATCCTTCAATAGACATCTTCTTTGCTGTACCGTTTTTTGTAACAAGCATAATAGAAGAAGACCCAGACTTACTTTCCTTTTTCACTGCTAAAATAGAAGTTACTTTTTCTTCCCCACTAAGCGCCAAGAAATTCATAATGGACTTTCCTTTCGTTGCTCTCTTACCTTCTGGAATATCATACATTTTCATCTGGTAAGCTTTACCGAGATTAGTGAAAAATAGTAGATCATCGTGTGTAGAACCAGAAACTAGCATGGTCACAAAGTCTTCTTCTTTCGTTTCTAGATCAATCACGCCTACACCTCCGCGTTTTTGCGCTCGATATTCGGAAGGATCAGTGCATTTTACGTAGCCACCAGCAGTAAGCACCAGCATGGTTTCTTTTTCTGGCACCAGGTCTTCATCAGAAATTTCTTTGACTCCGCCCTTGACTATTTTAGTTCGGCGTTCATCCGCATATTTGTCACGGATTTCTTGGAGTTCAGTGGAAATAACTTTTAGCATTTTCTTTGGGCTAGCCAAAAGGTCTTTTATGAATTTTATGAATTCCTGTTTCTCACCGAGTTCGTCTTCGATCAATTTTCTCTCAAGACCTGCGAGTTTTTGAAGCTTCATTTCAAGAATTGCTTGCGCCTGCAAATCTGAGAATTTAAATTCTTTCATTAGGGCAAGTTTCGCAGTAGCCCCGTCTTTGGAAGCACGAATAGTCTTGATAACCTTATCAATAAAATCCAGTGCCTTTTTCAAACCGAGCAAGATGTGTTCCCTTTCTTCGGCCTTACGCAAATCATACAAAGATCGGCGTTTTACTACTTCCTTTCGGTGAGTAATGAATTCATTCAAAATAGACTTCAGTGACAGAGTTTGTGGCACACCATCCACCAAGGCTACGATATTGAAATTGAAATTTGATTCAAGCTGAGTATTTTTGTAAATATAATTTAAAACTTTTTCTGGATGCGCAGTAGACTTGAGGTCGATAGCTATACGGATATCTTTCGCGGATTCATCACGCAAACCTTTTATACCTTCGAGTTTCTTTTCTTGCACTAGCTCGGCAATAGCCATGATCAAATTGGATTTATTAACACGAAAAGGAATCGAGGTAATAATAATTTGTGGATTTCCATTTTTATCTTCAGTTATTTCTGCTTCACCACGACAAACTACACCACCGCGTCCACCAGAATATGCATGAAGCATGTCCTTGTAACCGTAAGCGATACCTCCAGTCGGAAAGTCGGGACCCTTTACGAATTGCATGAGGTCTTCGGTCGTAGCGTCTTCATTGTCGATCAAATGCATAGTAGCGTCGAGTACTTCCGCCAAGTTGTGTGAAGGAATATTTGTGGCCATACCGACTGCAATACCAAGTGTTCCGTTTAAAAGAAGTGATGGCACAGAAGAAGGAAAAACTACCGGCTCTTTGCGGGTCTGATCGTAGTTTGGACGAAAATCTACAGTTTCTTTTTCGAGATCACGCATCAGCTCGCCCGAAATTTTTGACATCTTGGCTTCGGTATAACGCATAGCTGCAGCATTGTCACCATCTATAGAACCGAAGTTTCCTTGTCCTAAAATAAATGGATAACGATAAGAAAATTCTTGTGCCATACCAACCATGGAATCATATACAGCAGTATCACCATGTGGGTGGTATTTACCGAGCACGTCTCCCACTACTGTAGCTGACTTACGAAAACGAGAGCTCGCTGTGAGCCCCATTTCATTCATGGCAAAGAGTATGCGTCGGTGCACAGGCTTTAGACCATCACGAACATCTGGAAGTGCACGTGAAGTAATAACCGACATAGCATATGCCAGATACGACTCTTTCATTTCAGCCACGACATCAACCGGCAAGATTTCGTCTCTGGTTTTTACGGACTCTTCATCTCCTCCTTTCTTTTTTACCATTGTGGAAGTGCTAAATTACTTTTTAATACGGAAAGCGGTTCTACATTCTTTTTCAGATCCTCACTTGCGGTGGTTGTATTAAAACTACTACCTAAAGAATGTACCCAGATGGCTAGCAGTAAAAAACCCGCAACACCTACAGATACATGCAAGATGTGTCTTTTTATTTCTTCTGGTTGTCTTCTAATATTGTGAATTATTTTTTTCATAATATCTATGCAACTGATAATACTATAACCTCTCCTTCTTTTGTATCTAAATCTTTGGCTTTTAGGGTTAATTTGTCCACTACTTCAGCTTTTTCCTCCCCGGACTCCTTCAAAAAGGCCTTGAGCGATGCGGAATCGTAGTCCATAGGGATTATTAGCTTTGGCTCGAGAGATGCCGCTAATTTGGCCGCCTCCTTGGCACCCAGCAACCCATTTCCACCAACAGGTATAAAAAGAATGTCAGGGGAATTTATAGCTTCTCTAGAATCTTTTGAAATTTCCGTTTCTGACAAAGCCCCAAGAAAAACAATATTGATATTATCTACAGATAGTGAATAAATAGTATTGATGTATTTTTTACCATCGACAACTGCTCCACTCAAGACTCCTTTAATAAAAATCTCTTTGATTTCATAATCTCCCGGACCGGTGATGACAAACGGTGCGCGTTCGCCGTGTGAAAGTTGCTCCACGCCATTGTAGTCCGCGTGGTTGGTAGTAACTAAAGCAATGTCCGCCCCGAACTTGCCAGATATACCAGTTTTAGAAGCTTTACTGACAGGATTAAAAGCGAGCACCATCTCCCCTTTCTGAATCTTGAAAAATTGTTTGCCGAAATATGTGATTATCATTGTCTATATTGTATCATAAAATATACGCAAAAAACACTTGCTTTTTTATATAATTATAGTAGTATGCTTACTGTAATTCAATAAACATTACAAGCATGGATTTAGGGTAACCCTTTGATAAGTTATCGAAGAACCTAAGCCTTATATCCGCTTTCAGACTCTCTGAATTTGCGGATTTTTTATTGAAATACAAATTAATTAATATGAATGATGAAGAAGTAATCAAAGAAAACCCGGTTCTAAAATCTATAGTAGAACGCAGTGGTGCAAAGCCTGAAGTAGACTCATTGGTAGAAGGTCCAGTGATCTTGGTAGAAAAGTCTTCTGTATATGTAGACCTCTCACCTTACGGTACTGGTATCATTTACGGACGAGAATTTATCAATGCTAAGGACATCATCAAGCAATTACACTTGGGTGACGTCATCAAGGCAAAGGTAGTCGAGAAAGAAAACGAAGAAGGCTATACTGAGCTTTCTCTAAAAGAAGCGAAGCAAGCCCTTACTTGGAGTGAAGCTGAAAAAGCTATCAAGGCCAAGACTGTGATGAGCCTAGAAATCAAGGATGCCAACAAGGGCGGACTTATTTTGGAATGGCAAGGTATTCAAGGATTCCTTCCAGCTTCTCAATTGAAAGCAGAACACTACCCTCGCGTACTGGATTCTGACAAAGATAAAATATTAAAAGAATTGAAAAAACTTGTTGGTCAACACATCTCTGTGATGATCATCTCTACACTACCTAAAGAAGGTAAACTTATTTTCTCAGAAAAGGACAACAATCCAGAAGAGAAGAAAGAAATCTTGAGTAAGTACGCTTTGGGCGACAATCTAGACTGTACTGTAGCTGGTATCGTAGACTTCGGAGTATTCTTAAAGCTTGAAGATGGACTAGAAGGACTAGTACACATCTCTGAGCTTGATTGGGGTCTAGTAGAAGATCCTCGCACTATGTTCAAAGTGGGCGACAAAATAAAAGCTAAGGTTATCGAAATCAAAGGCGGAAAGATTTCCCTTTCTATTAAAGCCTTAAAAGAAAACCCTTGGAAGGAATTCGAAGGCAAGCTAAAGAAAGGCGACATTATTTCTGGAGTAGTTATCAAGTATAACAAGCATGGCGCACTGGTATCTATCAAGGAAGGCGTAGCTGGACTTGTACACAACTCTACTTTCGAATCTGAAAGTAAACTACGAGAGAAACTACAACTAGGTCAAAACTACAATTTCCAAATCACTCTGTTTGAACCAAAGGATCAAAAGATGACATTGGTGCATTTGGAGAAATAAACTGACTAAAATTAGAAAAGCGCGAGGGGGATTCCCCTCGCGCTTTTGCTTTCTGATGCGACTACTTCTTCTTGACTTGGCGCTGCTTCGTCCTCTTGGCCGCCCGCTTGGCACCCTCTCGTTTCGAAGCCGTCAAGATATCGACGACCGACCGGAGTTGATCCTCCGACAGGCCCCCGAGCAGAGAAGACGCTCGCGCGCGCATGCACTCCATCTCCTCGCACAACATGTGGGCCTCAGGGGTCTTCTGCATCAGATCGTGCAGAAAGCTCGAGACTTCACCTTCCTCATCCACAGCATCGAGAGGAAGGAGAAATGTGTACTCGGAACTTTTGAATGACACCTCGATTCGACTCGAGGCAACGTCCAGTCTCCGACTCTTTTCTAAGACATCGCTTCGTGACATTTTTTTGTCCTCCCGGACTTGAAAGTACTGCAGTAAAACGTGAAAACTTCTAGCCCTGATATTGCCACATACCGGCTAAAATGTCAAAATAAAAAGTCCCCCGCTTGCGCGAGGGACTTTTTATTTTTAGTATTAAGTAGTTGAGTTTGTATCAACTGTAGATTCCATCTTGCCGATGACATCCATGATATCTATCACCTGCTCTGCATAACGCTTCACGATCGAAGGCGGGTTATATGTTTGCAGAATTTGGTAAGTAGTCTTGTCGGCATAGTAATGATCCGTATTTGGATTATTACCACCCAAGTTTTTTGCAACTATCTCGATGGCGTGGTCTCTTGATTCGAAATTAATCTTACAAGAACCCCAACCAAAGAAACTGTGTGCAACTTTTTTACAAGCAAACTTTCCACCAGTAGATTCACGAACTGCGATGGCAGGAAGAAGTCTCCAGTCTAGATCATTTTTCTCAGCTTCAATAACCATTTTCATACCAGTACCTACTAGGGGCATATCGTACTTTTTAAAGTAAGCATCGATAGCTTGTGCCTTCTTGGCTCTAGCTTCTTCTAATTTAACTTCCTCATCCTTACTATTGTTACCAGCAAAGATTCCGTTAGTTATATTAAATTTTTCTATTAACGTTGCTTTCGTATCTGCTTGCACTATAGCTACGTTACGTTCTGCCACAGGACCTACAGGTTGTCCTGTCGATACTCCGGACATAGTCATAGCTGGCAATAAGATAAACGACTGAGCGAAACGTATTAGTTTTGTGTTTTTCATAGTTTGACGGTTGTGTGACTTGTTCCTGCGAGCAGGACTTTGCCACTGACTATCTTTAGTTTCAAACCGTCCAGAAACTAAAAAGTCCTTATTTCATAAGGCTTACGCCTAATTACTAAGGACATACTTATATACTAGCATATTTGAAGCCAAATGTCAATAGTTATACCATCTTTTTTCAGTGTGTCAAATGAAAATAACCTTATTTTATAAGGCTATTTTGGAATACCTTGCTTGACATTATGGACTAAAATATGAGCAATATTAGGGTGTGGATAGACACTAGACAAGTTTCCATACTTTCTCGGCAACTTTGTTCGCTTCCCCTGCCCCCATAGTTACAAAAACGTCATTCGAACCTAGTTTTAGAGCTAAAACTGCCTGTTCAGCGGACTCAAAATCAGGGTAAGCCACGGCTTTTTGCCCCCGTCCGAACGGATGTTCATCCGGGCGGGCGGTTTTAGATATAGCTTCAGCCAATTTCTCGCTAGAAACACTTTCATCCTTGTCTTCACGGGCGAAATAAATAGGAAGTATCAAAACCTGATCGGCATCTTTGAAGCAAGTAACAAAATCATCAAACAGTGCCTTGGTCCGACTATAGAGATGTGGTTGAAAGATTACTGTGATTTTTTTACTTCCTTTTGGGTAAAGTTCTCGTAAAGCCTCCAAACTCGCCAGAACTTCGGTCGGATGATGGGCGTAATCGTCGTAAACTATAGTTCCCTGCTCTGTCACCCCCTTTTTCTCGAGCCGGCGCCAAGTACCCCCAAATTCCGCAAGGGATTTTTGGGTGATTCTCTCTTCTATGCCTAAAATTTCCGCCACGGCATACGCTGCTGCTGCATCCATCCTATTATGAACACCGGGGACTAAAAGTTTGGGAACTTTGTCTAGATATTTTTGATAATCAGTAATTTTGTTTTCACTTTGTGATAAAAATTTATCAAAGGCACTCTGTATGTCAGCCAAATCTCTATAACAATCCAAATGGTCAGCTTCGATATTTGTAACAACGGCTATGTATGGATGGAAATTCCAAAAATGACGATTGTACTCATCCGCTTCCACTACTAAATATTGCCCACTACCCTTTCTAAAATTACTGTCGAACTTTTTCACAAAGCTACCCACGATCACCGTCGGGTCGAGTTTAGCTAGCTCTAAAATCTCCGCAACCATAGCCGTGGTCGTCGTCTTGCCATGTGTACCAGCAATAGCGATGACTTTGTATTCTTTTGCAAACTCTCCAAGCGCTTCAAAGTAACTCATAACTGGTTTGCCAGTTTTTTTCGCTTGTTCTAAAATTTCTGGTCCTCGGTATAGCCATGCATCACTGTAAACATACAGATCTGCTTCCGAAATAGATTTTAAATCTTCTTGCATCACCACTGAAACTCCAAGATCTTTAAGTGCATCAATAGTTTTCCCTTCTTCGTCATTTACCCCAGACACTTCCATTCCTTTCGAAAGCGCCATTTTGGCCAGCGCCGAAATACCTATCCCGCCGATGCCAACAAAAAAGACTTTTTTGATTTTTGATAAATCCAAATTCATACTTATGGGCTCAATATACCACGAATGCGGGATATGTTAAAATGCAGACATGAAGATAGGTATTTTTGATTCAGGTCTCGGCGGACTCATAATTGCTCGGGCAATCCAAAAGAAAATGCCGGAATACGACTACGTATATTATGGGGACACTAAAAGAGTGCCGTATGGTAACAAATCTCACCAAGCAGTTTTTGAATTTACTCGGGAGGCTATTGATCACCTTTTCCGTAAAGAAAATTGTGCCATCATCATAGTGGCCTGCAATACTGCCTCCGCCAGAGCTCTACGTAGAATACAAAAAGAATATTTACCCAATACATATCCTGACAAAAAAGTCCTAGGCGTACTTATTCCCGCGGCCGAAGTTGCCGCACAATATAAAAGGGTTGGCATACTGGCTACCACTGGCACTGTAAACTCAAATACTTTTCCAGCGGAAATAAGTAAGCTAAACAAAAAAACTAAAGTACTCCAAAACCCAGCACCTGTGCTTGTGCCACTAATAGAAGCTGGAGAAAAAGAATTGGCCAAGCCATTTCTAGTAAAATACCTAAAACCTTTTCAAAATAAAAAATTAGATGCTCTAGTTCTCGGTTGTACCCATTACCCTATTTTAAAGAGAGATATTAAAAAATTACTACCTAAAACGGTAAAAATAATTTCTCAAGACGAAATAATCCCCGCAAAACTAAAAGATTACCTGACCCGCCACCCCGAAATCACCAAAAAACTTTCAAAAAAGCGGACTGTAAAATTTATCACTACTGACACCACCACCGAAACCAACACTCTAATCAAAAAGTGGTTTGGAAAGTTATCTTGATTCGCCTTCTATCACTGCAAATTCCCCCTCTTTTAGATTGTAACTTGGTAAATCTTTTTCGTATTCTTTTAACTCACGAGAAGCTTTCTCCCAGTCAACTTGGTATTCATGAGAATAGAAGTGTACAATCACTTTTGCATCAACTAAACCAAGTCCACTTTTTATATCAAAAGTTGTTATATCATAGTAATATTTTGATAACATATAAGCCCCCATAGAAGAACCAGCCACTGTTTTACCCTCTAGAAATTTCTCCCATCCTTTGTATTTTGAAAGTGCTTCTACTAGGTCTATGTCCCCGCCCCTGAAATAGATTACATCGGCCCATTTTACTTCTTCAATAAAGCTTTCTTCTGTTGCGCATTTAATATCTACCTCTATTCCAAGATTTAGAACTTCCAACTGGTTCTCGTCACTTAGAAATGCTTCTTGCCACTGGTCTTTTGGCCTAGCAAATAGGCACTCTAAAAATTTTACTGGCTCTGTATGCTTTTCAAGTAGAGATTTAAAAAATCCTCTTCCTTCATCTTTGGTTTTGTGTGGATATCCCCCAACTAAAATGTATTTAGTCATTTTATCTTAATTTTTTTACTATCTTATTAAACTGCTCGCCTCTATCGTATTCATTCTTGAACATTCCGAAAGATGCAAAAGCGGGAGAAAGAAGAATGATGTCGCCTTTTGAAGCTAACTTTTTTGCGAGAAGCACTGTTTTCTTTAAATCTTTCACTTCTACGCTGTTTGGCAATTCGTGTTTTATTTTTTCTGTACCTGTACCTGCTAGCAAGAATACTGCTTTAGTGTATTTAGGAATTTCGTGTATTAGTGCGGTCATATCGAGACCCTTATCTGAACCACCAGCAATCAAAACAATATCTCCCTCTTCACCAAGTGCTCGAAGCGCGGCGATAGTAGCTTCTGGAGTAGTAGCAGTAGTGTCATTGTAAAACTTCACACCCTTTACGGATTTTACTAATTCGAGTCTACCCGGCACACCTTTGAAGCTTTCAATTCCTTTTTTAATAACTGCTTCTTTTAGCCCCATACTTCGTGCCACTTGTACTGCAAGCACAGCGTCATAAACATTGTGCTCGCCGGGAATTTTGAGTGTCCAATCTTTGGGTAGTTCAGCCTTAGGAACTAACATCTTACTTTTTATCTTATCACCCCACTTGTGTATAAAAGGCAAAGCTTGATTCCCCACTACAAAAGTATCACCGCTTTTTTGATATTTAAAAATGTTCGCCTTATCATCGAAATACTTTTGCATATCATCACCGTAGTATTTCATATGATCTGGAAAGAAAGTCGTAAACACAGCCACATCAGGAGAAATTTTAGCACTGCCAAAACCTTGTAGTTGCCAAGAGTCCAGCTCAAACACAGCGATATTATTTTTCTTTACTGACTTCAGTAATTGCAAATTAGAAACCCCTTGCACATTGCCTCCTAATATTACCTTTTTACCACCAGTTTTTAAAATATGCGCAATCATATGGGTAACAGTAGATTTACCACGTGTACCAGTAACTGCTACCATCGACACACCAGAATACTTGGCGAAAAGTGTTGCACTCATTTCAACGGGAACCTTATTCTTTTCAGCTTCTTTTATATATATAGAATCAAGTGGTACACCAGCTGCCTTCAATACCATATCTATATTCCTAAAATCTTCTAGTCTATGCTCGCCCAACACATATTTAATATTCTTATATTTTTTGAGTTTTAAAAGTGAAGCTTTTAGTTCTGCTTTAGTTTTTAAATCAGTCACCAAAACTTTGGCCCCGCACTCAGCCAGAAAGGCCACATCCCCGAGTCCCCGCCCAAGAAGCCCGAGCCCTATCACGGTTATTTTTTTACCTTTAAAAAATTGCTTATAATTTTGCATATGCATTTTTTAATTCTTCCATATCGTCAAAGTGGGTAGTAACGCCATTCACTATTTGGTAAGTTTCATGACCCTTACCTACACAAAGAATAATATCACCACTGACTGCTATTTTCACGGCCTCCCGTATCGCTTCCCTTCGGTTTGGAATAGTTTTTACTTTACTTAATTCCTCTGGTGTTAAGGTTGCCTTCATTTGTTTAATAATCTCATCTGGGTCTTCACTACGCGGATTATCGGAAGTAAATATTGCCACGTCAGAATTTTGCGCACCTATTTTTCCCATAATAGGACGCTTAGTTGTATCTCTATCACCTCCACAACCAAATAATGATATGATTTTGCCTTCGCTTTTTTTAGTTTCTTTTACTGCTGAAAATATTTTCTCTAATGCATCCGGCTTGTGAGCATAGTCTACTATTACCAAAACTCCGTTTGGAGAGGTAAGGCTTTCAAAACGTCCTCGCGGTGCTTCTATATTTTCTAGAATTTGATTTACTTTTTGCATATCAAAACCAAGGAGCGATGACGCGCTCCAAACCGCGAGTAAATTGTAAGCATTAAATTTACCTTGTAGTTTTGACCGAATGTGAATATCGTTAAATGAAAGTTCTAGTCCATTAAAGTCTAGTTTTTTAACTTCTCCAAAAAAATGCACACTATTTGGATCACCAACAAATCCATAAGTAAAAGGATTGGCTTTTATGTTTTCGATCATCCGAGGTCCGTACTTATCGTCAGCATTTGTTAAGGCAAAAGCACGGAGTGAAAGCATCTGAAAGAATTTTTTCTTGGCCTGAAAATAATCCTCCATGTTTTTATGAAAGTCTAAATGATCTTGAGATAAGTTGGTAAACACGCCGCCCAAAAAATTCACATGTTTTACCCGATCATGTACCAACGCATGTGAAGATACTTCCATGAAAACATACTCACAACCTTCGTCCACCATCTCTCGGAAAATTTTCATTAAAGTTACAGAATCTGGGGTAGTACCAGGTCCTTTTGTGTTTTCGCTAAATTTTTTTCCATTGATTGCATTCTCTACAGTACTGATAAGCCCTGCTTTATAACCGAGCCCAAGAGCCACTTTATACAACAATGTGGTTGTAGTAGTTTTACCACTTGTTCCTGTAACACCAACGATTTTTAGCTTTCGTGCAGGATAACGGTAGTAAACTTGAGCAGAAAAAGATTTTACTTTCCACCACAAAGATTTCATCTTGGATTTCAGTTGTTTATTGAAATTGTTCATGAGATTTTTTAACCTTAAATATAAAAACTACTCCAGCGAGCATAACTAAAAAAGCTGACATCAAAATGGGTACGTAGGCTGTAAAAGCAGCAGCCAACAACCCAGCAAAAACTGGTGGCAACGATTGAGCCAAAGAACTCACCGAAGCATTTACCCCTAGGACCTCCCCGCGCATTGCCTCGTCAGTAGTTTTCGTCAAAAGTGAAATATAGTTGGCATGCTGTATACCGTGTGGGATAGAGGCAAAAGGGACAATCAAAAATAAATACCACGAATTATCAGGAACAAGTAGTGCTAATACTCCTATGCCGCTGGCAATATAGGCAGGACCGAGTAGGACATTTTCCGTAAACCTGTTGGGAATATTGCGAACCACAAATATCTGGACGAGAATAACCCAAACACCGATATAGCCAAAAAAATTACCGACGTTTACTGGGGAAAAATTAAATTTGTCGGTCAGATAAACATTGAAAAAGGAAGTGAAGAAAGCAAACCCAAGAGTAAACAGAAAAGAAACTAAGAAAAGAAACCGCACATTATGGAATTTTTGAGCCTTGGCGATATTTTCTAAAGAAGCAAAGAAGCGAATTTTCTTTTCTTTAAATTTTTCTTTTATACTTTCCTTAAATAAATAAGCAATGGATATGGCGTTAACTAAAGATAAAAATCCAGAAAATATAAATGGTGTTGCAGAGTTAAAAAATGGATTCACCGCAGAACTGGAAAGCACGCCTCCTAAAAATGGGCCGAGGATAAAACCCAGTCCAAAAACAGCGCCGACCATACCAAAAGTCTTGGCTCGGTCTTCAGGGGTAGTCAAATCAGCCACTGCAGCTTGGGCTACGGAAATATTTCCACCAGTTGCCCCATCCACTATACGTGAAATAAATAGAAGAGGAATATTTTTTGTAAAAATTGCATACGCAAAAACAAAATAGGATATAGCGGTACCAAAAACAGACACCACCAGTATCGGCTTTCTTCCGTATCTATCCGACAATGCACCCAAAACAGGTGATGCGAAAAATAGCGCTAGCGGGTAGCTGGTCATAAGCATTCCAAGTAAAATAAAACCCAAATCCGCTCGATCTCCCGATAAAAGATAAGAGGCCGAACTTGGGTCAGTAAATAGCTGAGGCACTACTGGTATCAAAATACCTATGCCGAGCATATCTATGAATATCGTGAAGAAAAGAAAGTAAAGATTCTTGCTCATGAAAATTATTTGATCATACTTCCGGGTGGTACCTCACGTTCTGGATGAAGCATCACTGGACCATCTGGGCTGTCACTCGCCATGATCATACCCTGACTTTCATAACCGAGCATAGTGCGAGTTTCAAGATTTGTCACAAAAGGCATCTGTTTCCCCACGAGTACTGCTGGATCAGGAAAAAACCTAGCGATACCAGACATGATCTGCCTAGTCTCCGTTCCAAAATCCACCACTAATTTTAAAAGCTTATCTCCTTCTGGTATTTTTTCTGCAGAAACAATTTTACCTATCTTTATCTCTACTTTTTTAAAGTCATCGATATTGATCATAAATATATTTTAATTTATCTTAATTCACTAAAGCTTTGCGATGTTGTGGGGCGTTTATCATTCCACATTTTTTGTACTTATAAACTTCTCCAGTGGTTGGATTTATTGCCCCACAAGGACAAGGATCGTTGCGTCCGGGTTCCTTACCAATAGATACTCCACCTCCTACAGAAGAACCGGTACCACTCGCTTCATTCTGATTAGTCACAAATATTTCTTGAGGTTCTGATTTTTCTTGACCACCAGAGGCAGACTGGGGGTTGATAGTGCTAATAAGTCCAGCAACTTGTTCTTTAAATGTTTCTTCCATTTCTTTAAACATCATCAACCCATCTTTTTTATATTCCACGATAGGTTCACGTTGACCATAGGCACGAAGATTCACCGAACTACGCAAATAATCCATAGCTTCCAAGTGTTCCATCCATAGGGTGTCTGTAGTATACAAGGCAATTCTACGCACAGTTTCGAGGAACGCCGCTTCGCCTACTTCTTTTTTCTTTGCTTCTATAATTTCGGGTACACCTTCCCTACCTACAGATACATCTGTGAGAATTTTTTCAATACCTTCCTTATCCGCCACCAGCATCTTCTGACGTCTTTCGTAAATAATCTTACGTTGATGATTCATAACATCGTCATACTCTAGAGTATGTTTACGGGAATCAAAATGAAATCCTTCGATTTTGGTCTGAGCATTTTCTAATGATTTTCCGATAAATCGGTTCTCAATAGGCTGATCTTCTGGAATTCCAAAACGTCCCATCATGGTTTTTATTTTGTCTGCGCCGAATACTCTCATGAGATCATCTTCGAGCGATACATAAAATTGAGTTTCCCCCGGGTCACCTTGTCTACCTGCACGTCCACGGAGCTGGTTGTCGATTCGGCGGGCTTCATGACGCTCGGTACCGAGCACAAAAAGTCCACCAACACTTTTTATAAATTCATAATCTTCTGGAGTGGAAGGATTTCCACCAAGTTTGATGTCGATACCTCGGCCCGCCATATTCGTAGCGATAGTTACTGCACCATGCTTGCCTGCTTGAGCGATAATCTCTCCTTCTTTTTCATGATTCTTAGCATTAAGAATTGTATGACGCACGCCTTCTTGAGTTAAGTATACAGAAAGCAATTCATTTTTTTCAATAGAAATAGTACCAATCAAAACTGGTTGACCTTTCGCATTAATTTCTTTTACTTTTTTAGCGATAGCTTGGAACTTTCCTTTTTCAGTTTGGAAAATTAAATCCGAATGATCCACACGCACGATAGGCTTATTCGTAGGTATGACTATTACATCGAGACCATACACCTTCACAAATTCTTCCGCTGAAGTAACCGCTGTTCCTGTCATACCGGAAAGCTTTTTGTAAAATCTAAAGTAATTTTGGAAAGTGATAGAACCACTAGACC
>CXWK01088688.1_pt1 | contig 27189 bp, 27 predicted proteins | sample 590851 | NCBI WGS metagenome assembly CXWK01 (sample SAMEA3498364, study PRJEB10139) | wastewater metagenome | biome: wastewater treatment plant; material: activated sludge | place: Denmark | collected 2014-08-01
CTAATTGAGGTACTGGATTCCAAATAACCAAGAAGATGGAATATTGATTATTTTACTAAAAATTACGCTAAAATGTGAAAAGTACTAAAAGCTACTACAAACGCACAAGGTCAAATAACCTGAGGTGCTTCTACTATAACTCCGAAACCTATTGTACCAGTACAACCAGTTATGGGGGCTACACAGCAGGCAGTAAAAAATCCTCCGATAATTCCTGTTCCTACTACTCCGCAACCTACAGGGATACCAAATACTGATAATATGTACAAAAATCCAGCGACTTTGACACAGCAAAGTCCAGTAGTACCTCCTACCCCTCCAGCACAGGTAAATAATACTACCCCTCCGAATACTAACACCCAGACAGCTAATCCAACGATCATTAGAAATCAAAATGCAACGCCCGCACCTACTATTCCAGCCACAACAACAAAAAAGCCAACAAATGCACAGCCTACACAGCTAGACCAACAGTCTCAGATTATTGATAATCAACAAAAACAACTAGACTACCAAACAGCTGATCAAGCTAGACTGGATGAAGTAAGGAATAATCTGAATGATGCACAGATAAATAACCCTAGCTCATTTTCTGATAGGGCAACATTTGAGAAGGCATATAATTATGCTTCCAGAAGTCCAGAACAGAAAGAAATACTAGATGCTTCATTTTCCGCATTCAATAATAAAGGCAAGTGAGACCTATTCAACGATCTTGTAATGTGAGTAAACATCCCAGCGGAGCAAAAGAAACTCCCAGCCTATGGAGATGCAATGAAAAGAAAGTCAGACTATGATACATATAGTGCTATGCCACCATCACAGCTTGCACAGTTTTTGGGTACAGCGATAAAACCATGATCTGATACAATTAGTGATCTTAGAAACTTCGCACCAGAATTATTACACGAAGCACAAGTAATAAAGCGGAAGAATGATAGATTGAATACTATCAATAGCTGAATGAAAGTAATGCTCAATGTTCCAAAGATAGATGGCAGTAAAAGACTATCAACGCAACTAGTAACACCCGATCCGATACCTGATTCATACGAGAGCATAAATAAGGAGTTATGAACTAAGTTGTGAAGTGATACTGCTTTATTGGATGCGTTCGCTTGATACGTAAAAAATGATCCCAAAGTAATTGAGACACAGAACACTATAACCGAAAAGAGACAGGCAGTTACTAATCTCAAAGCACAGATTGCTAACGTGCAAAATAGAGTTATGACACAACAGATTGAGGGGGATGCTCCAAGATCCTTTATATATGCAATGATAGCACAACTCACTAAACCATTCCAAACGCAACTGGAGTTTGCACAAGGAGAGCTTACCAACGCAGAAGCTGATTTCAAAATGTATCACGATATCGCTTATGAGAATTTCCAAGCATTCCAATCACAGAACGCTATAGCCGTTCAGAAACAAATGACTGAAGAATCACAAGTATTCCAGACACAACAATCCAATACTTCATTTGATAGGCAAGTGGAGTTGGCTAAGATGGGATATGCACAAGCAGACAAGACTAATACGACTAACTTCCAACAGCAGAAAGAATTTGCTTCATATCAACAAGAACTCCAACAGAAGTACCCAAATTGGGATTTCATGACTAATAAGGATTGAAGTATAGTTGCGGTAAACAAGAATGATCCAACTGATAAGAGGATTGTGCAAGAAGCCCCTACCAGCTCTACTGGTAATATATGAGATACTTACGAAAATTGATCAGATTATATAAACTCTTTAGGGAATATTACTAGCTATGGATGAGCACACGATCAATATTCTGGTATAGACTTTGATTGATCTATGTGAGACCCAGTCCAAGCAGTGAAAGGAACAGTTGTTAAGGTAGTAAGCGGTAAGGGCAAATCAAATACACCAAGTTATGGAAACTACGTACAAGTGAAAGATGAGTATGGTAATATACACCAATATTCTCACCTATCAAATGTGAATGTGAAACAGTGAGATAATGTCAATTTCTGACAACAAGTATGACAAATGGGTAATTCAGGCTATACAATAGCTTCCAACGGAGGAGATTGATCACATCTGGATTACTCAATGATAGTATGAGGTAAAAGGATCAATAGTAAGGACGTGGAAGCATATTTGAAAAATTACAAACCACTTACTCCAAGTGCAACAACACAAGGATCAAGCTTTATAGACCCAGTAACTGGAGTAGATTTTGACTTTTCTAATCGTATAACTTCAATGATACCTCCAACATTGAGGAATAGCGAGGTGGAACAAAAAAATCTGAATGCTCGTATAACCGCTCTATATGGTCAATGACTTAGTCCAAAAGATGCCGCACTTAAGTTTATGTGATTCAACATAAACAAGGAGGCAGACAAAGACTTTGCATTGAATCTGGTAAACGGAGCAAGACAACTTCCCGATGACGTTCCATCAACGTATGTAGCTGTAATTGCTGACCTAGTGAATGGTGGTGATTATGAATGAGCAACAAGGAAGATGGAAAATACTGTGCTAGAGTATGCGAAAAAGACAGAATGAGCAAACTTCATTAGTGAACCAAAAGCAAAAGTGGCAGTACAAAGAGCAGTTACATTGGATGATTATTTTGGTAAGTTGAGTGATCAAGGCGATAATCCAGTATGAGTAGTAGAATGAACAATGCAAAAGTGGTTATGAAGATTGAAATGATCAAACGCTCAAACTATATCCACACAAGTTACTCAAATGGTATCAAAAATGAGGAATGATTTGATATGATCACAAGCTACTATATGAGAGACTGCGATGCTTGAACCACTTATACCAAGTCTTTCTGATTCCCCAAGTAATTTCATGATAAAATTAAATAATCTGAGAAATAATCCGTTGCAAGAGTATAATAGTATAAGGGCAACTTATGGGTTGCCAAGTATTACAGAGAGTATGTTATTAAGTAACTCTAAGTCGTTACTATATAGAACACAAGCACAAAACAGTACTACCAGTAGTACTATAAATGCAAATAGTTCAGACGAAGAAATATTGAGGGATTTAGAAAATTTTGCCAATTAAACATGTTTGATCAGACCGATGTAGAAAAAGTAAAATACCTACTATCCAAAGGTATTGACTACGAAAGAGCTAAGAAGCTTGTAACAGAGCAGAAAGCCATTTCAGCATCAACGAATCTAGCTTGAGATACTGCGAATCAGATTATAAATAATCCTCAACAAGCACCGACACCAGTAGTACCTCAACAAGCACCAGCAACGCCTAGATATGATATCAACCCTACGCCAGCACAAGCAAAACCATTATATCCTATCCCACTACAAGCACCTAACGCACTACAAAAAATGGATAGTACATGGGCACAGTTTGACAATACTAAGGTCGGTAAGGCTATAGAATGATTCAAGGAAGGTATAGGAGCTTGAGTTGAAGGAGTTAAGACAGCGTACCAGTGAGGTAAGTGATTAGTGAAAAAAGCTATATGAATGGAGACTGATACTTCAGTAAGTGAGGATCTATTGAACCTAGCGGAATGAGCTACGACAGCATGACTTACAGCTATCTATCCTATAGGTGCTGGTTTATTTTGATCTGCAAGCAAGGTATGATGAGCACCTTCTCGTGCGGTAGAGAATATTTGACAGTTTAATCAACAACTATGATGATTGATAACTAAGATACCATGAGCAAGACAGTATAGAGATTCGCTAGCTCCAGAGGACCAAATTAGATTTGATAATCTAGCTTGAACTCGGGCTATATTGTGAGTATCAAAGGCTACTTCTGAATTTAATAAATATAGGGAAGCGAAAAGAGTACAATCATACCAGCCCACCGCTGGTAGATCCCCAACATCATATGTTGATGAAAATGGTAACATAGTTGACTATGGACCACCTCCTTGATCAAAAGCTCTCAATGCTCCAGAACCAGTCGCAAAACCACCTAGTTATGGACCGAGAGAACCAGAAGTTAATAAACTACTCACTAAGGCAGTAGCACAGAATGTAGGATGATTGAAAGATGCACCAAAAGTGAAAAAATCATTAGATAATCTGAAAGGTTGAATTACTACTATTGTACAATTGAAAAATAGCATACAAAGCTTACCGAAAGATGAAGCAGGTAATATTGACTACAAGGCTATTGATCAATCCGACCAATCCGCACAAACTATAGTATCACAGAGTATATCAGAAGCAAAACAACAATTGCGGACAGAGGTAGAAACAGCGATACAGACTGCATGAACCGAGCAGATAAGACCAGATCCAACGCCACTTATTACTATGCTTAATGATCAAACGAAGAGCTTTATTGATAGTCAATGACAAATAATTCCTGGAACTGAATCAGCATATAGGGAATATCAGAATATCATAAATTACTTAGTTGATTGACAAAAGACAGTATCAGATCTTCAAAAGTTATCAACCCAACTCAATAGAGATGCGAAACAGCTATATCTAGGTAACCCGACACCAACATCAGTAATAGCGGAAGCAGTCAACTATCACCTTAGACAATTATTGGATGATACAATTGAGAACCAATTGTGAGTTTTGTGATTTGGGGAATTAAAAAGAAAACGGGGAGAATTGAAAAGTATTGAACCAGCTATCACGAAGAGATGACAGGTTATTGATAGGCAGAAGCCAACTTGATTATTTGACTTTCTAGGAAACTTCTGAATAACCGCCGAGATAGTACAATGAGTAATTGGCATCGCTACATGATGAGGTGTTGCTAATATTGCTACATCACTAGCTAAAGCAACTGGGATCAAACTACTTATGAACTATATAAAAGATAGAAATAGTCAGTCCAAAATGCTTATTAAAGCAATGAAGATACTGGATGAGGCAAACGAAGGTAGAGAACATAGTTTCAATATGAATACGCCACAATTCCAAGCGAAAAAAGCACAAAGAAGTGCTGAGCAAGCAAGGCAAGAAGCAGAAGCCAAAAGGAAACGTGCTGAAACGTACTTGCAAGCACAGAGATATAGACAACCACAGGCATTGACTAATAATCCCCAGTGATTAGTATTTGGATCAAATAAAGCAAACATTGGTAGCAATAAACCGCAACCAAAAGGCAAAATTATAGTGAGAGAAACTGGGATGATATGAGTACAGAGAAAGCCCAAGGAAGTTTTTCAGGTAAAGTCAGACATACAAAAAACCGAACAAAAGCCCAAAGATAATAGTATGGAGAGGTTGATGGAATTAGATACTGATCCTAATTATGAGAAGGTCAGACCAGACGAGATACTTTACCCCAAAAGAGAGCAGTATGAGACGCAATATTGAAAGATAGATAATGTAGCTTTTGATCGTAGCACACAGAAAATAATAATTGATTGAAAATCTTACAGTAGGTGAGACGTAACAATTTACAGGAGATTATCAGAAAAGGAAATAAAAGATAGTCAGACTATCAATAATTACAATGAATTACGCCAAAAGCTACAAGATATAAAGAGTGGTAAAGAAAACAAGATATCCTGACCGCAACTAGCTTGAATCATGGAAGATTTGGGAATAGAAAAAATTGCTGATATTCCAGATGAGAGTTTACAGACAGTATTGGATATGGCTAGAGCTAGAGTAAATAAACCTAGTGGTATTTTGTGAGTGAAGAAAGAAGAACCAAAGGCACAGCCAGAGCAGACTACGAGCATAGAACCACAAACAGCAGAAACAAATTACCCAAAGGCTAGGACATACTTAGAGGAAGCAGGACTTCCAGCATTCGCCATAGAAAAGAATATCAAGAGAATAGATAATATAATCTGAAATGCACCTATCAAAGATAAGCTAGAGGCTATAAGAGTATTACTGAATTGATTGAATGAGAATAGCAAAGATGCTTTAGCACTGGAGCTATGAGTAAAGATACCAAATTGATTAGAAAAGTGAACGGACTTTATACTATGAGTAGTAGGCAACAATAGCAAGATATTAGAGGTAAAAGGTAAGATAAAGATACTCAAAGATAGTCTTGCCGAAACTTATACAAGTTTTATAAATGACGGTAGGAAAAAACTTGCTGAAAAAAATATAGATATGACTATCACGAATAATAGAAATGAGTATATCAATACTTTCACAAATATAGTCAGTGGGAAAATGAAAGAAAAGTGAATTGATTGAGAAGTGATGTATTATGCAATGTATCCGCAATACATTCAAGAACAATTGCGATCTCCCGATAAATCACTTGCAAAAAAAGAAAGTCCGAGTATAATCAATCAAAATTTATCTATAAAAAAGTCGGAAAATGACACCCAAACTAATAAAGTATGATCCGAACAGCCTGCCAGACCATCTCAAGGCATTCTATGAAGAACTACCGAACAACGTCAAGGAGGCAGTACAGCTATGACAAAATCTCCAGAAGTTGTATGATGACAGCCAATCGTGAAAGACGAACCTGCAAGCACTCAATGAGGATCTCCACTTTTACAACAGACAAAAGTGAGCTGATGAGTGGGATGATGATGAAAATCTATAGAAGCCACAACGGATACTGGACTATTAGAGGAAGCTAGGAAGTATGAAACCGCTGAAGATTTTATAGCTAGTAAAAAGCTTCTTTACCATTGAAGCCCCAATCCTAATATTAGGTTTAGTGATTGAAGCATAGATTTTACTAATGATATATCGCTAGCCAATTCTTTCGCAAACGCAACTGACAGAGGATGATTGCAAAAAGGAGAAGTACCAACCATTTATAAGGCATTGTTAGATCTTGGTAATAATGTTAGGATGATTTCTACGGAGAGCGAATATGAACAATACTATGATGTAAGTAATGAAAAGTGGAAGGAGCTAATGAAGCAATGATACACTTCTTTAGTATATACTCCCAGTGGTTGATGACCTATTTATTATAAAGTATTCAGAGCATATCAAGTAACAACAGAGTCTCAACTCAAACAAATCCGAGAACAAGCTAATGCGATGCCACAACAAAAACAATGACTACTGGGCAAAAATACAATAGCACAAAAGACAAATGCGGTCCCAGCAGTTGAGCAGATACTAGAATCAAAGTGGTTTTCAACCAAACGTAGTGATTATACTACAGAGGAACTTGCTATATTGGAGAACTATTGAGGCAAGGGAAGTGTTGCTGGATGAGGCAGAGCTATACTCAATCAGTTTTTCACACCAAAAGAGATGGTAGATGCCATGCGGAAGCTTGCTTTGAATTATGCTCGTAAAACAGATACTATATTGGAACCAGCAGTATGAACATGACGTTTTCTGGAATGAGCTCCAAACGGATCCAGTGTAGATGCTTATGAGATTGACAAAGTACCAGCTACGATAGCTAAGATACTACACCCCGATGCCAATGTAAAGGTGCAAGATTTTACTGATCTATTTATGGATGGCAGATACCCAAAGAGAGTATACGACTGAAAGAAATATGATATCGTTATTGGTAATCCTCCATACGAAGCACGAGAGCATAAAAACAAGTGATTGTGATTGGAAGTATGAGTAAGGAGGTTTGAGGATTTTTTCATAAAAAAGTGAGTGGAAATGTTGAACGATTGAGGTGTACTCGTTTATGTTGTACCACAAGGTACAGCACAAAGGATCATTGAGAGTAAACGATGAAGTGTAAGGCGTATTCTCAACTTACCTCGTGGGATATTCCCCGACACCCAAGTCAACACGCAGATTCTAGTCATCCAAAAATATTCACAGGACCTATGAACACCAATACCAGAAGATATGTGAGCAAGGACATCATGAATAGATAGATTTGGTAAACCAATGGAATACATAAAATCTGATAATCCAATTGGTGAATTGCAAAAAATCAGTATTGATAAAAGAGATATAAGCAAGACAACAGAAGCGACTATCAATGAGTTTAATTTTGGATTTGGAGCTGAACCAGTAGAAACTAAAGTTGAGATGAAGTGATCAACCCACACGAATGTCAGAACCAATAAAAAAGGTAACCAATCTATATTGGTATCACCTTACTCACCCGAACTGATAGATATAACTTCAGGAAATACAGACCCAAGATTACTGGAGTATCAGACTATGACTAATACTTTATGAATGCTAGAAGAGTGATGAGACATAATCAGATGAGATTATGCTATAGAGATGGCTGAATGAGATATAGATAATCTGAACTATTATAATGGTAATGTATATCCGAACCAAACGTATCTCAAAGGTAATTTGTATGACAAACTTGATACTTTGGAGCGTGAGAGAGATAGCATAAACAATAAACTATATGAGAAGCAAAAAGACCTCATTGAATCAGTATTACCAAAGCCGATAAGTATATCCGACGTTAGGTTTTCTGTCAATGATAAAAAAATAATGAGTATAAAGTCTAGTAAGCCAGTTGATGGCTACAATTGAGAGACTTACATTCCCGACATAAAGGAATTGTTTTTTGATTGGCTGAGCGATAATAAGATCAGGTGAAGGTACGCAGATACCCGAGACATAAAGACTTATATCAGGTGATGAAAGATAGATAAAGAATTGAAACTAAAGATAGAATGAGAAGCAGATGAGGCATTTAATAGATTCATGTCCGAGGGATTGGATCCAGAGATGAAGTCTATTATAGAGCAACAATATAATAGACTACTAAGGTCAACCTATATTCCAGATTATCTCACATTTCCATTATCAATAAAATGAATAAGCAAAACTTTCAACTGAAAGTTATTGGAGATAAGACCAAACCAGATAGAGGCTGTAAATTTCATCAATTATAAATGATCTTGAATACTAGCTCATTGAGTATGACATGGTAAGACTATGGAAGCAGTTTTGGTGGTGGAGAATGCTTTACAACAATGAAAAGCAAAGAGACCTATAATAGTTGTACCAGCTTCTATATTAGGAGATAGCAAGGGTCGGAAAGATACCATACAACAGTTATTACCACATAGAGATATAGTCTATTTTTGAGGTTTATGAGTTAAAGATATAGAGAGATTAGTAACTGACTTATGATCCGATTATACGCAGTGGATAAAAGATGGGCAGATTGGTATGATATCTTATGAATGATTGTGAAATCTCTCATTCTCTCCAGATGTGGAACAAAGCCTATTATCTTCATTGAGGGATGCCGTAGGGAAAGAGACAGAAACGGCAAAACAAATGGAAAGTCAAAATGCAAAGCTTGATACTGCCCTTTGACAATGATTAAGGGGAAAGGAGTTATACTTTGACAAGATGGGCATAGATCATATTACAGTTGATGAAGCTCATAACTTCAAGAATCTATTCTCTAACGCAGTATGAGAGGTAGATAAGGAAGGTAAACCAGAAAGGTGAAATAGATATGGAGATCTCCAATGATCAACTAGCCTTCGTGCCAAGAAACTATACCTTGCTACTCAGTATACTATGAAGCAGAATAATAATACTAATGTAGTACTGTTGACAGCTACGCCATTCAATAATAGCCCGATGGAGGTCTATAATATGCTATCTTATGTAGCCAGAGCAAGACTAGATGACATGGGAATATTAAATATGAATGATTTCTTTCCGAAATTTGCTAACTTCCAAGAGGAAAGAGTAGTAAAAGCCGATAATAGTGTAATGATGTCAAGGACCATGAAGAACTGGAAGAATAAGCCAGAGTTACAATCATTATTATTTGAACACCTAAATTTTAAGCCAGATAATGAGGATCTGGTAAAACCAGAAAATAAGCTTATTGATATGAAGATACAGATGTCTTCGCTTCAAGAGGAAATACAGAAATCAATTATTTCAGATTATATGCAATCTAAAGAACCATGACAGTTACTAGTGTGAATAGGCGAGGCAAGAATGAACGCATTATCTCCTTACTTTACTAGGTCTTATGAAAGGTCGTGAAAACCAGCACCAACCCCAATGGAGGTAGTACAAAATAGCCCTAAGATAGCATTGTTTGGAGATATAATTAAGAGAGTGGTAAAAGACTGATTAAGAGACTGAGCGGTATTCTACTCAGAACTATGAGAAAAATACTTTGATGCGATAGCACAATGACTATCAGAATATACAGGTATTCCAAGATCTAAGATAGGGATATTCTGATGATCTATACCACAAGCAAAGAGATCAACTATTATTGATAAATATAATAATGGAGAGTACCAAGTATTGATTGCATCAAAAGTAGTCAAGGAATGAATCAATTTGCAACAGAATTGATATATATTCTATGATACTCAGATTGATTGGAATCCAACAGGGCAGACCCAAAAAATGGGTAGACAATGGAGATATGGGAATAAGAGGAATTTCGTTATAACCTGATTACCATTACTAGAGAACTCATTGGATAGTTTTATGCTACAGAAGTGGCAGGAAAAGCAAGATCGTATCAGTGATATATTCTCTATAGATGATCAACGTGAGTGAGAGATCCAAGGCATAGACCCCGAGGAGCAAAAGTATGCTTTGATAACTGATATTGATAAAAAAACTAAATTGCGAGCAGATATTGAAATATCTAAAGTAGATGATACAATAAGGACCATAAAAAATCAAATGGATGAATATGTGAATATAAAGAAGGCAATAGAAAAGGAGACAACACAGACTAGTTATTTATTGGACCAAGTTAAGGAGTACCAGAATAAAGTAGATAATGATCCAAGCAATACTTACCGAGGTAGAGCACTTACTAATGCAAAGAAAGAGTACACAAACGCCAACAATAGACTTAAAACAAAAGAAAAGACCCTTACTAGTAAATGAATACTGGAGCAAGATCAATGGAAAGAACGATGGGACAATAAAGAAAGAGAATTAAAAATAGCAAACGAAGAAAAATTATCAATTGAAGAAAAAATTCCCGATAAACGCTTACAATTTGAACAAGAGAAAATAGAGATGGAAAGAAGTAGGAGAACAAGTGAGGATTATGTAAATGACATTGCAGAGCTAAATCAAAAGCTAGAATACCATGATGTAGAATCTCAAAGAGAGTTGATGAGATCTAACTATAGTAAGGAGTATCCAGAAAAAAGAGTAATGAAAGGTATACTAGGGAATAACAGTCAAGATATAAACAGGTAACAATCATCGTATGGTAGCGAATAAAGAAATAGGTATTGCAACGATAAGATTATTGTTTAATCTCCATCTATGGATACAAACAAGCACATATTATTTATCAAAAAACATAAAGCTTTTCTCAGAGATTGGACGTGAGAAAAGTGTTTATGGGGAAAACCAGTTGATATCGTAACTCAATATTGTGCTGAAATATACGGTGTACCACTATGTAACTTCACTAATCCGCATGGAGCATTTGTAGCCTACCCGATGGGTCCATTCAACCACCTACGGAAAAGAACATTTAATGACCAGCAAGAGCCAGATCATGCTCCAAAGATTGGAGATATAGCTATATGGTGATGATCAAAGAATTATAGTGGTATCGTTGTTGAAGCGGAGCCATGAGATACAGGAATTAGTATCCTTACACAAGTGGACTGAGAGTGTCAGATTATAAATAAGTCTTATGATGAATTAGTATGACGAATGACTAATATATACCACGAAGAATACGAACAAGAACCAAAAGAATAAATAAGTCAGGAAAACAAAAGTCAGGCAGAATACCCCCTTTTGTTTTTACCTTATTATTCTTATAAAAAATGGCAGTATCAGCACAAACCCTATCAGTAGGAACGACTACCGCACCTACTACAACAACACCACACGCAACAGCAATCACAGGTTATGGAAATGCACCTTACGAGATGACAACGTATGTACCATGAGACTTCACAGACGTAAAACTCATCAATTTGGAAGCATTTGTTATTGGAAGGTATAATAACCCTACATTCTTAAGAACTATTACAGCATGAGGAACGACAGGCGATCAGACTATTTCTAAACCAGCAGGAACAGTCAATATCGCAGCAGGTCAAGCTTCTATAGTTATTACTAATACATTAGTAACTACGTCAAGTATTGTACTTGCATCAGTAAGAACGGCAGATGCTACACTTCTATATATCAAGAGTATCGTGTGTACTGCCAATACTATTACTATTACTTGTAATACAACAGCAACAGCAGAGACATCAATAGGTTTTGTGGTATTCAACTAGTCAGATTATTTATAATCTGAAATAATAAAGAAAAGTCAGGAGCTTTCTTTTGATTTTACTTTATTCCAAAAAAACCTATGTGAAGCGTACTCGGACACACTCTATCAGTAGGTACAACTACTGCACCTACTTCCGCAGAAGCACCTTTTGCTACCCCTGTAACAGGTTATGGGAACGAGCCATATAATAGTAGTAATTACGTGCCATGAGACCTTTACCAGATACCGCTTATAAATCTTGAACTAGCGGTATTATCTATGATGAACGGTACTGGCTTTGGATCGTTTGCTACGTTGAATATGACAAATAGCTCATCTTCTACTGATCTCAGTGCATCTGATAATACAAGAAGTATACAAGTAGTGAATACTGATACTACTACAAATAATGCTACTTGAGTAGCATTGAGATGATATGCTACTAATGGGGTAGCTACACTACAATCTTGAGTGAAATTACTTTCTGTGTTTACAGCTAGGACAGCAACTACGATTACTGCTGATTTTGTAGTACTTATAAATAATGCAGGTACAATAGGAGAAAAAATGAGAGTAACTAGTGCTTGAAATCTCTACATATCTGGTGCAACTTTGCAAGATGCAAACGGTAACGAACGGCTAAAGTTTGCTACGCTTGCTAGTGCTATAAATGAAATCACAATTACTAATGCTGCAATAACTACCTGACCTGGTATATCTTGTACTTGAGGTGATACGAATATTGATATGAATATCACACCAAAGGGGACTGGTGCAGTTCAATTAAGGGGCACATCAACAGCATCTGCCACTTTGAAGATATTCGAGCAGACTACTAATGGTAGTAATTATATTGCATTGAAAGCTTCTGCTAATATAGCGGCTAACTTTACACTTACTTTGCCTGATGCAGTGCCTACATCTAGCTGACAGCAGTTAGTAGCTACAACAGCATGAGTATTGAGCTTTGTATGAGTTGGTGGTCCTACAACAGACGTTACTGGAACATCACAAGCTTTAGCTGTAAATAATAAGTATAAAGCTAATAATGCAGGACTAGTGACATTGACACTACCAGCAACAGCGATTGTATGAGATAGAATAACCGTAATGTGATATGGAGCAGGTTGACGGAAAGTAGCTCAGAATGCTAGTCAGATAATCCATGGTACTAATGGAGCTTCTATTGATACAACGACAGGTGCATGATGATCTATTGCATCAACAGGAAGATATAATTGCGTTATATTAGAATGTATAGTCACAAATAACGAGTGGGTAGTAGTTAGTGCATCATGAACACTCGTAGTAGTTTAATTTTAATATTTATAATATAATCTGATTATTATGCCATTATCAAAAAACCTATTACTGGATAACTGAATGGAAGTAAAAAACAGTTTCCGAGAAGTCCAAGAAGTACAACTATTTCCAAGAGAAAAAGGAGGTAAGATTATCTTATACTGATATGTCAGTGAAGAAGCTATGGCAGATAAGAAAGACCCTATTCACACAATGGAGGTAAATATTACCAAGGCAACCTATGACAAGTACTTCTCTGTAGATCTATTAGATCATGAAGGTGCTAATACATTTAAGTTTTCCTATGAGTATGTGAAGGCGGAAAGCGAATTTTTTGCTGATGCTGAAGATATAAATAGAGAAATCGAGACTACAGAAGAAGATACAGAAGAAAATATAATTTATAGTGTTACATAATTAGGTTATGGATACCTGCCTTAATATTATAGTGCTCATATGATCATTCCTAGTTGTATATTGATTATGTATACTGCTTGGAAAACTATCAGGGCATTCTATTCCTAGACTAATTCGCATACATTTAGATAAAAAGTAATAATGCTATTGATAGATATTGGACGTTACGTATTATCATCTATAGCTCTTTGAGGAATGTTGTGGCTTGGAGGTATTGATGCTACACCTTGATATGAAGTACCGAATACACTATATTTTTGTCTCACTTGAATTACTCTATGATTCACTGGGAAAGAAATTGTCGAGTTAATTTCGTTGATCAAGCAAAAGATTAAAAATAATTTATAATCTGATTATATCTTATATGCCTACTACCTGGACAGCTTTTGATTCTGCTAGTAATCTTTATTTCCTAGTAGATGCAAGTGGGAACTTTATAGTAGACGTAGATTGAAATTTTATACAGGTTATAGGAATAGATACTACAGTAGTCCGAGCGGAAATTTAATATTATGATCATCAAATGCCAAATACAATCTTCCCTACAGATACAACGCTAGTTACACCAGCAGTAGATGATCTAGTAATGATTTCTGATACCTCCGCTTCTGGAGCATTAAAAGAAGCTACTACTCTTGCTATATCTATTTGCTGAATCAATGACAGTACGACTACTACAACAAACTTATGGAGTGCTGACAAGATAAGTACACTTGTATGAGGTTACCAACCACTAGATGCAGATCTCACTGCTATAGCATGATTAACCAGTGCATCAGACAAGCTACCATACTTTACATGAAGCTGAACCGCAGGATTGGCAGACTTTACTTCATTCTGACGTTCATTAGTTGACGATGCAGATGCAAGTACCGCTAGGACTACTCTTTGACTTGTAATAGGAACAAACGTTCAGGCTTATGATGCAGACTTAACAACTCGGTGAGCCAAAGTAGCACCAAGCTGAGTAGTTGTATGAGATACAGACACACAAACGCTAACCAATAAAACCTTAACGAGTCCTACACTTACAACTCCAGCATTATGAACTCCAGCATCTGGTAATCTATCTAGTTGTACAGCTGATTGAACTGATCAAGTATGATTCAAAAATATACCACAGAATAGTAAATCCGCAGCATATACAACAGTACTAGCAGATGCAGGAAAGCATATATACCACCCTGGAGCAGATACAACAGCCAGGACACGAACGATAGATAGTAATGCTAACGTAGCCTATCCTATAGGAACAGCAATAACATTCATAAACGATACTAGTTGATGAGTAATAACAATAGCGATAACAAGCGATACAATGATACTGGCTTGAGCATGAACAACTGGAAGCAGGACTTTGGCTGCGAATTGAGTAGCTACAGCAATCAAGATGACTAGCACACGCCGAATAATAAGCGGTACTGGTCTCACTTAATTTACTGATACTTATTAGATTATGGGAGCAACGCAACAAGCAATTGTATCATATTGAGCGTATACGCCACCATCGTATACTTATGCCACATGGAATCCTAGTGATAAGAGTGCCGACATTACCTTATCTGGTTCTGACTTAATAGCTACGGCAACTAACACAGCTTGGAAGTCGCTAAGAGGTAATATTTGAAAAACATCTTGAAAGCGATATTGGGAGATAACCGTATGAGCTACTGGTACTGACTTTATGATATGAGTAGGAAAGTCTACTGCGACACTATCAAATCACGTATGATATGATGCGAGCTGACGATGTTATTATTCCAATTCAGGTAGCTCTGCTAAGTATACCAATAATATAAGCTCTTGATATGGTACTCAATATTGAGCATGAGTTATCATATCAGTATACCTTGACATGGATGCTGGTACTGTATGATTCTATAGGGATTGAGTAGACCAATGATCAGCTTATACTTGACCAAGTGGAACAACTTATCCGATGGTATCACCATACGCCAATTGAGCCAGCTTTACAGCCAACTTTGGAGCGACAGCATTCGCATACACACCACCAGTATGATTTAACTCTTGATTATATACATAATGACACAGGAAGAGACACTAGCCGAAGCCATCAGCAAAGGGTATGGGGAGCAGATAAGCATCATAGAGAATCCAGACACTCCAGCCATATTCACTTTTGTACCTAATCCGCAAACAGCACAAGAATACTTGACCAAGTATTACGCTACAAGCTAAAATCATTTATAATCTGATTATATCATTATGCCAAGTTATAAAACAAGTATGTTATCACTAATGGTATTGCATTATTTCTACAGTTTGATCCTGTTGATGATCTTGACTGCAATAATGGCTATGCTCGCTCCCGATACATACAAGCTAGTATCAGAGGAAAAGCTAATACTGGCAATAATACTAGGGGCTTACATATCACTATGAGTATGACTGTTTTCCGCATATTTACAAAGAAGTCAGATCACAGATAACAATAAAACATCTGAGAATAGCAATACAGATACAACATCAACTACAACCACTACTACAATTACTCCGAAAGAAGAGGTAGTTGAACCTACTATTGAAGAAGATTTATCCCTTAATAAATTTGAGGCTTATGACCCCTCCGATAAATAATAATATCAACTCACTAAGCTCACAATTTAGGGCAAGGTTTGATCTGCGATGGTCCGAGGTTATAGCTAAGTATCCAAACGCAGTTGTTTTCGAGTGTATGAGGTCGCAAGAACGTCAAGACTGGCTATATTCCCAAGGTAGAACGAGACCATGAAAGATTGTTACATGGACAAAGACTAGTAACCATAGAGAGGGAAACGCTGTTGATATCGTATTTCGTAATAATGGTAAGTTGGAACGAGCAGGACCATATAATGATTTGATAGTAATGGCTAAAAAGTATTGAATCAGAAACCTAGCACCCAAAGAGTTGTGCCATTTTGAGCTGAATCCTACTGAAGAAAGTATTATTCAACCAGTAGTAAACGAGACAGAGGAACGATTTAAGCACATTAGTGCAAGTGATGTAGTAGCTTTGAAGCATCTTATTGATATAGGGATATGGGACTGAAATATATGACAATTAGACAAAAGGATGTTTATTATACTTGCAAGGTGATTATATAAGTTACAATAAAGATTTATTCTTAAAGACTGAAATATGAATTGACGAGAAATTAAAGAAAAGATAGTTGGAAAGATTGAGGAAATAGTAAAGAAAACGTATGTAGACCCAACGCCAAAGAGATTGATACTTGAGATAAGAAAGATCTTGTGTGATTTTGATGCTGAATGAGACTATATTGAGTAGTTATCCCAATACAGAATCTGATTATTTATTATTTTTATATACTATCATGACTAGATTTGAATTATTAGAACAAGAAACAGTAACCCCAGAAACTACACAAGAAGAAACTGAAACAGTAGACTGACAAACTCCTGACGAATCAGTAAAGGAAGAAGATACGACTGAAGTAGATCAAGTATCTGAATAATCCTACATAAGCCTACTTACAAGTAGGTTTTTTTATTGAAATAGTACTAATAATATATAATCTGATTATAATTTATCTTTTTATATATCATAATCATGAGAACTTCAGAAGAGGAATTAAATCAAATTGATGAAAGACAAAAAGCAATCATTAAACAAATTCAAGAAAACTTAGAAACCGCATTAAGGAATCTCCACAATGCTATTAGATCATCTGGTATTGCTAGTACTCAAGCATTCAATAATGCTATGACTAGACTAGATGAATATGCTTTTTGGATGAGCCAATGCTCTATTAAATTACCAGAGAGCAATGAGGGAGACACTGGACTGCCAGAAGTAGTTGAAGGAGAAACGATCAATGAGACAGTAGCTGATGAAGGAGTATCTGAATAGTACTCACCGACATTAATGTCGGAGAGACTACAAAAGACCGCTAGCGATAGCGGTTTTTTCGTTATCCGATAACTAAATGTTAGCATAAAATAGACAAGATACTTGACTTATCAATGGTTGCTGATTATAATATGATATTTATTTCTTAACCGACCCATGAATCAATTACTCGCAAAACTAAAATCTATGGAGCAAAAATGTAACGCAAAAGCCCGAGAGATCCGACATGCAATGTTACAGGCTCCATCTACGGCACAACAGAACGTACTACTTACCCTACACGATGAGTTATCGCTCAAATTGTATAGATTGCGTTATATGCAAGCCATTATTCAGATAGGACCCGATAACTATCATAGTGTAATAGGCAGAATACCAAAAGAGTTATACAAACCTGAACTACATTTATCTTTAACAATATAAATCATGGAAAAAGTTATGGAATGGACATTTAATATCATCAGATCACCAAATACATGGTTGATTACTAATATCGCTTTGATACTATTGCTATTGATCATGCTCGTAGTATACCTATGTGGCAGATCATTTTACTCTTACCTAGACAGGGCTATGCAGTATCTCATATCAGTAAGAACGACCACCACGAGAGTAAGTGATCAACCTACAATAGACTGAGTAGATATTGAGAGTGTGGTATCATTTTTATTTGAGTATGAATGATTGCCAACTGATGATGCAAAACATTGGCTAGGATTGAGTAATAAGTGAGTATCTAAGCTTGGTGATAACCTTGATCGTGTAGGTATCACCGCCAAAGACCCAAAAAATAACAATAGACGTACCCTAGTATGTCAGGACCCTGATTACATTATGACATTACTACTCTCCCACACCGATAGTGATAAGATATGATCATACACAGCAACGAGTGTTGATTTCATGGTAAAACCGCTTGCGTACGCAGGGTAAACCCAAAAAAGAACTGGGTTAAAACGATCATAGAAAACGCCCCAAAAAATCAGATTATAAATTATTTGCAATATCCAGATAAAATATTATACTATAACAATCATCACCGATCTCGGTTGGTGATACAAGAACCGCCCTGATTGTTTGGTATAGAGGTAAGAGCCTATATGGAACACTACGTCTATACCGCTCTTACAACAGTTAGAAGCGGTTTTTGTTAATTTAATTACAGTATCTTAGAATGCAATACAAAAAATGACAATTCCTAGTTATCCCAAATAAGGACACGATGAAGTGAAAAAATCCATCACTTCAGTGTGTGTATATGTGGATCTGCTCGTTTGCTGATGATGATGGTTTATGTTATCCATGAATCCAAACCATAGCTACCGCTTCTTGAGTGAATAGAAGGACTGTGGAAAGGAAGATTAAAGAATTAGAGAACATGTGAATACTACAAAGGACCAATAGATTTCAGTGAAACGAGAAGAAAACAAATCTATATCAGATACTACTTGTAGATACCTTACATAGCGACACCATGTCGCAACCTAGCGACACCATGTCGCAACCCACTAGCGACACCATGTCGCATAGAACTATATCTAATTCTTTAACTAAAACCAAAGAAGTAGTTACTATCGTAACTACGCCTAACGGCGTTTGAGAAAATTCTTTGATTCTCCAAGGAAAAAAAGAAAAATACGGAGATAAGATCATTAACGAAGTAATCCAAAACATAAAAACCGCATGCAACGACTTTGCAACAATTTACGCTCCCTGACCAATAAGAGAAGAGAGAAAATACGCAAAACACTTATCTGATCCAGCATTCTTTGATAGAATACAGCAATTCAATATGGATCTTCCCACTTTTATCAGGAATATTATAAAAATGTGATCAGTCCTACCTTATGCAAAGCCTGTAAATAGTGCCAAAAATATATATTATAACCGACCTGATACTGTAAGTAAAACCCAAAAAGAGAAACTGAAAAATACAAGTAATTCAAAATGAGTAGTACATTTATCCTAAATAATATCGCCAAGATGACAAAAGACCTAGCAACAGTAAAGCAAGCATATCTTATCTCTATGTCCAATTGAGATAAACATATTGTACTTTTGGAGAAAGAACCTGATTGGGATGATATTATTGATAATAAGAGAGCAGTCCATATTGATGGTAAAAGGCTTAATGGGAGTTACATAGTATCAGTTGAAGATGTTGACCTTAATAACGAACTGCCAGATTCAGCGTTTGCTTATGCGAAACTATTACGTTGAGCCATGAAAGTTGTTGCTTGCGAGCGTGTAAGATCATATGAAGCTACCAACGGAAAGATGCCTATTGAAAAGTTAAAAAACCGATTGGGAGCATTCATGAACAAGTGAAAGACACAAGAATTTGAGAAACGATATACTTTATTTATTAGTAATGGTTGAAATCCTGACGATATATGATAATCTGACTATTTATAATATTACAATAATACCATGAAACTAATTAAATTCACATCTGACAATTGTTCGCCATGCAAAGCATTTGCTCCTATATGGGATCAGATTATCAAAATATCTGAACAAACTAATACACCCCTAGAGTTTCAGGAAATCAATACGGACCTAAAGGAAAATATAAAAATAGTCTGAGAGTATTGAATCAGATCTGTTCCATGTATATTCTTTGAAAACCGCAAAGGTAAACATAAATATACTGGAGATATGATGCAGATGTGATCTATAGTAGAATGGTTGAGAAAACTTTTATAATCAGATTATAATTTATCCAAAAAAACCTATGAAAACCCTTAACCTATGAGATACAGTATTCTATCGTTACCGATATAGAGGTAAGATAGAATNNCAATCAGATTATTTATATATCACAGAGAGAAACAAAATGTTAAAGACTATACAAGAATTTGATTATACGTGATATGATAATTCCGCAATCAAAGAGATATATGATTTTATAACTCTATCACCAAAAAATGGAATGGGCGTACAAGCCAGCGATTATTAAGAGAGATGGTCCATGTGTATTACTAGGTAATGCGAAATATGCACCATGCTATGGACCAACAGATATACATCATATCAAGACAATAGCGAGCGGTGGAACAGATGAGTATCATAACTTAATAGCATTGTGCCGTACGCATCATGCTACACTAGCACACTGAACCGACTGATGCCAACGGAGAATCAAATTGACACAGTATACCATTAGTTTTACCAGACCAGACGGTTGGGATCAGATTATGATCAGATCCACAGAGCAGAGAAAACAGCAGAGGGAAGCTCAAAGAGCAAGAGATAAAAAGTATAGACAACAAAGAAAAGCTAAGGTATCCGATATAATCGTACAACTGAAAGAAAAGCAGAGAAAACCGCAACCGACACAGGTGCAACTAGACTATAAGGAGAAGATGAAGCAAAAAGCTAAGGTTTATAGACATGAACAATACCAAAGACAGAAAGAACGAAAGAAAAACCACTTGAAAAAGGAGAAATAACGAATATAGTCTGATTATAATTTATTTCCTTAACTTAATACATGTGAAGACAATTACTTACAATAGACATAGTCCCAGAGAAACTAAAAGCTGAATTGGCAAAATACATGAGAGCCAAGAAAGTGAGTGTGAAGGACTTCAAAAAACTCACTTGAATACATTTCTCAACTTTGGAGAAATGTGTCAAGACTAAGACTATGGGTTACAAGACACAAATCAAGTTTGAAGATGCGTGATTTATTTTGCAGGATATAGTAAGTAAGCCATCTTTGTGAGATGATACAGAAAAATAGCAAATAAAGTCAGAAAAATACTTGCAATCCACAGATAAATTATTATACTCATCTTACTCTAATCTGATATACGGAATGTATGGATAGGTTGAGTTCAGGATGAGCTACTGATGATGAGCTACGGATAGAGATAGACTATCACTTCTATTTATCCACTTACTTATTTATCATGTTATGATGAGCTAAAGACGTACAGTTACCTTCTCAACTTGAAGGTGAGATCAAACAATTCATCTTTGGAAATCACAAAGACGTTGAAATCTCCAATGCCCAGATGGCAATGGCATTGAAGTTGTGTCAAGAGTACAATTTGTCTCCGTTAAGACGTGAGATCCATTTCCTTAAGTTTTGGAACAATGGACGTTATGATTTACAACCAGTTATTGCTTACACAGAGTATTTGAAACACGCCCAAATGACTAAAAAGCTCAATGGGCGAAGTACAGAAGTATGAATAAGGGAAGGAACGCCAAACCTCAAAAAGGATATGCGATGTACTATTACTATTCACCGTAAAGATTGGGATCACCCCCTTAAATGGACTGTATGGTTTTCAGAAGTAGCACAGAAAAACAAAGATTGAGTTTTGAACGCTAATTGGAACAATAAACCAGACTTCATGATCAAAAAAGTAGCAATTGCTCAGTGAATGAGACTTGCATTCCCAGAAGATCTCGGAGCTATGCCTTTTGAGGAATCCGAAGCCTGGAACACTGAAAAGGAGGTGAAACAAGAGGAAAAACCAGTAATAGAGGATAAGACAGCAGTTAATGACGATACTCGGACAGCACCAACAATAGAATTACCAGTAGAGAAATTACCGCTACCAGATGCGAATAGCGATCCAAAGGTTGCTAAATTAAGAGAAGTAGTAGGAATAAACAGACAACCTATAACTAATTCATCACACACAATAGATGATATAGTAAATAGTGATGATACTTCACCAGCGGTAAAGGAACCCAATGATGAGCTCCCATTCTAATTCTGATTATTTATTATTTTACAAAATCCCCAATGAATAATGATATACTACAAGAAGCTATAGACCGATATATAGAAACACATTATAATGCAATCAAAGAACAATACAAAGCTACTCTTATAGAGCAATGATATAACCCAGCAACAGTAGATGAAGTAGATGATTGACGGCAAGAATTTTGCTTAAATGACTTCAAAGAGGCAAGCTGACTTAACTTATACCTAAAGCATATAGCGAATATTGTATGCGTAACGAAAAAAGAATCAGAAGAAATAGAGAACGACAGAAAAACACTACAAGAAATACTACTAAGCAATGAGAAGTACAAAGAATTAAAAGAAAGTGAGAAGCAAAAGGCTCAAGAGTATAACGATTTGAGGTCCACTTTGGAAAAAGTGGCTTACCTCAATATGAAGATGAATAATATAGATAAATGATCTCTGCAAACAGATAATGGTAAGATCTCGTTTACATTACAATTCCATGCAAACATAATAGATGAAAAAAAGGTTATAGATTACCTAAACGAAAAATGATTGCATGAATTTACTAAGCAAACAATTATCAAAAAATCAGTAGAACAATTAGTACTAAGTCAGATGTGAGGGGATCCTGTATCTGGGACCGAAATAATTGAGACAACAGATATAAGAGTTAGTATTTAATATCTTATAATTACAAATATGAAAAAGATACTATTTTTTGATACTGAGACTACTGGCGTTGGTCTAGATGATAGGATAATGCAATTTGGTGCTATCGTCGGATCGTATGATGAACAAGATGGGAAATGGTACGAAGAAAGAAGAATCAACCAATATATCAATCCCGAAAAAGAACCAAACAAAGAAGCACAGAAGGTGCACGGGATAACGTTAGAGTTTACACAAAAATTCAATACCATGGACAAGTATATCAAAGAGTTCATAGCCTATATGAATCAGTGTGAGTATATAGTCTGACATAATGTAGAGTATGACTGGAGAATGTTACAACAGGACCTTAAGAGACTTTGATTACAGTTCAACAAAGATGATAGACTATGTACAATGAAGCTAGGCACTGATATATGTCAATTGCCATGATGATTCAACTGATGATTCAAGCGACCAAAGCTAGTCCAATTACACGAGAAACTATTCAATAAGTGATTTGATGGTGCTCATGATGCAATGGCGGACATAATAGCCACAAAAGATTGTTTCCTTGAGATGATCAAACTATGAATTGTACAGATATAATAAGACTGCTACCTGATAGGATACATGTTGGATAGTCATCCCTACAGGTGGTTGGTATAATAATATTTATAAATGTTACAAACACTATGACCTGATTATTATCACTATTAGCGATAACTTTCTTATTTGTTCTTTCCCTATATCAGATGCTTTATTCACTGCTATGATCGCTATTACTACTCCGACTATTGTTAGGACTGGTTGCATTACTGTCATTGGTAATCCTATTACCGTTACTCGTGCGGACAACGATTCGATATGTTCGTAAAGAAACTTCAAGATAGTAATCATACTACTCTCCTACAGATACAATAAAATATATTACTGATATACTGGCGAGTAATTTATACTCTATTCCTAAAAGTCATGTATGCTCTTATCTTACTAATACCTATTATCATCTGATCCCTTTGTACTAAAAAACCAGTACAGAAGAACCAGATACGTATGTTTGTCCTGCATGATAGATTTTGGAAGGAGTAATTGACATGAGGGCTTATGCTCTCATGTGTCAGATTATTTATTATTAAAAATATACCTATGCAAAAGGAAGAAAGGCAGATTCTAGTAATTTGCGGTTGTGGCAATAAGTATCACATGTACTGAGAGAAACTCTTTAGTTTGGATATACGTTGACCAGTAATACTAACATGTAGTGTGTGCCAAAAAGAATGGGATTTATTTGAGTTTTGAAAACAAGCTATAAATAAGGAAAATAAAGAAATAATCTGAGAACCGCAAACGATTAGCAAAGAACAAATGATTGATGCGATTTATGCTCAAATTGCAGATAAAACACCTAGCTTCTGATGCCTATATAAAACAAAGGCAAGAGACGTATATCCTCTTTTATATAGGGAATACAACCATGCAAAGAATAGAGATGAGGTATTTTTGTTTTCACGCATGAAATGAAAGTGTTGCATACCCACAAACGATTGCAAACAAATCTGACACCCCGTAATGATTGGCGACGTGTTGGATTGGGTAGAGAAAAACGAGAAAAATCTTGCAGTAAACAATTTTTCAGGTGATGTTATCTTCAAGATAGTACTTAACAGGTGGACTGCTCGCAGACAATCCATAAATGAGCAATCAGATCAATGTATTAAGTCGCTTTACGATCTCTTACCAACACTCTAGTTCTGATTATCTTATATCTCCCAATTTATAAATTAAGAATAATCCGAAACATGAAAACTTACTTAATAACTTATAGAGCGTATGTGGGATGAGGTTTGTGATCTGTAAATTACACTAAGATAGTTAAGGCAGAAAGTATAGTTGCTGCTTATGAACTACTGTCAAGTAAACATATTACCGTAGAGATACTATTTGTTTTCGTAGAATAATCAGACTGTATTCCCTTATCCCCCCTTATTTATAATTTAATTATAATCAGAAATGCCTTCATCAAGAACCCCTAAACGACAAAGGTTACTATGCAAGTATGCACCTTTCCTTTATCGAAAATTGTACAAGAAGTGTCCTTCTAGCAACCACCACCCTATAAGTGATAAACGATGTTTTTGCAGAATGTGATTTCAATCTAGCCCAGACGGCACGATTACGATGTATCTATCAGAACATCATTGAGATTGAAACGATTGATTGTATAACTTTGGTAATAAAAAAGCTTACAAACTAAAGTAATCAGACTATCCCTTATTTATTACCTTTATATATAAACATGGAAGATAACAAAGATAAAAAAAATAATCTGATTCTGCAAAGCAAGCACCTACAAACGGTTACCAAAGAGCAAATGCTTGCACATATCTACGAGGTTATTGCAAACAAGGAATTAAGCTTTGGGTGTAGAGTCAATCTAGTATGACACAAAGATTGGGAATTTATATTCTTGAATAATTACGGAAAGACACACCCTAATATGTTACCTACATTTTACTGATACTACTGAATAGAGAAGGGAGAAGAAGTGGCAAAAGTGATATGATGCCCTGTAATGATATGAGATACTTTTGAACGATTTAGACAAGAAGAAGTACGAGATAAGCTTGTAAAACAATTTGACGACATTTACAACCTATACATCGGGGTTATGAAGATGCGGAAAGATAAAAGAAAACCAATAGACGAACAAAGTGAAGATTGCATAAGATTAATTTATTGATTTGTAAATTAGCAATGCCTTCAATTAAACCGCCACAGCTCTCAGATAATATAGGAGGCGATATAGCATTGATATGATGCTATACACTAATCAAGTATTGACGAGTGATTGTAATACTTTTAATACTTTTATATTTTATAAAATAAATATGTCAAGCTTACAGTATAGTTGCACACAAGATATGCTTTGTCCATACTGCGATCATATTATGGATGACCCACGAGAGTATGACGAGGATTGAGAAGCATGTTGTTGAGAATGTAATCGTTGTTTCTGATACGAAAAGCATATATCAGTAACCTACTCGACTAAATCTATAAAATGACAGTAATAAATTATTTACTATTTTACCTTACTTGCTTATGCAAAGTTTTACCCTAGAATGGAAAGAGTCAATGTCACTAAAAGACTTCTTGGACATTAACTCTGAAAAGATTTTATACCAGTATGAAAGCCAAAATCCTGATCGCTATATGAACAATGGAACTCATACTGAAACACTGCACTATAGAGATTGGGAACGTGACTATGCTATGGATAGCATAGCAGAACAAGCTCATCGGGTATTGAGCGATGAAGATTTTGAGAAGTATAAGCAACAGATACTTGAAGAAGAAAAACTTTTATATCCTACTTATTCCGAACATGATAAGGTTTATATATTATCTAAAAAAAGCGAATGAATGATAGGAGTTATAAAAGATGACTGATGTTATTGAGTATACGCTAATTGAGATACATGAACTTATCATCGATCTGAAATCGTGAAGCTCCCAAACGATTCATAATCAGATTATATTTAATCAATAAAATATAAACAATGAACAATAAACAAATTGAAGACATGTATAAACCCGCTCCAGTAGCATATATTGGATGTTCTACTGTGCTCATAAGTATACTTGTAATAGTGTTATTTTTGATGATCTTATTATAAGATTATATTTATTTCATATTATTTTATGAAATTATTCTTATTAGCCATACTAACTATGGTACTAATAGCTATCTGACTACGATCAATAGCTGAATCAAAGACCATTGAGATTCCACAAACATTAGTGGTAAAATTAAAGAAAAGGTTAAGACCCCCTAAGGAAGCCAGACCCTTGCACCTTATCGCCCCCAATAATACGCAAGTAAATGCTACAGAAGTCCAGGAATGGGAACCCCTATGAGAGTTCAGATTATCCAGATATTACAGTCTGGAAGAATGACAAAAAAAATACTACACCAACAAACAAGCCGATCTTGCTATGAATTGCGATGGTGATGTAGAATCATGCAAAACCACAGCAGATTGACATATACTGACAGATGATGATATAGGTGTACTCTACTCATGCCCCAAATCAATCAAGCTAGGGACAAAGATCAAGCTAGTATTCCACCGAGGTACAA
>CXWK01091313.1_pt2 | contig 26960 bp, 33 predicted proteins | sample 590851 | NCBI WGS metagenome assembly CXWK01 (sample SAMEA3498364, study PRJEB10139) | wastewater metagenome | biome: wastewater treatment plant; material: activated sludge | place: Denmark | collected 2014-08-01
GCCATATCATTAATCAAAGAAGAACCTTCTTCTAAAGCGTCATCGGCATCTTTGGCAAACTGCTCATCCTCCTTTCGCCATCTATAATATGTAGCTCTCCCAACTCCGGCTTTTTCGCAAGCAATTTGAATAATTGGAGTTCGTTTAAGTTGATCAATAAGCGACTGTTTATTCTGATTTTGTCTTTTCTCAATTGAGTTACTCATTCTACTTTTGCTCCTTTTTGCCCAGTCAACTTTTCCCAGCGTTTTTTTATTACTTCGGCATAAACAGGGGATTTTTCCATTAAGCAGCAACGTCTTTTCATTTTTTCGGAAGCAATTAAAGTTGACCCGCTGCCACCAAAAGGTTCAACGATTAAATCTCCTCTTTTAGTTAAAACTTTAATATAGGGGATAAGAATTTCAATTGGCTTGGTACCAAAAATAATATTTTGACCTGAATGTTTTTTGTCATCAGCGTTAAACTCTATAAAATCTGATGGCTGAATTTTCTTGCCTTTCTCATAACCCTCCCAGTGCGGTTTGCCGGAAATTGCATAAAGTGCAGTTTCATACTCACTTTGCAGTCCGTCAATCTCTTCCTCCAAGTTATATTCCATATCAGAATTTGGAGGTGCCCCAACCATAGCAATGTCATGTTTTGAGAAAAACTTATACTTGGAAGCAAAACCCTGATGTCTATTAGGAAGATGCCAAACAATCATATTCTTAACCTTCCAATATTTTTCCATTTCACCCCAGATAGTTCTCAGGTTTTTCCAGTTTTCATAAACAATTATTGAAAAATTCTCCTGCTGGATTTTGTTTATATTTCCCATCCACTTTTCTGTAAAGTCCGGCGGGAGAACATCTGTTTCTAAATATTTCCGGTCTTTTTTATATCCAAATCCTTCAGTTGGTTTTCCATGCCTTTTACCATTAAGGTAATCCAAAATATAAGGAGGGTCAGTCAGGCATAAAGAAGCTTTTTGACCACCGAGTAGCTTCAGCATATCTTCCTCGACTGTGGAGTCTCCGCACATCAAACGATGTTCTCCCAATTGGTAAACATCGCCCTTTTGAATAGAAATTTCTTTAATGTCTAAATTCTGAAGTTCTTTTTCTAAATTAAATTCTTCAGGAGAAGAAAAATCTAGATCAAATATTTCATCAATTTCCTCGGAGTCAAAGCCAATATCTGCCAGTAAACTTTGATCAAAGTCAGCTAAGAGTTTCCAATCCCATTCTCCAGTATTCCTATTTAACCGCAGGTTCAATTCTTTCTCCTTTTCCAACTCCGGAATATTCACAAACACAACTGGAACTTCCGTAAAACCTAATTTCTTAGCAACTTCTAATCTAAAATGTCCGCCAATGACAATGTTTTTTCTACCGTCTGCGCTGTTAACAATAATAGGATCAACCAATCCAAATTTTTTAATACTCTCAGATAATTTCTCAGCAGCAACCTCGTCCCATTTTCGGGGATTATATTCAGCAGCTTTAAGATCGGTTATGGAAATATAATGAATTTTGATTTCAGAATCGCTTAAGTTCATACGTCAAATCATACGGGAGGAAGATATGAGATGAAACGGAAAAAATTTGACAAGTTCTAGCCTAACTTTGGGCTAAATTTAGCCTCAATTAATGCAGATACTGAATATCATTAACAATATAACCGTCCGGATTCCAGCATCTTTCAGTTTCAATTTTTACGCCATTTAGTGCAAATTTTCTTTTTAAATTTCGAAGAATCCAACTAAAGCTTTGTCCTACAGGAATACCAAGCATCGCACTAATCTTAGTATCGCTGATAAATAAATCCTTACTACCCAGAAAAAGCGAGAGGAGTCTGCCTTCAGCATTTCGTTGCGACAATTTCTTGAGCACCTTTCTCTTGTACTGGAAAGCCCCTCCTGAAATTTGTTTAATTCCCATTACAGCTCTTGTGTCGCGAAATTGTTCTTTTGGGATAACTGGAACTAATGCTTGAGGTTGGGAAATAGTGATTGCTTGTGATGTAGATGTCCGAGTACTAGGTTTCTCTTCTTCGACTATTTCAGCATTAATAATACTAGGAAACATAGATGGTTTTGAAAATATGCCAATGCTTGCTGCTCTGATATCAATAATCCTAGAAACGGATTCCATCATTTGTCGGTGTGATTCAGCCTGAATTTCGATTGCTCTTACCATTGGTAATAGAGAAGTGTTAAACGCATCTTCCATAATTTTGATTGGTAGAACCATACGCTCCGCAACTTCAAGTGCTTGTCTAATTGGTTCAATCATTTTTTCTGCTGCTTCATTCATAAGCTGAAATTGCTTAGTCATCGCTTGCGCTGCTAGAAAAGCTGGATTAACCAGGGCAAAATCTGCTGGAATCATGAGATTTGAATAAGGTTGTAATTTTGGCATATTTATCCTCCGTGTCTTAGTAGTCCTACGAACTTTCCTCGGATTTCTACTTCTCCCCAGTCATACAATTTTGGTTGAAGTAAGGCGTTTTTCGGCCTCAATTCGATTTTACTGCCCTGATTATAAAATCTTTTGACTGTTGCGAGTTGTGTTCCTTGCTCCAATACAAGGGCGACCACAACATCACCATTATCCACGTAGTTTTGGTATCTTACAATAATAGTGTCATCAGGAAAAATACCATCGTCTACCATGCTAGTCCCTCTGACAATTAGCGCATAATGCTGTCCCGTAGGTGAAAGCAAAGATCTCTGAACTTTTATCGGTTCTGGGTTTTCAATATTTTCAATTCCCCCGCCCGCAGAGACAAACCCTAGAAGGGGTATTTGAACAATTTCTTCATGGGGATCAAAAACCCCAACGCTTCTGGCACTCATGCCGGGGAGCTTAAGGAAGCCTTTAGCTCGTAGAACTTGGACATGTTGATGAATTGTAGGCACTGATTTATCAAAGTATTGGGCAATTTCATCCAAAGTCGGGCCATGACTGTTCGCTTCCTGATACTCATTGATAAAATCTAAAATTTCTTTTTGTTTAGGAGAAAGCATTTTTTACCTCTTGCAATACCTAATATCTTAAGGTATATTTTCCTAAAATTCAAGCCCATCAATGTGTGGCGCCAGGAGGTGAAAATTTAATATGAGAAAAATAATATACGTACTGTCCCATGGTACTCAATGGAAAGTTCAATGTGATCACTGTGATTCAAAAGTAACTAGCACCCAAGCTGAAGCTATAAAAATTGCAAAGCAACATGTGGCCGGTTTAATGGCTGGAACTCTTTCGCAAATCCTAATCCAAGGAGATGGGGGAAGATTCAGAACCGAATGGACATACGGAAATGATCCATTTCCTCCAAGGGGATAATTATCATCATGGAAACCATAATATCGTTTTATAATCATCCATTTTTTATAGTTTTTGGTGGAATATCCGTAACAATTGTGATTGGAGGTATTATATTAAATTTTATATTCTGGATGATAGGAATCTCTCCATTGATATGGAGGTTGGGTTATGGAAGATGGTTTAGAAAAATCGCTATTGTAGCTAAATCAGATCCATATAATAATCTAAGAATGGATCTGGTGGACTCGGGCGTATTTAGAGAAAGTAATATCTCCAATATTCCTCCAAACCAGTTAGCGAAAATAAAGGAAAGCGATTTACTGCTTGTTGACTACCAATCTTTTAATAATACGGAGATTGAGACAATTCTTTCGTATAAGGTGTCGAAGTCGGGAATGATTTTTTATTACCCAAATTTTTCACTTAGGCAAAATAAATCCATACCTGATGACATCAAAGAAAAAATTAGCACTGCTCCCTACACCACAATTGTAAATTTTCGTGGGAGATTATTGAACGACATTGTCACAACATTAATTACCACAAGTTATGAAAAAAGATAAATTTAATAATGCACTTAGATATTTCGCAAGAACACTGTCTCCTCAAGAGTCCGAAAGAAACAAGATCTCTCAAATATACAAATCATTTTGTGATTTACTCGGAGATAGCAAATGCTTACAAATAGGATCATATCCGCGTTTTACGTCAATTACTCCTGTTCATGATTTGGATATTCTATTTATAGTTGGCATATGGTCGGATCTTGAACATACTCCGGCTCAGGCTCTACAAAAATTAAAAAAAGATATCGATCAAAATTATACAAATCCGACAGAACATACCATAAAAGTAATACTCCAAACTCACTCTGTCACAATAACTTATTTCGATAATTTAAAAGAGATTTTATCAGTAGATATTGTTCCTGCATATATTCTCGGGAAGAATGAGTTTAAGTTAGACAACTATAAAGTACCAGAGGTATTAAAGAAAAAACATGGAGAAAAAAGACAAGAGTTTTATAAACAACTTTATGAGGAAAATAAGGAAATGAGGTGGATTAATTCTGACCCAAGAGGATATATAAAATTAGCAATTGATGCAGACAATACTACTAAAGGAGAATTTCGAAAGTCGACGAAAGTTATTAAACATTGGATACGAAAACTTTCTGAAACTGACAATAATTTGAAACTAAAATCCTTCCATGCCGAACAAATTGTTATTGATATATTTAAAAATGCCCCTTACTTTGAGATTTATGATGTGGTATTTAAATTTTTCTGTGAACTACCAAATATATTAAATAATCCAAACCAAATCCCGGATCGAGCAAATAACGGAAAGTCTATTGATGATTATTTAGAAGATTTTACAGAGGATCAAAAACAAAAAATTATTAATGCAAGAGATGGTCTTTTAATTAAGCTTGAAAGCTTTGATGAGGAAGATTCTATCGAGAATTTATTTGAAATTTATTTTTATCGGCGTTCGTGTATAAATGAGGAATATTTATTTGATAAAAATATTCCTGTATTAACTAATAATACTGTAGGTATAAATGGATGGATTCAAAAGAATAATCAAGACTTCCGTCGTCTAAATGAAGCCGGTTATATAGACCACGGTTACAGGATTAGATTTGAAGCCTTTATGAGTCCTCCTTATGATTTGCATAAATGGAAGGTTAAAAATGATAATAAATCACCTCAACCAAGAGGAGAAATTACAGACAATCAGACAAAAAACACAATAGAAGAAACTAAATATACAGGCATACATTTTGTGGAGTGCTTTGTTATAAAAAATAATATTTGCATAGCAAAAGCTAGGCAAAACGTAGTTATATCCTAAGCTGAAGTATGAATACACAAAATCAGAGTCATGACTATCGCGTGGATGGAGTAAGTAAAGCAGATGTAACGTCAACAGAAGTAGTATTTAGAAAACAGAAGTTGTCTTTTTCTACACCAAATACCACTGCAATTTTTTTAGATTATTCTTATATTTTATGGTTTACTAGTCAAAATGCGTTAATCGAGCATAAGTTTATCAAAGATAGTGGAGAAAAAACTGTAATTCAGATAGATAGTTGGGAAAAAGAATTTGAATTCTTCCACATTTTGGAGCAAAAATTGGGAGCGGTGATTTTTGCTTATACGAGCTTAGAGTCATTCTCCAATGAGTTTATACCAGAGAATTTTATTTATATTCAGAAGAAATCAAATAAAAAGTTTAATAAAACACAAATTGAAAGATTTGTTAGTTTAGATGTAAAAATAGGAGAAATTCTTCCAGAAGTAATGCATATTAATAGTCCAAAAGGCACAGCCATTTGGGAGAGCTATCGATATCTTAAAGAACTCAGAGATTCAATAGTCCATTTGAAAACAATAAACAAAGCAAAAAGTACTAGTATTTGGCAAAACTTATTAGACGACAAGGTGTTAAATCCCTGCTTAGAAGCAAAGAATATTATTGGATATTTTCTTTCTGTTAAGCCCATGGATCAACAACCGTTATGGTTTAAAAATTTTTATAAAATGGAAAAGGAAACATCAAAAAGATTTTATGAATTAGCAAATATTCACTAATGGCAAATTTATATATAATTCTATCCTCAAAACCAAATCAGAAACAATTTAAATAATTAGCCTTAAAATAAAAGGCATTAATCGGGGAGTGGGCAATTTATATTTGTAGGCAACGGAATAGTAATATGTTTTGTATTTAATTATCAAAATCGCCAGTTGGTCTTCAAATTCAATATCATCCTCAATCTTACATAAATAATTCCCGGCAGCTCTCTCAATTGCCGGTTCGAGTAAAGCCCGGTCGTAATCTTCAGCGGCGGTTCCATCAACTTCATCTTTTTCAGTAATTAGATTGATTAGTTCTTTTTCAATTTCTAAATAGGCAAGTATTCTTTCCTTTTGAGTTCGGTACTTTTTATATGATCCCGGTTTTGATAATTTCCTGGCATATTTACCCTCACAGTAAAATTTTCTAAGCAGGTGCGGGTCAAAATTTAAAATCTGCCCAAGTCGGTTGAGGACTTTGATCTTGGAAATATTTTCGGATTTAAGAAGTTCGGAAATAATGTAAGCTCCGTAAGAGTGTAAAAACAGTGCTAGTCGGACTCTATTATATGTAGCTTTATGTTTTAAAACTGCCATATTTCCTAGGCAGTTTGGATGAGTATATCAGGAAAGGACTGAATTATAATAAATGAGTATGACAAATCTTGAACTAAAAAAATTCATTAATATTCACTTATATAACGAGTTAAGATATATGCTCTGTGCCACAGCTTCATGGAGCATTGCAAAAGAAAATCCTAACACTACCCCCACGCATTTTGTTGTATACGCCCTGGATTCTGCACTATTACATGCACGCTCTTTATTCGAGTTTTTTACGCACACAGATCCAGCCAGAAAGAAGAATTTAGTAACATGGAAAGATTTTAATTTAGAAAAAGCGATTAGTTCTGAATTATACAAAGAATGGATTAAACCCTTACATCACCATGTAATGCATCTCGAAAATAGGCTCGATGTAACCAATGAGATAAACGGAGTTCATCTTAAAGATATGGTGACTAAATTCTCGGCTGAAATCATAAATATATGGAGGATATTTTCAGCAAAAATAAATAAAGACCTGAAAAATGACATGGATTACATTTTAGAAAAATCAATTACAGAAGCAGAAGGAATTTATCCTCAAATCAGGAAAGAGCTTATGGGTTAAGCCACTATATCAAAAGACATCATGTTTTCAAGACATTCCTTTTGATACTGTCTTATTTGTCTCATCTAGCCTCAAAGCGAGACAACGGCTATAGTGATAGAATGGGGGGAGACCGGAACGCTCAGCTTTTTTTCTACGCACGTTTTTTATATCAAATTGTACTAACCCCTGTAAGTATTCGAACTTAGGCTCATAAAAAATGATAAAATATAGCAGTAGGTTTATAAATGAAAAAACTTAAAAACAATTTTGTAATTCGTGGAATACTTAGCGCTTTGTTTGTAGTATTTATAATTATTGTGGGGTTTTTTGCTTATGCTTTTGTAAGATTTAATGATCCCAATTATATAGAGTTTGGTCCTATGATTTACTTTTATCCCTCTAAAGAATGTGCATTTACAACCAATAGTTGCCAAAAATATTGGGGGCAATCAGTAACCGGTATATTTAAGAATACCCCTCCGACATTATCAGAAGGTCTAAAGAGGTTACTTGTGAGAGCCAAGGATCACCCGCAAGATCCAAATTCTTGGCAATGTATGACTGAGGAAAGAATTGTAGAAGATAAGAACGAAAAACTTTGGATTCAAGAAGGAAAACTAACCATTTATAAGTGTTGGCCTAAATAATATTATCTAGAAGCTTGATAGATTTTTGATAGCTCAATACTGGGTATTTCATATTATTAACCCATTCAAAAGTTCGGAAATCATCCACTATCCCCAGCAACATTTTTCCTTCAAATTTAGCCTCAAAAATTCTTAAATTTTCAGTATAGGGGAATAGGATTCGAATTCTAGTTTCAGAAATGATATAAATGAATAAATGTTTGATGAAACGCATAAGCCGACTCCTAAAGAACTGTATGAGCAAGCTATTGGACTCGATGAAGCTGGTGATAAAGAGAAGGCAGCTCAATTGTATGAAGCTGCAGGATACTCGTATAAAGCTATTCAAAGTTACGAGGCATTAGGGAATATTGATAAAGCTTACGAAATAGCTGCAAAAAGTGATGATAGTTATTCAGCTAACCGTCTCGCTAGCCTTCATCACATATCCACTCACGAGTTTACAGATTTCCCTCCAGCACGAGGACGAGATTTTATGGAAGTAATGCAAGAGGCTTTAGAAAGCAGATTAAAAAGAGGTGCAACAGCTGAAAAATTGGGATTTAATGGATTTAGTGGTATGGTGGTTGCCGACGTTGGTACCAGGGATGGAAGATTCATTCCTTTATTCAAGAGACTAGGTGCAAAAGAGGTGTATGGGATAGATCCAGATAGGGAAGAATTAGAAAAAGCTATTGAAAAGGGGTCACTCGACAAACAACATGCAATACCTGCAATGGTTGAGGATTTACCTCAGGAATTAAAAGGAACTTTTGATGTAGCAACTGTATTCAACTTTAGTATTCCTATAACTGAAAGAGCAAAGTTTATTCATTCTCTTTCTGAAGTACTATCTCCTACTGGTCAAGTAGTAATGACTATCGCAGAGAGGGAAATTGCTAATGCCACACTTCCCCTGTTGCAAAGGAGTTTTTCTATAAAAACAACAAAATTATGGGAGGGGAATGATGATAAACCTCATTTATATTTAGCAATTGGGTCTAAACATCAACTAACTAGTCATAAAAGATAACGACTTATGGTAAACCAGCTCGGGATATCTAATATTTTTAACCCAATCAAAAATTCGGAAATCATCCAGCAGCCCCAGCAAGATATTTGAGTCTGGTATTATTAATTTATGTCCAGAAAATTCTTGGTTTTAACCGGCATGACAATAGGTTCGCTTGTTGGAGGATATATCCCGGTTTTATTTGGAGCGGATCTATTTTCATACTCCTCGATTATTTTTAACGCCATTGGCGGTCTTACTGGAATTTGGATTTCTTATAAACTAACCCAAGGTTTCTGAATATTGAACTAGATTTTAATTTATGAAATAGTTAATTTATGTTCAAACCTAAGTCGCCTATTAAGCAATCCGGCTTTAGTCTGCTTTTTATAATTTTGGTTATTGCCGCTTTTATTGTGGCCGGGAGTACTGCCGCTTACTTTATGATTATTGAAAACAACTATAAAGAAGCACCTGTCCCTCCGGTTAGATATCAAACTCCTGAAGAAAAAGCAGAAGAATCTAAAAAAATGAACAAAAATCCTTTGTACGATGGAGCAAAGTTAGCTAACCCGGCTTCCGAATACTGCATTAAAGTCGGTGGAACACTACAGAGTGAAACCCGTGGTGATGGTGGGGAGTACAGCATTTGTAATTTCGAGGATGATCAATCCTGCGAAGAGTGGGCGCTTTTTAGAAAGCTATGTCCGGTAGGAGGAGTTAAAACAATCGGATACGATAATCCTGAAGAAGTTTACTGCGTTCAGATCGGAGGACAAACAACAGCAGTCTCAAATTCTAAATGTACTCTACCCGGAGGAAAAGTTTGTTCTAATCTAGATTTATATAACGGCAAATGCCAATGACAAAAACGGCCAGAATCTATTTTCTAATCTTTGGTCTGCTTGATTTGATTGCTGCTGGTACTGCATTCTTCCTCTCACTGAAGGTTATAGTCTTTTACTTCAGCTATTTTACTGTTCTAAGTAATTTGCTGATTATTTCGGTTTTTATATACCTCGGAATTCATAATCCCAAAAGAACTTCCGGAACTTTTGACTCAGTTCGCGCTGCCGCAACTCTATACATGACAATCACCGGGGTTATATATTGGTCTATACTAGTCAACCAACACTCCCTTTCATTGGATCCCTGGATTAATTTAACTTTGCACGGAGTTACGCCGATAGCAGCTTTAGTGGCCTGGATTCTATTTCCTATAAAGACTAAACTGAAATCTAAAAATGTTTTACACTGGTTAATCTTCCCCTTACTCTTCGTCGGCTACACACTTATCCGCGGTTACTTTATAAATTGGTATCCGTATCCTTTCTTTAATCCAGTTACATCAGGGAGCTATCTGCAGGTATTTGTTAACACCTCAATCATCCTAATCGGAGCCTGGATAGTGGGTGTGATTTTAGTTTATATCAATAATTTTTCAGCAAAAAAGTAGCCCGGTTGTCATAAATCTTGATGTCTGGTACCTTACAAATTATGTCAAATTCTCAAACAACAACTACTTTAGTTATGGTCTCTCCAAATCATTTTGGCTTTAATGCTCAAACTGCTGGCAGTAATATTTTTCAGCATCAAATATCAGCCTCCGATAGTGATATCCAGGGAAAAGCTCTTCTCGAATTTAATAACTCGGTCGAGATCTTAAAAGCCTCAGGAATAAATGTTCTCATTCTTGACAGTCGTCAGGATGTAATCACTCCTGATTCAATTTTTCCTAATAACTGGTTCTCCCATCACTCTGACGGTAGACTAGTTATTTATCCAATGCTTGCTCCTAACAGAAGACTGGAAAGGCAAACTCAAAATCTTGAGGAACTCCTCAAAAGTAATGGCGCAAGGCTGACAGAAACCTTAAATTTAGCACCCGATGAAAATCAGGGCCATATCCTTGAAGGCACAGGCAGTTTAGTTTTAGATAGAGCAAATAAAGTCGCTTTTGCAATGGAGTCGCCACGGACTACCAAACAGGAATTTGATAAATGGTGCAATCTTATGAATTACGAGGGCATTTTCTTTCATGCTTATGATAAAAACGGCTTTCCAATTTATCATACAAACGTCACTATGAGTATTGGTAAGGAGTATGCAGTTATTTGTCTGGACTCAATAACTGATTCTAAAGAAAAAGAGCTTGTTAAGAATATGCTGATCAGCTTGGGCAAGGAAATGATAGTTCTGACTAAAGATCAAATATATAATTACTGCGGAAATACCCTTCAACTCATAAGTACAAACAACACTCCAAAAATTGTAATGTCAAAAACCGCTGCAACTGGTTTCAATGCAGATCAACTTAATGCATTAAAAAAATACGGAGAAATCATCGAGCTTGATATTCCGACAATTGAAATAGTTGGCGGCGGATCAGCCCGCTGCATGCTTGCCGAAGTCTTCTTGCAAGATTAATCAATCCGTGGAATACTTAATTAATGCCCTTTGGACTTCTTTATGATATCTCAGTGATTGTAAAACTCGGAACATTCGTTGATGCGCTCGGTATTCTAATTATCGTCTTTGGTCTAATCCTCTCTATTCTAATTTTCTTTAAAGATTGGTTTAAAGAAAATGCTTTAAAGAATTCTTATATCCGGCTGCGTCAAAATCTTGGCCGGGCTATTCTGTTGGGGTTAGAATTTCTAGTTGCTGGCGACATAATAAGATCAGTCGGCGGCGCTAACCCAAGCTTTACCAGTATCGGAATACTGGGTTTAATTGTTATCATTAGAACCTTTCTCAGTTTTACATTTGAACTAGAAGTTGAAGGCCGCTGGCCTTGGCAAAAGAAAACTTCATAATTAATTTTATCTTCTAGACAAAGCTGCAGATCTTAATAGGGAACAAGGGATACATTCTCAACCGGAGTAATTATTTATCGGTTAACCCAGTCACAATCTAGCATTCTATAAGTGAATTCAAATCTTCCAAACTTAAATACTTTTGGCTTGAATTCGCATACCAAATGTTTTCTTGGCTTAGGTGTAGCTGATGGGCTTGGTGTTACCGAGGGCTGTACAGTTGCTGATGGGGAAGCACTTGGGCTAACTGATGGGCTGGCAGAGGCAGTTGCAGAAGGTGATGCGCTTGGTGAACTAGAAGGACTTACTGATGGTGAAGCAGAAGCACTAGGACTTGCAGACGCAGAAGCACTTGGAGTTGCTGATGGGGAAGCACTTGGGCTAACTGATGGGCTGGCAGATGCCGATGCGCTTGGCGATGCACTAGCGCTTGCAGATGGAGAAGCTGATGCGCTAACTGAAGGCTGGCTTGAAGCAGATGAAGAGGGAGCTGGAGATGCACTTGGATTCTCTGTATTCGAAGATGAATTTTGAGGATCAGGTGCAGTTCTATTTATAAAGTCGAGTAAATTATCATCGGTGTCCTCACCATTACCTAATAAAACGTCAGCTCCAGTTTGCATAGAGGCGTTAGTTGATGCTGAATTTGCTTTTCTCTCAACACTTCCGTTTGAGGGCGGATTACCCTTGGCTGCAGTTTCAAAATCATTTGCAGATCCAAGCCCAACTTTATCAATCACTATATCGGAGCCATTCTGTAAATAGATTGTGTTACTAGAAGAAATTGGATCAGCATTATAAGTCAAATCCTCAGCCACAGACCCCAAATAATCAGTATGAGCAATTAGATAATATCCATGAGAATTAATTAAAACTCCGCTAGGGATTGTTGCAACTAAAACTTTATCAACTGCCGGATCCCCGCCTGCAGTTTTCTTCATTAATTTCCAGCCGCCAATATTAACAGAACTAGCAGTTGGGTTATAAAGCTCAATAAATTCATTAGCCCCGTCTCCTGTTAATCCAATTTGAAGTTCAGATAGTACGATATGACCAGCAGTAGCAGATTGAACAAGATTAGGTTTTGCCAAGGAAATAACAGCAGTAACAAGAAGAAAAATATTGATTATAAAAAGCCAGGACAGTTTAGCTTTCTGCATCTCTTAAACCTTTATACTATATTGAATCCACACACTGTCAATAACATAAAACTAGATCAATATAAGTCAAAATTAAAGCTAATAATACCCACTTAATAATTAGGCACGAGTATTATGAGATAGACTAATTAAAGATTATTGGAATTTGCAAGTTATATTTTAGTGGGATTGATTCGGATGATTCTGTCATCATTAGCCCCAGCCACACCCCGGCCATCTCGATTGCTGGTTGTTATATAAAGCATCCCGTCAGGTCCTTGAATCACTTCTCGAATTCTTCCATATCTGCCTTTTAGTAATTCCTCAACGGTTCTGATTCTGCCGTTCTCAATTTTTGATCTATATAAAGCTTGGGCTCGAAGTCCGCTAAAATATAAGTTCTCTCCAACAACCGCAGTCCCACCAGGAGCCCAGGCTACTGAAGGTGTCGAATTCTTAATCGGCGTAACCATTCCATCTCTAGTCTGATCTCCCTGAATCTCCGGCCATCCATAATTCTTTCCTGCTTCGATAAAATTTACTTCGTCATTCCCGGTCCCTAAGCTCCCGCCTGATGGTCCATGCTCACTCTCCCATAAATTTCCATTACTATCCCAGGCAATCCCTTGCGGGTTTCTATGCCCAAAAGAATAAACCTGACTGTTGTCCAAATTCCCCGGAACTCCCTCACCAGTTTCTGGATTAATTCTTAGAATCTTTCCGGCATCAGACATCGTGTCCTGCGCCAAAGATGGTTCCTGCGCGTCTCCGGTAGTTATATATAAGTAGTTATCCGGACCAAACTTAATTCTTCCGCCATTATGATTTGAAGCTCCGGGAATTATATCTAAAATAATTTTCTCTTCCGAAAGCACTCCGTTTTGATACTTCATACTAACAACTCGGTTCTGAGTGTTATCCCCATCTGCTTCGTATGTGTAATAAAGATAAACTAAATTGTTCTCTGAAAACTTAGGATGCAAAGCCAGTCCGAGTAATCCGCCTTCTCCAGCTTCCTTAACCCCTCCAATCGTCGCTACCGGTGCTTCCTGAAGTGCGCCATTTTTTTGAACTAATCTAACAGTTCCTTTTCTCTCAGTCACCAGCATATCTCCAGAAGGCAAAAAGGCAATCGCCCAAGGAGTATCAAGCCCTTCTGTAATAATTGTTTCCGCTGGAATATTAGCACTAGTTTGCGCACTCGGACTTCCGGAGTTTGGATCATCAGGGCTATTTATCAAATCACTTAATTTCGGAGTGTCAGTATTATCCGGCTTTAATCCGTAAAGAGTAGGGTAGAGGTAATATAGTGCTCCCGCCCCGGCAATGATTAAAAGAACAACTATAACTCCGGCAACAACAAATCTCATTAGTGACATATTAACATCAATTTGTAATAGATTTGTTAAAGACTTTTTATCACCGACTTTAGTCCCTCATCAAATCTTGCCTTGGAATTAGTATCAGGATAGGAACCTCTTTCATTAATGCATACAGCTATAGAACGGTCTCTGATTAAGATTACCGAAGCTATTAAGGACTCTCTAATTAACGTTTTAGCAAAGGGCTCAGCTAAGCATCTAACTTCATAATCAACAGACCTGTCGATTCTTGACGGGTCTTTCCTGCTCGCAGCTGTTACATGTGGTCTCAGAAACCGCTCGTGTGACATACTAGAACTCTGGTAGCCATCAATATTGACGCTGTTTAATTTACCGTCTCTGGCAGCGCGCATAGAAAACCAGGTATTGTCAGAAGCTTCGCCAATACCCTCAAGAGCTGCCACTTTAAAAGCAGCTTTAGTCGCAGGTACCAGATTAGGATACAAATCCCCCCAATCAATTAATAGCTTGTGACTCGCTTTGTAAAAAAGCTCTCTGAAATCTCCTCTATAACCCTCGAGGCCTTCCTGAACAATTCGCCCACTAAATGTAGGCACCGTTATGGGCTGGCCCTCATGAGAAAGCCCTAGCGCCAGCATATTCAAAGTATAGAAACTAGCAGCAACAAATCTCTCCTGTTCTGGGGTGAAACTGGATTCACGGTGATAACCCGGATTATAAGGACATACATTACGAGTAGCAGGGTGTTTATCTAAGAAAGTAGGTTTAGGTACAAAAACCCCTCCTCTTTCCGTGCCCTTTTCCTCAGGAGAAGTAAAACCACTAAACGCAGCCTCAACAATTCCAACTGGAGTCAACGAAACAATTCTAATATCTTCTTTTTTTAACATGCAATCTTCAGGTTCTCTTTGCCTGACATAAGTGTGAAATTATAATTTAAAGATAGAAAAGATTCAACTATAGGACAGCACTACTTAGGATAAGCGCTTGGAGAGGACTGATTATTCATTCTCATTTGCTGCGGATTAATCTGAATATTTTGAGCAGTCACCACTCCATTATTATCAGCTCCAAAAACCCCAACCTTTGTTCCAACAGTTAAATCCATTTTAGCTCCGGGATCCGTTTTATTAATAGTTGTCATGGGCAGTTTATTGTAAGAGTCTGAGACCCAGCTGAGAGCTTTAACTAGGTATTATCTATATTCCTTAGGTTATACTATATCTATGGACAATACTCAAAAAGTAAAAAAGTTAAGATCCAAAAAACTAGGATTCTATCTTTTAATTATTGGATTTTTTTGTATTCTTATTTCTGGAATATTAGGTTTCAGGGTCATTAATAAAATCATCCACCGGCCTCCGCCAATTCCCAGAGAAACAAATGTGAATTCGATTCAGGACTGGATGACAATTCCCTATATCTCCAGAACCTACGGGGTTACTGGTTCCGAAGTGTTTTCTAAATTAGAAATAGATCAGGGAATCTTTAAAAATTCAAGCCTTAGTCAAATCGCAGAAAAAACAGGCCAGGACTCTGAGGAGCTGAAAAATAAGATTAAGGATATTATTTCTGATTTTCAATCCACTAATAAAAAACTTCCCTCAAGTCCATGAGCGAAATATTAGACCCTATATTAACCTTGGTTTTGAATTATGGTTATCCGATTATCATCTGCTGTGTAATTGCTGCTTATTTAGGTTTACCGGTTCCCACAAACGCGATCCTGCTTGCAGCAGGATCATTTAGTGCTGATGGTACTCTGGATATTTTCATATTAGTTTTTTTTGTCGCGTTAACCGCAATTATCGGAGATGTGTTTGGTTACTACCTAGGGAAAAAAATTGGTCTTTTGGCTGTTAATAAAATATCAAAAAAGCTTGGTTTAACCCAAATCCGATTAAATTCGGCGAGTCTTAATTTAAAGAGTTGGGGAACATGGTATATATTTTTCACCCGTTGGCTTTTGACTCCGATTGCGATTCCGGTAAATATTGCCGCCGGTATCAGCAATTTTTCGATCAAGAAATTTCTAACGATAAGTATAGTAGGAGAATTAATTTGGGCAATAATTTATATCTACCTGGGGTTTCTGTTTGGTGCCAACTGGATAACTTTACTTGATTACTTAAGTCAGGCCCCGACTATTCTTGTACTTATAACTATTGGAATAGGGAGTATTGTAGTGGGATTTAGAGTCTGGCAGGGGAAGCATAAAATATAAAGAAAAGCAGCCCCCGTGCCCGAGAGCTGCTTTGTCAAAAACTAGGGGGGCAAATTAATGCATAAACATCTTTCGTCCGCCCATTCCTCCTTTATGACCCATGATTTCCTGAAGTGTTTCGTGGGTTAAGCCATTTTGAGATAGGAAAGAATCCGTCTCTTTTCTCTTTTCCTCCATTTTGGTATGTCTCTGCTCTGCGGTTAAGTTTTTAAACTCTCCAAAATTTGGCCTTCCCTCTTTTGTCTGAGTGAAATGTGTCAAAATAGCCTGCTTTTGAGCTTCAGTTATTTTGCCGTCTGCAACAGCCTGAGTCAGCTTACTTTCCATCTGAGTTTTCATTTCTGCTTGATGTTTGCTTCTTTGCTCATCAAAAACAGTTTGAACATCAGATTGATTTAGATTAAATTTTTGGGCAATTGCCGCAACCATTGAGTTTGCTCCAGTCGAGTCCTGCGCTGAAACTAAATTAGTACTCATAAGTCCGGCAGCAATTATCGCCAAAGCCAAAACTGGAAAAAATACTTTTCTTTTCATAATTAATTCACCTCCTTTCGTACGTCATTTCTGCGCAGGCAGGAATCCAATTAGAAACGAGAAGTTGGTGTAGTAAAGAACACAATATAACTTCTCACGCAAGTTTTTTATTAGATTCCCTCATTCGCGAGGATGACAATATATACTCTACTGAAGGATCCTGAAAGAAGGCTTAAGAAAATTAGTGTTTTATAGGAAGTTTAATTGTAAAAACAGTTCCAGATCCGGAAATACTTTTTACGCTAGTAGATCCTTTATGTTTAGTAACGATCTCTTTAGCAATCGACAATCCCAATCCAAATCCATCAGCATCTTGCTTGGTTCTCGCTTGGTCTGCCCGGTAGAAACGATCAAACAAAAATGGCAAATCATTCTTATCTATTCCAATACCCTGATCTTTAACTTGAATCAATAGATTTCCTCCAGATTTTTTTGCCTCAAAATTAATTTTTGTGTTTTCATCTGAATACTTAATAGCGTTATCTAGAAGTATTACTAACAACTCAGTTATGCTTTGCTTATCAGCTTGAATACTAATATCCTCAACCTCTTTTTCGATGTTTATACTTTTCTTTTTAGCTAGTTTCTCAACTTTTCTTAAGGCTTCATTTGCAATTTTTACAATTTGAACTGTCTCAAATTTAACCTCATTAGGTTTATGAGTTTGTGCAAGCTTTATTAAATTATCAGCCAGATACTGCAGATTATTTACTTCTTCTAAATTACTTTCCAATAACTTTGTCGCTTCGTTTAGAGACAATTTTTTATCCCGTAAATTGACCTCTATCTCACTTCTTAAAGAGGTAAGGGGAGTCCGCAACTCATGAGACGCATCCGTAATAAACCGGTTTTGCTCATCAACCATATCCTTGATTGGTTTAAGTGTTAAACCCGCCAGAATATATCCGGCAATTCCTGATAAACCCAAAATTCCCACATTAATTATTATAAGTACAAAAAGAATTCTATATTTTGCTTCCTCCAAAACCTCTGAGCTAGGAGCTGTGATTAAAACCCCCGGTTGATTCGGTTCGTTGAGTTGAATAATAAATCTTTTATTGGGGAAGTAAGCACCCTGCTGTCTCATTTTCTCCATTCGAATTGCTCTATTAATTTCTGAAGTCGAAAATTGGTAGATCACAAAACTAAAAGACAAACTGACCAGCATAATGATCAGTAAATACCAAAGTGTTAATTTTAATCGCGCTTTATTGAACATAATGTATTTTCTCGCTCTACTCGAAAAGTATGTTTTATCTTTCGAACAAAGTGAGAAAATTCCTTACTCTGTAAAGATTTTACGTTTTTGCGTCAGCAAAAAGGCAAGCTCACTGATAAAAATGAAACTGCTAAGTTTCATCACTGAGCTTATACCCAAACCCCCTGACTGTTTTAATTAAATCAGGTTTACCCAATTTATTTCTTAAGTATCCCACAAACACCTCAACTGTATTAGGTAAAACATCCGCATCATAATCCCAAACATGTTCAATTATTTGATCTTTTGAAACAACCTGATTTGCATTTCTCATCAAATATTCTAAAAGCGAAAACTCTTTAGCAGATAATTTAATTTTTTTCTGACCACGTTTAACTTCATAAGTTAACGTGTTTAGGCTTAAGTCAGAAACAGAATATATAGAGCCGGTAGAATTTTTTGGTCTTCTTCCTAATGCTTTTACTCTTGCCAATAATTCCTCAAAAGCAAATGGTTTTGTTAAGTAATCGTCAGCTCCTGAATTAAGCCCTTCGACTTTATCCGAAATCTGCCCTTTGGCAGTTAGCATTAATATTGGTGTGTGAATATTTTCTTTTCTTAATTTTGCACAAATTTCTACACCCGTCATTTCCGGCAGCATCACATCTAAAACTATTAAGTCATAACTCTCAGATGATGCTAAATCGTATCCTTCGTTTCCGGTGTACGCTAAATCAACTGCAAAACTTTCCTGCTCCAGACCCTTCTTTATAGAAGCCGCAATCTTATGCTCATCCTCAACAACTAATATCCGCATAGTGAAATTATACTCCGAATACTTAAAAACAGCTGAAAACTAGCGGGTTATAACGGAAATAGTAAGAGATTTTTTTCTAGAATCAACAACATGAGCAGGGAGAACGCTTTCAAGACTTCCCAGAAAACCCGCTCTTGGATTGCCTTGGACTGCGGAAAGACTGAAATAATTTTGATCATACACCCCTTCATAATTTCTTCCTGTCCAAGGATTAGCAAAATGCAGTCCTGTTTGGTTTAGCAGAATTAAAGGCTGCCCTGGTATTTGTAAGCCATTAAAAGCATTCCAAGGGAATATCTCATCATTGCGAATTTGATCATCAATAGGTTTATTATTCAAGGTAGTTCCTTCCCATCCCTTAGGCGCATGAAAATAGACATGTTCTCCGTGGTTGATAGCTGCTGCCCGATGATCTGCATTACTGTACCAAGACTCAACAGTTAAGGCCCTTGGTAAAAGTGTTAATATTCTTAATACCTCTACTTCAGGGTAGTTATCAGCTTTAAGTAAAGTTCGGGTTCTGATTGAAGCTTCTGGATCTCCAGCTCTTAAACTAAGTACATTAGCAACTGCGTCTCTCATGACACCATGCCGGGGTAGAATGCCTTTAGGATCCACATCAAAGTTAGGAGCACATGGGTGCCAACTAGCATCTTTATCCCATCGCGAAACAGTGCCACTGATTAAATGACCATCAAGAACAAGTCTCATGATCCTGGAGCCTCGTGGAGCAAAGGTTACTTCGCTTCTGCCTGCAGTTTTTGTAATAAATCTCTCGTTGTCTGCCATGAGCGGAAATTATAGCCAAAATACAGGGAAATGTCGAATTATAGGACGGTCAATTGGATCTATCCGAAGGTAAATGCGTAAGCTTCAATATTGGCATCCAAAAACTCCAACTTCAAAATATGCCTCCCCGGTTCTTGTAATTTAATTAGTTTGTAGAGCGAATCTGAATCAACTATAACTTCATCATTAGCAACACTTTCCCCAGCAGCCCCTGTTTCTGAAACTAACTTATCATCCAAGTAAATCTTCACTTTACCTGGGGTAATTCCATCTCTCGGTCTCATAACTAAATAAACCTCTTTCGATTCAAAGTCCAAAATTAATGACGACCCTTTCGCTGGACTGGAGTATTCCTCCATCACATCCCAACCCCCGGTAAATGCAAACTGATTGTCAGGAATATCACTAGGCGCAGAGTACAAAGCGCTCCCATTCTCAACAACTTTCTCAGGAGAAACTAAATACTCCATCCTTGCGTAGCCTAAGTAAAGCTCCGGAGTTCTCGCGTAATTTTGATACTGTGGGTTTGATACTTCTTTAGGCAAATCTTTAGCCCCTGCTTCTGCTAGCAATTCCTGAATAACTTTCTCTGACTCATCGTACTCGCCTTCCCCAAAATGTGTATAGCGAATTTTACCGTCTTTATCTATAAAATATTTCGCCGGCCAAAATCTGTTGTTATACGCTCTCCAGGTTTTAAAATCATTATCCTGAACCACCGGATAAGTTATCCCAAAATCTTTTAATGCTTTCTCAACATTTTTACCATTCTTTTCAAATTCAAACTCCGGAGAATGAACTCCAATAATTACTAAACCTTTATCAGCATATTTCTGATGCCAAGATTTTAAGTAGGGGAAAGTCCTCTGGCAATTTATACAAGAATATGTCCAAAAATCTATCAGCACAACTTTACCCTTAAGATCTGCAAGTTTCAAAGGTTCGGAGTTAAACCATTCTCCCCCAGGAATAATCTCAGGGGCGAGAGGTCCGCTTTTATCCGAAGTTACATCAAACATAGCTTTTCCCATTTCCTCACTTCCAACAGGAGCTCCTGTGAATCGATCCAAAGCATCCCTGATTAACGGAACATCCTCAAACTTCGTTAATCCCGTTGGATAACTAGGAAAAGTATTCAAAATAAATGTCTGGAATTTGCGATCCAGATTAAAAAATATTGCTAAGGCGGTAAGAATCATTAAGACTCCGAAAACTTTTTGAATCTTTGCTGAGTTTTGCAAAAGCCACGGAGCTTTTCTTAAAGCAGTTTGTCCGGAAATCATAATAAAAAACATCGGAATTGCTGTCCCCAACGCATAAGCCACAGTAATAAAAACCGCCTCAATATTCACAGATCCTGTAATTGCCAAAGATATTACCGAAGCCAAAATTGGTCCAACGCAAGGTGTCCATAAAAGTCCAAGTGAAAGTCCAATTAAAATTCCACCTCCAAATCCAGTTTTACCCTGTGACTGTGGTAAGAATTGAGATAACTTTGAGAATAAAATCTCAGTCCAATATTGAAACTTGGGAATAAGCATCGTCACCCCAAAAAGTCCAATCACAATAACTGAAAACACTCTTAAAGATTCAGCTGGAATTCCAACTAGCTTAACAATCGAAGAAAGAAAAAGTGTAAAAAAAGTGAAGCTTAAAATAAAACCTGTGATAACTCCGAATGGTCTAGCCCTACCAATATTCTGATCACCAATTGAAGAAGATAAAATAATCGGCAATACCGGCAAAATACATGGAGAAAGAATAGTCACCACTCCCGCCAAAAATGCAAAAACAATTAATAGAATCATTTAATAGACGAAATTAATTTATTAAGTCCACCGCCATTCCATTTTGTGATTTCATTCCCGTCTTTATCAATTTGAACAAAAGTATGTTGATAAGTCACTCCATATTTCTGAGCTAGAGCCTTTTCGGCCTCATCGGTTTCTGAATCATTATAATTAACCCTGTATATCTCTATTCCAGCCGGAATTTTTTGTACATTTTGTTTAAATTCTGCATCAACTGGTCTACAAGTCGGACACCAATCAGCATAAAAAAATAGAACTGTTTTCTCGCTTGTAGAATTTTTGTATGCATCAGCTCCCCAACCAGCAATATAATTACCACCCAGGTTAGGTGAATCCTGACTTACAGTATCAGAGCTAGTAGTTGCTTTATTATCTTGAGTTAAAGATTCTTGCTGAACTAAAGAGGAAGAGTTTGAGATTTGGTTTAAATAAATAACAACCCCCGCAGAAACTAAAAGAATAACCAATAATCCAACAACCCACATCTTCATATATATCTGATTCTACTATATAATCTCAGCATAATGTCAGCTCAAGTATCCCAGCGACTTACTTCTCTTCCAGTCTCCGCCACCCGCAAACTAACGCCTTTTGCTCTGGAAGCCAAAAAATCAGGCGTTAAAGTTTTGCATTTAAACACCGGCGATCCTGATATTAAAACCCCGGAAGTTATGATTGACGTTCTAAAAAACTGGAGCATCAATCCCATCCGTTACGCACAATCTACCGGTGAACCAAAATTCATCAAAGCCCTATTATCCTATTATTCAAAACTCGGCTTTGATATCTCCGAAAAAGAAATTATAGCTACAGTCGGCGGATCAGAAGCGGTCAATTTATCATTTTATTCAGTTGCTTCCCCAGGTGAAGAAATTTTAACTTTCGAGCCTTTTTATTCTAACTATGCATCGGTTGCGCATTTCATGGGAGGATTAAAAATTGTTACAGTTCCAGCAGGGAAAGAAACAAACTACCATCTTCCAAGTAGGGAAGTCATTGAATCCAAAATTAGCGAGAAGACTCGCGCAATCTTATATTGTTCTCCTGGTAATCCAACAGGCGCAGTTTTTAGTAAAGAAGAAGTTGAACTTCTCGTTTCAATTGCCAAAGACCATAATTTATTTTTAATTTCAGATGAAGTTTACAGAGAGTATATTTTTGAAGGCGAACACACTTCACTCCTGTCTTATCTAGATGAAATTCCCGAAAACGCCATTCTTCTTGATTCTCTTTCCAAGCGTTACAGTCTATGTGGTGCCAGACTTGGAGTAATAATTTCTAAGAATACTGAATTGATAAAAGGCATAACCAAACTTACTCAAGTCAGACTTTCTGGAGGGTTAATTGATCAAGAAATGGCTTCCCACTTAACAGAAGTTCCAGACTCATATATAGAAGATGTTAAAACCGAATATAAAAAACGCCGGGATGTTTTATATGAAGGACTAACAGCTATCGATGGTGTAGAAATGTCAATTCCAGAAGGCGCTTTTTATTCAATGATTACCCTTCCTGTTGAGAACGCCGAAGACTTCTCGATCTTTTTACTTAATAAATTTAGAGTCGATAACGAAACGGTCATGCTCGCCCCGGGAGCCGGATTTTATGCTACAGAAGGAGTCGGAAAGAACCAGGTTAGAATTGCATACATTTTAAACACTGATGATTTAAAAAGAGCAATCAACATAATAAAGCTTGGCCTGGAAGCCTACCAAAAGAAGTAAATATTTTTCGAGCAGAGCGAGAAAACACCTCTATTTAAGTAATTTAGTTGACAGCCTGAATAATCTTTGATATAAATATTTTTCGACAAAGCGTCATACCGAAGTTGCGATTCGGGAGCTGAGGGTAAAAATACCCTACGGTCTAAGCTTAAGCCGTTTAAATTAAGAAATCAGTGTCATCTGGAAAAGAAGGAGCTGATAGTAAGTCTAAGACAGTAATGTTTTAGAGTAACAAGGTGGAACCGCCGATAAGGCCCTTGTTTGTTTATTAGTTAATCTAATAAATGAGCAAGGGCTTTTTTTGTGGAGAAAATATGACAGATAGAGAAAATGGGAGAGATTCAGAAAATAGAAAAATAATTCAAAATAGAGTTTTTAAGGCTATAGTAGGCCTAGGCGGCGGTGTCAGAGTCTCAAGGTTCGACGCAGACTATCTGCAGTCGCTAAAAAATGCTAGATCATTTCCAAGTTCTGCTGTACTCCGTCAATCGATAAGGGTTGATTTAAATTTTGCAGAAAGAACAGGCTTAGAACTTAATCCGGATCTAACTCAAGTAGCAAAAGAATTACTAAATCAAAAGAAAGGAGGTGGTGATAATGGCAGTTAATAGTAATGAGAGATCGAGTAGTGTTTCTTGGCAGACTAACAGCTCAGAAACTTCTATGCGTTTAGGACTCGCAGTATTAAGCAATCCTGGTGATAGGCGGGCTATTACTAATATATTAGAAGATTCTCGACTTCCTGAGTTGGGCTTTTATGCAAAAACACTGGTAGTGAGTGGTGCATCTTTTGCAGAAAAGTCATTAGGATGGGCATTAGATCATGCTAAAAGAAGTGATATACCCGTTGACCCTCAGCTTGCAGCTCAGGTAGAAGCAAGATTAAGAAGAAATGGAATATAAGTTTATTGGGAGGTTAGGTTAAAATCACTAGCCTCCCTGTCTTGCTCCAATAATGAAGGTGGAAAAATCTTTATCTTATTAAATTGTTCCTTATACATAAATCTCCTTAAAATCTTATACACATCATAATCAAACTCCAAATCCTCCAGACTTCTATCATCCCCTTCCTGTTTTTGAACAATGCACCAATTATGAATCAAAAAATGCTCTTCCTTACCCTCTAGCGGATCAACTTCTTTAATCATAATTGGACCATCATGCGGCCAAGATTTAATCCGAGTTTTCAAAAACGCCTCAATAAATCTTAAGTTATACTTCATATTCATTTCTTTGCCCGCACAAATACCCTTACATCTTCCAAGTTGGTAATTAAAACAAGGTCCTTTTGTTTTCTGAAGTCCTAAAAATTTATCGCACAAATTATGCTCTTTGGCTAAAAGCGTCAAAGTCTCTTTCGCCTGTCTTTTAGTTTTAAATACTCCCATAATATTTTCTAAATTATTAGTATCTGGAGTATCAGTTTCCTCAATCTCAATCGTATAAACCCCACCCACCTCTTTCTTAACTGCCATCACCATCTTCTCTCTATAGCGGAGTCTTCTATTATATAGAGGCATTAACTTCTTAATAGTTTCTGACTCTTTTAATAAAGCCCCCAACTCTCCGGCCGTTTTTATAAATTCCATACTCTCAATCGTGTTATAAATCTTCATTTCAGAAGAGTCGCCAGTACTTAACGAGAAATGAGACATAACTCGATCGCGGATATTCTTAGATTTCCCTACATAAAGTGGTTGGCCGTTCTCTCCGTAAAATATATAAACTCCTGCGTTTTCCGGTATTTCTGCATAATTAAAATTCTTAATTTTAGGCGGAATATTAGGCTTTTTTAATATATGCGAAATAACCTGAGTCACCTTCTCTATTGGAAAAGCAGTTTGAATTTTCTGATAAAATTCCCAAAGTATTTTGGCATCTGAAAATGCTCTGTGTCTATTTTCTATCTCGAACTGAAATCTCTCAATAATACTGTCGAGATTATGATGACGATGCTCAGGGTAGAGTAGTCTGGATAATTTCACTGTACAAAGCTGCTTCGGTGCAAACCTTTCACCAAACCTCAGATACTCCTGCTTTAAAAATCCGTAATCAAACCTGGCGTTATGAGCCACTAAAACTGTATCCTCAAAATAACCAGCCAGTTCATCTTTGATATCGTAGAATGACGGTGCTTTCTCAAGATCCGCCGGAGAGATGCCTGTTAAATTGGTTATCTCGGTCGGCAAAGGCCGGTCCGGATTTAAAAAGGTCTGAAAAGTTTTCTCAAGCTTATTATCTCTAACCTGGAGAATTCCTACCTCGATAATCCGGTCAAAAGTAATTGATCCTCCGGTAGTTTCAAGGTCAACAAAAGTTAGATTTCTGGGCAAGTCCATAGGATTAGTTATCCTAGTTTCTTTAAATAAAAATTTCAATACTCAATTTGGTTATTATTCGGTTTTCGATTTAGGTTGATTTTTTAGCCTCCAGAAGCTATTGTATAACCAATGAAAGTCTATCTCGCAACCGACCACGCCGGGTTTGAAATCAAAAATAAAGTCGCAGAACTTTTAAAAAAAGAAGGATATGATGTTGAGGATTGCGGGCCTGAAACTTATGACAAAGACGACGATTATCCTGATTTTATTTCCAGAGCCGCTAAAAAAGTTTCAGAAAACCCTGATGACTTCGGTATAGTTTTCGGCGGCTCAGGTCAAGGCGAAGCAATAGTTGCCAACAAATTTGATAGTGTTAGGTGTGCTTTGTTCTATGGTCCGGTTATCCCTCCAATCGCCACTGACATAACTGGTAAAACAAGTGACGATCCTTATGAAATGCTCCGTCTAACCCGCGAACACAACAATTCTAACATGTTGTCTATAGGTGTCAGATTTATGACTGAAGAGGACATTCTAAATGCCATTAAGCTATTCCTATCCTCAAAATACTCAGGCGAAGAGCGCCACGCCAGACGAATTGATAAAATAAAAAAACTTGAAGAAAGCATTTAGGAAGAATATTGCATTTTCTCGCGAAACTCGAAATATATTTTTCGAATCGGAGTGAGAAAATACCTAATAATAAACATGATCCAAATCATNNGAATTTAGTGATCACGTTGATCAGCTAAAAAATTCTCTTGGTTTTCAGGAAGGTTGGGTGCATATCGATTTTGCTGATGGTAAGTTCGTTGAAAACAAAACTTTGGATCCCGAATCAATAAAAAAATACCCTCTTAATCTTAAGAAAGAAGCTCATCTCATGGTTGCCCGACCCCTAGCATGGATAACTAAATTAAAAGATGCCGGATTCGATAGAGTTATCTTTCACTTTGAATCAGAAGATAGTGTTAGCGAAGTCATAAAAACTATTAAAAACGCTGATATGGAAGTTGGCATCGCTTTAAACGCCGATACTAAAATTGACGAACTTGAATCAATAAAAAATCGAGTTGATCAGGTTTTAGTTATGGGTATTGTGCCTGGATTTCAGGGTCAACCTTTTATTCCTGCAACCATCGATAAAATTAAAGATTTAAAATCAAAAAACTGGCCAATTAAAATCTCCACCGATGGGGCAGTTCGAGATGATAACGCTAAAGATTTAGTTGAAGCCGGCGTTGATCAGCTGGTTTCAGGCTCATTTTTACTGAAAGGTGATATTGATGAACAAGTTGAAAAACTTTGGGAAGCTATCAATACATAAATGCTAAAATTTCTTAGCCGTAAAAAACCAAAATCCCGCGAAAAAGCCAAGCACATCCAAAATGTTGCCATATTTGGTTATGCTAACCTGGGCAACAAAGAAAATCTTTTTCAGGAAGTCTTCCAGGTTTCTAAAAATCTAGCTCAAGCAGGCTATACAGTTGTTGATGGCGGTGGACCCGGCGTTATGCTTGCCGCCTCCCTAGGCGCTAAAGAGGGTGGAGGAAAAGT
>CXWK01055151.1_pt1 | contig 26956 bp, 43 predicted proteins | sample 590851 | NCBI WGS metagenome assembly CXWK01 (sample SAMEA3498364, study PRJEB10139) | wastewater metagenome | biome: wastewater treatment plant; material: activated sludge | place: Denmark | collected 2014-08-01
CGCGGAAACCTTTGTCAAGCGCGGCGAGGAGCTGACGCCGTTCATTCGCGCACAGAACAGCAAGCTCAAGCAGGAGCTATCCGAGACGAAGGCGGACTTCGCCAAGCGTCTTGAGCGCATCGAACGCGCCAACAACGCGGCATTCGAGGCGGCCAAGCGCAACCACGAGGCGGAAATCGCCCGTGTGAAGCGTGAGCAGCGCGCGGCGACCGAGGCCGGCGACGTAAGCGAGTACGACCGGCTGGAAAAGGTCAGGGACGGCTTGGAAAATGCCGCGCCGAAGATCGAGGAGCCGGAGCCCGTCGACCCGAACGCCAGCATTGCCGAAAGGCAGGAAGCATGGCGGGCGCAAAATCCCTGGTTCGATGAAGACTTTGAATTGCAGGAATACGCGATCAAGTACAGCGATTTCCACGGTCGAAAGCACCCGAAAATGTCCTTCGAGGACAACATGAAGGTGGTCGAGGCCGAGGTCAGACGGAAGTTCCCGGGAAAGTTCGGGGGCGCGAAAAAGTCAGCGGCGAATGGCCATGCCGCTGTCGATTCCGGGGGCGATTTCTCCGGCATTTTCGGCAAAGGCAAGGGGAAGACCGGCGCGGACCTGCCGCCCGAGGCGAAAGCCATCGGCGCCAAGTTCGTCGCACAGGGTCTTTTCAAGGACATGAACGAATACGCGAAGGATTATTTCAATGACTGAGCAAGCACGCCCGACACGGGCCGATGAAGTCAAGACCGAACGCCGCCGCCAGCGCGGCAGCACCGCGCACACCGGCATGAAGCTGGGCGTGAACGAGGCTTTGCTGGATAGGAAGAATTACGAATATCGCTGGATCAACGACAAGGCCGGGCGCATCGACGCCATGACCAAGAACGATGATTGGGATCTGGTTGTCGACCCCTCGAAGCAAGTGAAGGGCGAAGGCACCAACGAAGGTTCCTACGTGTCGATCCATGTCGGCACCGGCGAGAACAATCAGCCTCTCAGGGCCTACCTCGCCCGCAAGCCGAAGGCTTTCTACGACGAGGACCAGGCCGACAAGAAGGCTGAACTGGATAAGACGATGGAGGCCATCAAGCGCGGCAAGCCACAGACTGCGGGAGCGCAGGAGCTTGTACCGGGGGCCGGCATCAGCATTCAAGAGGGCCGACGCGCCTAGCGGTTAATCCCGTTCGCCGCGCGGTCAATTCCCAACCCACAATCAGGAGTTCACCATCATGGCGAACGTTAACGCGCCGTTCGGGATGCGTCCCGTCCGGTACTACTCGGGCGCGCCCTATAACGGGGCCTGGAACGAATACTTTGCCACCGGGGCAACCGGTGTCATCGCTGTCGGCGATCCGGTCGTTCTGGCCGGCGCTGCCAACACCACGGAAATCCAGGGCCGTCCCGCCGGTACGCTTGCAACCGTCACTTTGGCGGCTGACGGCGACGGCGATCCGCTTCTGGGCGTCTGCGTCGGCGTGGTTCCCGTCACGAGTTCCTCGCTGCCCTATCGCGAGACCTCAACTGACCGCATCATTCAGGTCGCCGACGATCCGAACCTCGTTTTCCAGGTCCAGACCGATGCCGCAAGCACCGCATGGGCCGGGACCGATGTCGGCAGCTGGGCGAACCTGAAGGCCGGCACTGCCTCGACTGTCTACGGCGTCTCCACATGGTTCGGCGACACCACGGACGGCCCGGACAACAACGACCCGTCAAACCAGCTTCTCATAATGCGGCTTGCGCCGCTGCCGAACAACGCCATTGGCGCTTATTCGGTGTGGGAAGTCATGATTAACAACCATCAGCTTGCCAACATCGGCGATGCTGGCCGGTTCACCGGCGTTTAAGGAGAACCGACAATGGCTGGCGTTATCACCACTGGCAATCACCCCAAGGCTTTGTGGCCTGGCATCCGCAAATGGTTTGGGCGTACCTATGACGAATTCCCCGTCGAATGCACGATGGTGTTCGACACGGATTCGTCCGAAAAGGCATACGAGGAAGATGTCGAAGTCACCGGCTTCGGCCTCGCCCCGATCAAGGCGGAGGGGGCATCGGTCTCCTTCGATTCCGAGACGCAGGGTTACACCAAGCGTTACACGCATGTCGCCTACGCTTTGGGCTACATCGTGACCAAGGAGGAGCTTGACGACAATCTCTATGAGATCGTCTCCAAGCGCCGTTCCCGCGCCCTGGCGTTCTCCATGCGCCAGACAAAGGAAGTGGTCGGGGCCAACATCCTCAACCGCGCGACGGACAGCAACTATGTGGGCGGCGATGCCAAGGAACTCCTTGCCACCGATCACCCGTCGCTGGCCGGCAACTGGTCGAACGAGTTGACGACCGCAGCCGATCTGAGCGAGGCGTCCCTCGAGGACATCATGATCCAGATCGCCACGGCCACCAACGCGCGCGGCCTGCGCATCGCGCTGATGGGTCAGCAGTTGATCGTTCCGCCGAACCTCGCTTTCGAGGCCGAGCGTATCGTCAAGTCGAACCTCCAGAACGACACGGCGAACAACGCGATCAACGCCATGAAGTCCAAGGGCCTGCTGCCCAAGGGCGTCATGACCTACCACTACCTGACCGACACGGACCAGTGGTTTGTGAAAACCAACTGCCCGTCCGGCCTCCAGATGCTCACGCGCAAGGCGCTTGAGTTCGACAAGGACAACGACTTCGACACCAAGAATGCGAAGGCATCGGCCTACGAGCGCTATGCGTTCGGCTGGACCGATCCCCGCTGCATTTACGGAAGTCCTGGTTCGTAGACACACGCATCAGTCCATCTGAATGCGTACCGGGGGGCGGCCTTCGGGCCGTCCCTATTCCTTCACCCCGATCTTGAAACTTCCAATCGTGGACCGGACGCCGGTTCAAGAGGAGACTTCCTATGGCTGGACCTTCCAATTATCCGAGTGGCTTCCTTAACGGGATCACCATTCGCGGCTTGCCCGTTCAAATCACCAATCCCGGCGAGGTGTTCTGGGTCAACAACAGCGGCGTTCTCGCCAAGGGCGGCGTCGGTGCTTCCGATGGCAACCCCGGCACCTACCAGAAGCCGTTCTCGACCATCGACTATGCGATCGGGCGCTGCACGGCGAACCGTGGCGACATCATCATGGTGATGCCCGGCCATGCCGAAAACATCAGCGCGGCGGCCGGCCTGGCGGCGGACATTGCCGGCGTGGCCATCGTTGGCCTCGGCACCGGCACCAAAGTCCCCACGCTGTCGTGGACGGCGGCGGCGGCAACCGCGACGGTCACGGCGGCGAACGTCTCGTTCGTCAACATGAAGTTCGTCGCGAACTTTGCCGATGTCGTGACCATGTTCTCGGTCTCGGCGGCGGGCGATGGTCTTTCGTTCGAAAACTGCGTGTGGACGGACACCTCGACCATCCTCAACGCGCTGGACTTCATCACGCTGGCGACCGGCGCGGACGACCTTTCGTTCAACAACTGCCGTGTCATCGGCAAGTCGGCGTCGAACGACTCGTTCATCACCGGCGTGGCGCACGACCGCTTCTATATGGCCGACTGCCAGGTCCAGTTCGATGTGGCGCAGACGGCTGTTGTCGGCGTGATCGAAACGTCTGGCAATGCCACGAACGTCTGGATCANNGCGCGCTGTTCCTCGACTTCAACGGCACGGCCAATTCAGGCGGCATCTGCGAGTGCTACTTCTCGTCCCTCGATACGGCTGACGCCGTGACCGCCGGCATCGACTTCACGGGCGGCCATGTCTTCGAATGCTACGTTGCGGGCGATGCCGACTCGTTCGGCATTGTGGGCGGCGGCACCGTTTACGGCAACACCTAACCGGCTTGGGCGGGGGCTTCGGCTCCCGCCTTTCACTTTTGACAGGAGGCCACGATGCCCGACGCCGTAAGTTCGCAAACCATTATCGATGGGCCGCGCAATGTGGTCATGAAATTCACGTCCGTCAGCGACGGCACGGGCGAGGCTGCGGTGACGAAAGTTGACGTGTCCGCCCTATCGGGCGCGCCGCCCGCCGTGGCGATAGACAAAATTCACTACAGCGTGAGCGGCATGATCGTTCGCCTGCTCTGGGATGCCACTTCGGACGTTACCATTGTCGAGTTGCAGAACGATGGCGTGTTTGACTTCACGTCATTCGGCGGGCTTCCGAACAACGGCGGCGACGGCGTGACCGGCGATATCCAGTTGACGACTGTCGGTCACACCAATCTCGACAGCTACGCCATCGTTCTTGAGATGCACAAGTGACCTATCGCCGGGGCGATTTCAACGCGATCTGCGATAGATGCGGCCAGAAGTTCAAGGCGTCCCAACTCAAGCGCACATGGAACGGCCTGCGGGTCTGCTCCTACGATTTCGAGGAGCGCAACGCGCAGGATTTCGTCCGCGCCGTTCGCCCCGACGCCGCCCCCTATGGGGCCAAGCCGCTCGGTGAATACACGTTTCTGGAAGCCGACGAAGTGACGGCGGACCTATAGACAGGAGACGACATGGCAACCTCAAGTGAAATCAAAGCCGTGCTGGACGCATGACGATCACCATTCAACAGGGCCGCCCGATCAGCCGCGAGGTGCTGTCCGCCAACCGGACCTATTACGTTCGCACGGATGGATCGGACAGCAACACTGGCTTGGTGAACAATGCAGGCGGGGCATTCCTGACAATCCAGAAGGCGCTTGATGTCATTCTGGGTACGCTCGACCTCTACGGCTTCGATGTCACGATTAATACCGGCAACGGCACCTATGCCGGGGCTGTCTCCTTTGAATCCCCGCAGGTTGGCGCAGGGGACATTATTCTTGTGGGTGATACCACCACGCCAAGCAATGTGACGATCACCGGGGCTGTCAATGTCTATGGCGGCGGGTCACGCCTGATCTCTAGAGGAGTCACCTTTGCCGGCACGGCTGGCGATGCGGCGCTGGGCATTTGGTACGGGGCAAGGGTCACCCTTGAGGTAAAGAACGGCTTTGCCGGCACGGCTAATTCTCACGTCGGCATATACTATGGGGGTGCCTTATTCTCTCCCGACGAAGAAATCATTTCAGGAACGATTCCAGGCCCCCATTATGACATCTACCAGGGTGTAGCTTACTGCTTCGATACGGTCTGGACGGCTTCCGGCACGGCAACATTCTCGGCATTCGTTTTTGCCGCAGATGTCGGTTTGATGAATGCCTACAACAATTCAAAGTCGGGAACATTCGTCGGCCAGCGTTACAGCGCAGCCAACAACGGTGTAGTGAATGTTTACGGCGGGGGAGCTACCTACCTCCCCGGCAACTCGGCGGGCTCAACTGCGACAGGAGGCGTTTATGGTTAAAACCTATAATCCTAAAAACTGGTATTGGATCGTTGCCGGTTCGACCACGCAGGTGTTTTCGAGCGCGTCCGGCGATTATGTTCCGGTCAGCAATCCGACCTATCTGGCATGGAAGTCGGACGGCACCTTGCCGACCAACATTGCCAGCGAGGCCGAACTGGGTGAGGTGCTTGCGCCCTACCAGATCAGGCCCGCAGCGGCGAACGTTCTGGATGGCTACAAGGACAGCCAGGCGAGCAAACTGACGGTGGAAATTATCGCCAAGGTGCTGTTTCGCATGGCGAATGACATCCGCGCGCTGGAAGGCAAGCAGCCCGTCACCGCGCCGCAGTTCAAGGCGTTTTTGAAGGGGCTGATGTGATGCCTGACCGAACTTACTATGTGGTTTCGGGCGGCGGGGATGTCGGTCCGATGCCTTCGGCTGCTGCTGCTTTCAGAACAGTACAGGAGGCGGTTGACGCCGCTTATAGGGGGGATGATATGATCGGGCGCATAGCTCGATCCCTTGCGCTCACGTTTAGTGATGACGATCCCGATACAATTCCGCCTGCGGCTTGGCGTAAATGGCGCTTAAAAGCGGTATTTATGTTGGAGGTTATGATGGAACCAGAAGCGGAAATGTTGCGGCAAGTGGAAGCCCCGTATGGCGGCGCAGTAGTTCTAACCAAGCAAGAGTACGAGCGTATTTGGCGTGAACTAATCGACGCTGCCATTGGAGACAAACGATGATGCGCAAGCTGCTTCGCAAGATCATTCTGTGGGCGCTTGCCGGAGCGCCGGAGCCGGAACACGACGCGGCGGGCATGGACCGTGTAGCGCGCGAACTGCGGGGCGATGAATAGCCGTGGCGACATACGTCCCGCCCAAGAAAAACATAGCCTTCATCATGTACTGCGGGCTTCCGTCCGCATCGTCCGCGTTTGCGTTCAAATCGAACCCGACGCTGGCCGCTGGTGACGCGAAAGTTTCCATCGACGGTGGCGCGCTTGCGAACCTTGCCACGCTCCCCGCCGTCACGCCCGCATCGAGCAAGATGGTCAAGATTTCCCTCTCCACATCAGAGATGAACGGCGACAACATCACGCTGGTTTTGTCCGACCAGACCAGCCCGCCCGAATGGGCCGATGTGGTTATCAATATCCAGACGGCGGCGCGGCAAATTGACGATCTGGCATTCCCCAACACGAGCGGGCGCGGCATGGACGTTGACGCGAGCGGCGGCGTCGAGGTTGGCTCATTCCAGGCGAACGCAATCACGGCAGCGGCTATCGCATCGGACGCAGGCACGGAGATCGGCACGGCTGTATGGGCGACCGCCACGCGCGTCCTGACCGCCAACACCAACCTTAACGACCTGACCGCCGCAGCGGTTGCTGCCGCCGTGATGGCAAGCAATGTCGAGGGCACGGTCACGCTGACCGAATCCATGCGGCTCCAGAACTCTGCCCTGCTCGGCAAGGCCAGCGGACTAGGCACCTCAACGGCGGTGTTCCGCGACCTCGCCGACACCAAGGACCGCATTAGCGCGACGGTTGACGCGGACGGCAACCGCAGTGCTGTAACGCTAGACGACACCTGATAGGAGGCCGCATTGGCGACATATACGAAATATGAGACGGCCATCGAGAAACTTTGCAACAAACTCATCGACGCCTTCGGCACGACCGACACTTGGAAGGCTGTCATCCACACCGATGCGCCGACCGTGGCGACCGACAGCGTGTTGACTGACCTGACTCAGATCGCGGGCAACAACGGCTATACGACAGACGGGGACAATATCACGTTCAACTCGACCCGCTCGGGCGGGACGGTGACGGCAACGGCGACCGATGTGGTCTGGACGGCATCCGGCGGCAATCTTGGTTCCTCGACCACGGGGCGATATTTCACGATCTATGACGACACGTCCGCTGCTAATGATCTGTGGTGTTCATACGATTATGGCGCAACGTTCACGGTCGCGGTCGGCGAGACGATGACGCTCGACTTCGGCGCTTCCCTGTTCACGATAGCATAAAATCATGCACGTCCAAGTCTGCAAGCGCTATCCGGTTGCAAAGCTGTTTGGCCTGCTCCCGGTCAAATACATCGAGGCGCTGGAGCAGAACCAGAAGATTGCGTCGTGCTGCCGCCATCCCGAAAATCACGACATCGAGGCGTTCAAATCCCGCCCAGGGGAAGACGCCCCCGACATCTATGTTTTCCATTGCACTTGCGGGCGCAAACATACCCGTTTCTGTGTCGGCGGCGGCGACGTGAGGCCGGTCTGGGACGTGCGCTGACATAGGGGAAGGCTAGGCCATGGCCTTCGGAAATCGCTACTTCGGCCAACGCTATTTCGGCGACCGCTATTTCGGGCAAAGCCCGTCTGGCGCTTACACCCTCACGGCGGACGCCGGTAGTTATACACTGACCGGCACGGCGGCAACGCCGAAACATGCTTGGAGGCTCGTTCCCGACGCGGGGGCTTATTCGCTATCCGGCACCGACGCCACGCCAAAGCATGGCTGGGTCGTTGCGGCGGGCGTGGGTTCTTACACACTATCCGGCACAGACGCGTCTTTGCGTCATGCTTGGAAAGTTTCGGTTGACGCCGGTTCCTACGCGCTTTCCGGCACGGACGCGACACTAAAGCACGGCTGGCGCATATCGGCGGGGGTTGGCGATTACACCGTCACGGGGACGGACGCCAGCCTCTACCACGCATGGCGATTGTCCGCAGAGGCGGGTTCGTACGCACTAAGCGGCACCGCCGCGACTTTGCGCCACGCCTGGCTGATTTCGGCGGACGCGGGTTCGTACGTTGTCACCGGCACGGGCGTTACGCTTACGCAAGCGGGCAGCACGGTCCAATACGTCTCCCCCGGCCATGAGCGCTGCATGAGATGCGGCTTCGTCAAGGGCCGCTCCCGCATGAAGCTGGAATGGACCGGCCTTCTGGTTTGCGAGGACACGTGCTGGGACGCGCGGCATCCGCAGATGGATGTCCGGGGCGTTCCCGACGCCCAAGGCGTTCCCTGGGCTCGCCCTGTGCCTACACCGGTATATCTAGAAGCCAACGACATCACGGCGGATGATCTATGACAGTATCCGGCACAGTCGCCTTTTCAATGACGGTTTCGGACATCGTGACGGACGCGCGCGCCATGCTCGGCATTCTTGCCGAGGAGGAGCCGCTGACCGCCGCCGATCTGGCGCGCGGCATTCTCGTTCTCAACCAGATGCTGCTCGCATGGCAGGGCGATGGCGTCCAGACATGGACATTGACCGAGGGCACGTTCGCTCTGACCGCCTCCGATGCTGACTATGTGATCGGTTCTGGCGGCACGTTTACCACGGTCCCCAACGAAATCACGGACGTACGGATATACCGCAATTCCGTCGACCTGCCGATGTACCGCATGAGCCGCGAGGAATATTTCGCGCTCCCGCTCAAGACGGCCACCGGATACCCGACGCAATACTATTACGACCGGCAGATTGCGGGCGGCACCTTCTATGTCTGGCCCGCGCCGGATTCGACGGGCGGCACCATCAAGTTCACCTATCGCCGCTATGCGTATGACGCGGGCGACGGCACGAATACGCTGGATTTGCCGAAGGAATGGACGCTCGCCATCGTGTCGAACCTGGCCGTGCTTATGGCGCCGCGCTACAGCATCGAGCCTTCGCGCGCTGTCGTGGCAATCGCCGCCAGTTCCTACGCCACGGTGAAGGGCTTCGATACGGGCGAGGGCGTCGGGTCGCTCTCGATCACGCCCGCATGATGGAGCATCCTTTTGCGTACCAAGCCGGGGATGCTGGGGTAACCCAAAACTCTCAGGAAGAGCTAATTAATCTCTATGCCGAGATTGAAACCTCGGGGAAGTCAAAGCTCGTTCGCCGGCAGCGTCCGGGGCTTCGCACGGCGGCGCTCATCTCCAACATCAAGCGGGGCATCGAGGAGTTTTCGCACGGCACCTATCTCGTGGTCCGCGATGTCTTCTACAAGTTCGACGGAACCACGCTGACCGAACTCGGGACGATGAACACCAATGTCGGAGAGGTGACAATCATCACCAACGACATTGACGACGTGTTCGTGTCGGACGGGGTTGAGGGCTACCACTACGTTGCCGCGACCGGGGTATTCGGGGCTGTCGTCACACCGAGCGAGGTCGGGACGCTTGCTTTTCAGGGCGGCTATGGAATTTACTCGCATCCCGACGAGGATCAATTCTATATCTCCGGGCTGAACAATTTTGCATCATGGAACGCGCTGGATTTCGCAACGGCGGAAAGCGATTCCGACAAGACGGTCAGGGTTTTTGTCGACCACGGCGAACTGTGGATATTCGGTGAAAAGACCATCGATATCTTTCGCAATTCCGGGGCGGCGGATTTCCCGTTCACATATAACACATCCGCGCAGCGCGGCTGTCTGGCGGCCTATTCCGTAGCGGCGGAAGACAACTCGCTCTTCTGGCTTGGCAATGATGAGATTGTCTATCGTGCGGTGGGTTATCGCCCGGTCCGGGTTTCCACCCACGCTATCGAGGAATGGATTTCCGGCGCGCCGAACAAGAGCGAGGGCAGGGCCTTCACCTACACGGCGCGTGGCCACAAGTTCTATGTCCTGACATTCCCGGATTATGGGACGCGGCAGTTCAACATCGCCACCAATTTCTGGAACGTCTGCCGGTCATGGGGCGAGGATGACTGGAAAATCATCGGCGGGGCCGGAAGACAGGTCACCTACTACCTGACGCCATCGGGCATCGTGACGCTCGACAGCACGTTGAACACCGATCAGGGCGCGATCATGGAGCGCGGCGGGACATCCGCGCCGGTATTCAATGGCGGTTCCAGAATGACGTTTTCGGCCTTCTGGCTGGATGTCGAGGTTGGCAGGGTGGCGGCGACTTCCGCAGAGCCGCAGATTGCGCTTCAGGTCAGCCGGAACGGCGAGGATTTCGGCAACATCCGCCAGCGTGGCATGGGGCTGACAGGCGACTATTCGAGGCGCGTTGTCTGGCGCGGATTGGGGCAGGCGCGGGAGTTTTCGCTAAAGCTTTCCTGCACCGATGATGTCGGGCTGACCATCATGTCCGCCTTCGCGGATATTGCATGAAAAAGCCGCTTCGCATCACGCCGGAGGTGCAGATCGTCGGGGCGGATGGAAAGACGACGCGAGACGGGTTCAATGTCCTTCAGCAATTGATCGACAAGGTGAACGAATCGGTCACGTATCCCGATGCCTTGGCCAGCTATTACCCGCTCCCGCAGGACGGCAGCTATAAACTTTTCATCAACACGCCCTTTGCCTACACGGTCAATTCGGTGACGACAATCGCCGTGTCGGGGACATGCACCGCGACATGGAAAAACGGCACCACGGCCCTCGGCGGGACGGCCAACAGCGTGTCGTCAAGCGAGCAGACGCAGGCGCATACGTCCGCGAATACTTTCGCTATCGGGGACGACCTTGTGCTAACCATATCGGCAAACTCGTCCTGCGTCGGCATGAGCTTTACCGTGTCGTTTGAGCGCGATCCGTGAAGTTCATATTCTTCGACAGCGGCGGCCCGGCCACAATCGAATTTGTAGCCTCTCATGCAGCATCGAGCCAGGCATCGGAGGTCTTTTCGGTGGCGGGCGTTTCCTTCGGAGCCGTTGCGTCGAGCAGGCGTGTCTTTCTCAATGTCCACTGGCTAGCGGTCAATGCGGCGTCATTGTTAAGCGCTACGATAGGCGGCGTGGCGGCAACGATCCATGTGCAGGCCAACTATGTCGCGGTCGGTTATTCCAGTGCCATCATCTCGGCCCCACTCGCCACAGGGACAAGCGGCACGGTCGGCCTGACTTTCGACGCGGTTGGCGGGACATATACCCTTGACGGGCTGGTTTCCTACCGAGTGACGAACCTGATTTCGGCGGTCGCCGTGGACACGGATTCTTTCGGGGCCAATTCGGGCGGGCTGACGCTCAGCCGGTCAATCGATGTTGTCGAGGACGGCATTCTCATCAGCGGGCTTTTGCAAAACTCAGCCGCGACGGGCTTCACCGTGGGCGGCTTCACCGAGGATTATGATTCAAATCCATCCGGCAGCCTCCGCATTGTCGGCGGCTCGCTGGCCGTAACCGCCGACGAAACGGCCCGCTCCATTAGCTATACCCGAACGGGCGGTGGCGGCTCGACATTCGATGCGGCAATGGTCGCCGCTTCTTTCCGATAAAGGGATACCAGCCATGTTTGGTGCATTGATTGGCGCGGGCGTAAGCCTGCTTGGTGGCCTGTTCGGCGCTTCGTCCGCCAAGAAGGCGGCCAAGGTCCAGGCGGACGCGGCGAACCGCGCGACCGACCTACAGCGGTATATGTACGATACCAGCCGGAAGGATTCGATGCCGTGGCTGGATGCCGGCAAGACGGCGCTCACCACCTATATGTCGGAACTCGGAATAGGCTCCGGGGCAACCGGCCCCTCCAATGCCTTTCAGGCGACACCCGGCTATCAGTTCCGCGTTGACGAGGGCAAGAAAGGCGTCCTGAACTCGCTTTCCGCCATGGGCATGAAGAACTCGGGCCGGGCCTTGAAGGCGCTGGAAACCTTTTCGCAAGGCATTGCGAGCGAGGAATACGGGAACTGGCTGAACCGGATTGCCGGGGTTGCGGGGCAGGGGCAGAACCAGGCCAACAACAACGCGCAAACGTCCGCCAATGCGGCGAACTCGATGGCCGGGACAATCCAGAACGCGGGCGAGGCGCGGGCGTCGGGCTATGTCGGGGCGAACAATGCGCTGATGTCCGGCATCAACGGCGCCGCCAATTCAATCGGGCAGTTCTTCGGGAACAATAACAATTCCTTCGGCACAGCCGGCGGCTTTCGCAACATGATTTACGGGTGACATGATGGGCAGCAACAGCATCGCTCTACAGGTTGAAGGCCCGGACTTTGCGAACTCGTTCAGCAAGGGCGTCGACGCCTCGCAGGGGCGGCAGATGAACTCGCTCCGCATGGATGCGGTTCGGCAGGACATGCAGACCAGCCAGGATGAACGCGGGCGCAAGGAAGCGCTTCAGCTTATGGAAATGCTCGGGTCGGCTGGCATGTATGCCTTGAACGGCGACATGAACGGAACGCCCGACCCGGCCAAGTGGGACGAGGCGATGGACGGCCTTGCTCAGTTCGGGCTCGATGCTGCGAAGTACAAGGGCAAGGCGCAAATGGCCCCGGTGCTGGTCAGCGCGTCCATGTCCGCCGCCGACCGCATCAAGATGGCGAGGGACGACCGGGAGTTCGCGCTCACCCTCGAAAAGCTCGACGCCGATCTCAACCAACATGCGGAAAGCATGGGGATGCGCAGGGAAGCCTTGGATATCCAGCGCCAGCGCCTCGATACCGTCAAGAACAAGAAAACCCCGCTGTCGGCTACGGCCCAAAAGGAGCTTTTCGAGGCCGACGAATCCGTACAGGCGGGCGCGGCTGTCATCTCCGCGCTAGACCAAGCGATGGCGCTTAATGACAAGGCCTATTCCGGCCCCATGGCCGACACGCGCGGCTGGGCGGCGTCACAGATTGGTTCGGAGGCGGGCGTTGCAACGCAGGACTTGAAAAACATCGTCACCGGGCAGGCGCTCGAAAACCTCAAGGCGGTGTTTGGCGGTATGCCAACGGAAGGCGAGCGTAAAATCCTGCTCGAAATCCAGGGTTCGGTCGATCAGGCACCCGAAGTCCGAAAGGGCATTTTCGAGCGCGGCAAGGCAATGGCTTTGCGCCGCATCGAGTTCAACAAACAGAAGGCCGCACAACTCCGCTCCGGCGAGTATTTCAGCGAACAGGGGCCGAGCGGCGACCCCGATACCGCTGCCGACGAAACGGCGAACGATGCGGCTGCCAATCGGCAGGTTATCGACGGCATCACCTACGAGCAGGACGAGGCCGGCGAGTGGTTTGAAGTCGAATGAACATCCAGTTTTCGCTTGACGGCAAGACGCGGGATAGGCCGGTAGCGGACGATTATCTGTCGGCGCTCGAAGATGTGCTTAAGCGTACCGATTCGCGCCTTGGCGCGCGCATCGTGTCGGCGGGGCAAGCCCCCAAAGGCTCTGGCGGCAAGCGCACCGGCTCAACGCGGCACGATGTCGACCACACCGGCCATTCGCACACATCGGATCTGGTTCTGACGCTTGACGGCAAGGAAATTCGCCCCGGCGACGACAAAGACCTTTACGCCCGTTTTCTGAAAAACGCGGCTCCAAAATTCCCCGGCATCGGTCATTACGATTGGGGCGTTCATATCGGCGACGGCTCCATGGCGATGTGGGGACCGGACAAGACTTCAAAATCAATTGACCCGATATTCGCCAAGGCGATTTCCGAGGGCCGGAGTGGAACAAACATGCCTGCACCCGCCCGCAAGAAGGTTTCCGACCCGGCGTTGCTGGCGAAGCTCAACGGCTCTGCCAAGCGCAAGAAAGTCACTGACCCGGCATTGCTGGAAAAGCTGAATGGCGGCGCTCAGGCCGAACCCGTCATGTTCGATGCCGACCGCTTTGGCCCGTCACAGAAGGGCGAGCGCCTAGTCTCTGCGTCGGAACGCGGGACATTGCAGGGAACAGAGCCAGGCATAGGCGAACGCGTTGGAAATGCCCTGTATGACGCGGGAAAGGCCATTGGCTTGCCTGTGGACCGCATGAGGCGCGATAACCAGTCCGCCGATGCGTTTGTGCGCGGGGCGGCTGACATTGCGTCTGTTGGCACGGCAGACGAAATCGCCGCGTTCGGCGGTTCTGTCACAGGCGTCGGTGGCGAGCAGGGGAATTATTCGGGCAATCTCGACTATCAGCGCGCGACCGACCGCTTTGATGCGGCCAATCAACCCATAGCGCGCGGCGCTGGGCAATTGGCAGGCGGCGTTGCCACGGGCATTGTCGCGGCCCCGCGCGCGGCTGCGGCGAATGTGCTGGGCCGCATGTGGCAGGGCGCGAAGGTCGGCGGCGCTTATGGCGGCGCATATGGCTTCGGTTCCGGCGAGGGCGTCGAGAACCGCCTTGAGGAAGGCGCCAAGGGAGCGTTCGCAGGCTCCCTGATCGGCGCCGCTATCCCTGCCGCGACAACGGCTGTCAGTAAAACCTATAATGCCATTTCCGATTTGACGGTTCGCCCGGCCACGAATGCGCTCCGCTCTACGGTCAATCCGACGAAGAATGCCCTGCGCCAGACCACGCGCGGCCTTGCCCGCGACGGGCTTACGCCCGAACAGGCGGCGGCCAAGATGGAGGCCGCAATAGCGGCGGGCGACGACACGACGATGCTGATGGACGTGGCCGGCGACAATACGCGCCGCCTTGGCCGCTTCGCCGCCAACATGCCCGGCGAGGGGGCAAACAAGATCAAGGAAGCCGTTCACGCGCGCCAGCTTGGACAGGGCGAACGCGTCACGGAAGCCGTCAGGAAGGGCCTGGACGACCCGGAACGGTACTTCTCGACGGTGGACGACATTATCGCTACGCGCCAGACGGCGGCCAAGCCGCTCTATGACAAGGCTTGGGAAACGCCGGTTCCTTTCACCCAGAAACTGGAAAGCCTGCTTGGCCGTGGCAAAGTGATGCGTGATGCGCTTAAGAAAGCGCGCGACCTTGGCGAAGCTGAAGGCATCGCGTCCAAATCGTTCTTCGCCAAGATTGCCGACGATGGCTCTTACACTATCGAAAGCGTACCGGACGCCCGCCAGTGGGATTTGATGAAGCGCTCGCTTGACGACATCATCGAGGCCGAAAAGACGGTTCTTCCCAACGGCACGGAAAAGCTCTCCAATCTTGGCCGGATCGTATCCGGTATCAAGCGCGAAATGCTCGCTGAGATCGACAAGGCAAACCCGGCATATGCCAAGGCGCGCGCGGTGTATTCGTCAGCGTCGGAATCGTTGGACGCCGTAACGAAAGGCGGGAAACTCCTTGACGCCGACCCGGAACTTGCCCGACGCACTCTCCAGAAGATGAGCGACGACGACAAGGAACTTGCTAGGCTCGGTATCGCCAAGGCGCTTGTGGACCGCGTGAATAAGGTTTCTGACGGTCTGAACGCGGTCAAGGCCATCTTCGCATCGCCCAAAAAGCGCGCCGTGCTGCGTGAGGTTTTCCCGAGCAAGGAAGCTTTTGACGAGTTCAAGGCCACCATGGAACGCGAGGGCGCGAAAACCCAAACGAAAACCGCCATTAGTGGCAACAGCACCACGGCGCAACAGGCTACCGATATTGCCGACAACCAGATTGATACGGGCGTCGTTGGCAACCTCATGACCGGCAGGCTCGGGGCAGCGGCGGGGGCTGTTGTCCAGAAGGCATTGGCCCGCGCCACGGTTGTCAACGAAGCGACGGCAAAGGAACTGGTCAACATCCTCACCACGACCGACCCGGCTGTTGCCAAGCAAATTCTTGGCGAAATGCAGCGCATGGCGATGAAAGACGCGCGGGTCGCAAAGAATCTCGTCCGCATTCAAAGCATGTTGCGGAACTCGTCAATCGTCGGCGGCGCAAAGGCTACGGCGGACGCCTTCTAACCAAACAATCCGGCTCGCCAGCCTCCATAAAAGACGAAGGCCAGTGCCATCAAGACAAAGAATAAATCCCGAAACATCGGGTTGCCGCCCGCGTCTTCCGCCTTGGAATAGCGCACCAGCGACACCGCGCTGAACGCCACCAGCCCGCCGCCGAAAATCACGGCGGACAGCACGATAAAAAATAGGTCGACCTTCTCCAATTCACTCCCTTCGCCCGTCTAGCGGGCCTTTTCCTGTTGAGGAAACACTATGGCACAATATTTGGGCTCGTCCATACAGCAGTCGCTCGACTCCAGTTCCAATCCCCTGAGCGGCGGTCTTATGTATGTTTACCAGAGCCCCGGCACAACGACACTGCTTTCGCTATTTAGCAACGAAGCCTTGTCAACGCCAGCGGCAAACCCGATTGTTGCCGATAGCTCGGGAACCTTCGCCCCGGTGTATGTCGCCGAAACGAGCGTCAAGCTGGTTCTGAAAACCTCCGCCGGCGTGACGGTTCGCACCGTCGACCCGGTTTACAGCGTCGGCCAGGCTGATGACGTAAGCGCGGCGAACGTCAGCTATGACGGAACGGCCATCGGGTTTTCCTCGACCAACTTGCAGGACGCGATTGCCGAACTGTCAACCTCGTTCATTCTTGCGCCGCCGACGACCGTTGACAATACGCTTCCCCGATTTAACGGAACCTATGGGCAGCTACAGACCACGGGCATTGTCGTTGCCGACACGAGCTATGATGTCTCCGGCATAGGCCAAATCACACAGACGGCGACGGGCGCGAATACAATTCCGAACGGCACCACGGCGCAAAGGCCGGGCAGCCCGGCGACTGGGATGCTCCGCTACAATACCACGCTTTCGCGGCTCGAATATTACAACTCGGGATGGCTTCCCGTTGGCAATGGCGGGGCACCTGATGCCGTGCTTGAGGACCATAAAACTCCCGGCACGGCTGGCGGTACCTTCACTTCTGGCGCATGGCGGACACGAACGCTCAACACCGTAATCCGGGACCCCTTTGGGCTGATTACGCTGTCCTCAGATGAATTTACACCAACGGTTGCCGGTTGGGTAGAATGGCTTTCCCCGGCCCACGAGGTGTCCGCCCATCAGACGCGCCTTTACAATGTCACCGACACGACAGCCACTGGTTACGGCCATTCCTCAAACCTTGTGAACGGCAATTTCTGCAATAATCTAAGCCAGGGCGGCGCGGCGGTAGTCGCCGGGAAGGCCTACCGCATCGAACATTATTGTACCGCCACAAAATCAACTACAGGCTTTGGAACTGCCTTTAGCCAAGGCGTAGAAGTCTATACGCGCGTGAGGTTTTGGAGAACCGCATAAGATAGACCGCCGCGCACTAGCTAGTCCAGAAGTTCAACCGTGTACATGATGATGTCACTACCGCCCTCGTTGCGATGCAACGATGATCTGACGCGGACATCATAAACACCAAACAACTCTTTCACCGCCCTGCCTAGTCGCTGGTGAAAATCGACGGTCGTTTCACTTTGCGGGATGATGAGCGTCACGTGTCCCGTGACAGCGTGACGCTTGATGATGGTCGGATAGTGCAGAATTTCGCCCATCCCACATCTATAACGCCTTTCCCTTTCTCCCGCCACCATACAAGAAGGCCAGACATGCAAACCAGCACCGAAGGGCTTATGGCCCTCATCGGGCACGAGGGCGTTGTCCTGTCGCGCTACCGAGACTCCGTGAACGTGTGGACAATCGGCGTCGGGCACACGAAGGCGGCGGGCGGGCTTAACCCCGAGACGTTCACCGGCAAGCTGACCGTCGCCCAGGTTCTCGACCTGCTCCGCGAGGATATCGCAAAATACGAAAAAGGCGTCAACAATGCGGTGAAAGTGCCGCTGAAACAGCACGAGTTCGACGCCCTCGTTTCCTTCCATTTCAACACCGGCGCGATATCCAAGGCCACGCTCACCAAGTCCCTCAATGCAGGGGACAAGGCTCTTGCCGCCAAGCAGTTCATGAACTGGGTGAAGCCGAAGGAGATCACCGAACGCCGCATGGCCGAGCGCGATCTGTTCATGACGGGCCGATACCCCAAGCCGTTCGCGACGATCTACCCGGCAACGCCGGGCGGGGCCGTCCTGTGGGGCGATGGCAAGCGCGTCGATCTTCGCGAGATGCTTGGCGGCGCGCCCGTGGCTGATGTTCCCGCGCCCGAAATTACTAAGCCTGACTTAGCAATTCCGCCCGTCGCCAAACCCGGTTTTTGGGCTTGGGTTTGGTCACTGTTCACGAAAGGCAACTGACATGGAAAAGCAACCGTTTCTAGGTGGGCTCGTTGGCGGGATTCTCGTCAAGAAGGGCGTCGAGTTCGCCATCGACAAGGCAATCGACAGGGTGGCCAAAAGCCCCACTCTGTCCCTCGAAAAGAAGGACGCGCCAGCGGTCAAGGAAATCGTCAAGTTTGCCGTCGAGCAGGAGGTAAAGAGCCAGGTCGCGCACCAGACCAATACCGAGGCGCACTGGTATCAGAAGCGCTCGTTCTGGTCGGCCATCGTGTCAATAGGCGTCGTGGTGCTTGGCCCGGCGCTTTCGCGGTACGGCCTCAATCTGTCGCCTGCCATGCAGGAATTCGTCTCGACCGTGCTCACCACGGGCGGCGGTCTATGGGCGGCCTACATCGCGGCCCGCGCCGGGATCGCAACCAAGCCGCTCGGTGAATGACATGATCTGGCTCGGCGTTTTCATCGTTCTGGTCGTCATTGCGCTCCTTGCCGTCTGGCTCGCTCTATGGGCGGGAGAGTGAGATGACCGGAATTATCTCCACAATCCCCGCCACCGGATGGTTCTGCCCATCGTGCCAAGCGCACCACGCGCCGCATGTGCAGACATGCCCGCGCGGCGGCTATTCCCGCACATCTCCATACACGACGACATCATATCCGCTCATGGCATGCGGCTGTGCGAGCGAAAAATGCCGTCGTGAAGGCTGCCAGTCACGGCGCAGCACTCCGGGCGCATTCAGCTACGTCCAGAACATATCGGGAGCGGCGTGACATGGGCGAGCCGGAACGTTTCGCGGAACTCCCCGAGGAAAGCCGGGCATTCCTCGCCCAGCTATCCCGCGAGGATATAGCCACCATAGAGGCGGGGCTTCCAATCCTGCGAATGGTGATCGGGTTTGGGAAAGTGGCCCGATGGATTTTCATCACCATAGTCGGCGTGTTCGTCGGCGGTGTCATGCTCGGTGAAAACCTGATGAAACTCATCGGTTGGTTCCGAGCGCCGCCCTCTTAACGGTGCAAGAATCGCCATCGTTTGCCGGTGTGGATATCACTTATCGCAGACTGCGTGACCGAAAACTGCTCTCCTAGTTTCCATTGTGGAACGGTGCCACGAAGACGCAGAATTTCTTTGACATCAGCCTCCGTAAGTTTGGAATTGCCCTGTCTTTCGCCCTCAACATTCGTCCCGTGTTCTACCCTATCGGCCATGTTTTCGGTGCGGGTTTTCCAAGATAGGTGACGTTTCGTGACGCATCCTTCGTGACCTTTCCCGCAAGAATGCGCCGCTTCAAATCTTGGAGCCGGTGCAGGTCCGTGCGCCCGCTCACAAACATGTCGTGTAACCAGCATCTTTTGGCCGTTCACGCATATCGCCCCATAGCCCTTATTGTTGCGGGAGAATGGCCAGAGGATGCAGTCATCGCCATCGTACGGCATGACGATTTCTTCAAAGAACTTACGCGGAGGCCGTGGCGCGGCCTTGCCCATCGGGTCGCCATGCCGTCGCCAACGGTCATAGTGTACTTCGCACCAGCCGCGCGCCAACAACGGCTTGCCGCAATCGGGAATAGAACATAAACGGGAATTAGCCATGTGGAGCGCTCCATGCTTCCGTGGTCAGAACCCGCTCGCAGCGCTCGTAACGCTCGGCGGGTTCGCCTTTTGTACCTCAAATCCAGATCAAAAGCAAAGCGCCATTGCCATCCTGTCCGTCATGGCCGGGGTGCTGATGCTCGGAGAGAGCGTCATCAAGATCATGTCTTGGGGCAAGCAGTAGCACAGAAGTAGAACAGGAGGACGCCATGCGCCCTGATCGTCTCGCTTTCGTTCTAGACCTCATCGCCCAACCGAGCACGACTAACGAAGAAGGCCGAGAACCTGGTTGCACAGGTGCCTCGGCCTTCATGGTGGTCCAAGCAGCCGATAAGGGCGGTAGAAGCCCGCGACTACTAGTATCCAAGTTTCTAGAATCGCACTTCTACCGCCTCTTTTCAAGGCCCCTCGCCTGAAGGAGGTAAACAATGGTTTGGATCAATCCCGCCGGTCAAGGCGCTATCGAGGCGCTATTGTTCCAAAGCGCGCAAGGCACATGGACCTTCGTGGTCAAGCAGGGAACGACCGCCTGCTTCATGGCGGCGGGGACCGGGGCCACGCCCATCGAAACGGGCAAGGGCCTGTGAATGGCNNCGCCGCATCGGCGCTCGGCATCCCCCGCAATACCTTCGTCACCCGCCTGCAAGTAGCCATCCAGCGCGGCTTTCACCTGTCAGGCGGCGCTCGCGATGCCATGCGGGCCACCAATCTGTCCGGCGTTGAAATCGCCGGCGGATACCGTCATGTTTATGATGATGACGGGAAGAAAACCGAGACGGTTCGCTGGTCTGTTCCCAAAATGGAACTTGAACTCGAGACGGTCCTCGAGCGCGCCGCCGCGAAATTCGCGGACATTCCCCAAGCCCCGCCAATCCCCACACCAATACACACCAACGCCGATCTGCTCACGCTCTATCCCCTGTTCGATGTCCACATGGGCTTGCGCGCATGGGGCGAGGAAACGGGCGGCGATGACTATGACGTGAAGCTGTCGGCAAGCGATCTGCAAATGGCGGTCGGCAACGTCATGGCGCTTTCGCCCGATAGCGAGGAAGCAATCCTGCTCATCGGCGGCGATTTCTTTCATGGCGACGACAACACAAACCAGACGCCGAAAAACCATCATCCGCTGGACATTGACGGCAGGCACTTCAAGGTGCTCGACACCGGCATTGAAGTCGTGGCCGGGACCACGGAGCGCATCGCCTCCAAGCACCGCCGCGTGACCGTCCGCGTCCTTCGCGGCAACCACGACGAACATAGCCACATGGTTCTGACGCTCGCCCTTGCGCAGCGCTATCGCGACCACGACCGGATATTTGTGGACAAGTCCCCGCGTGACATCTTCATGCACCAATGGGGAAAATGCCTGATCGCGGCCCACCACGGCGACAAGGCCAAGCCTGAGCGGCTGGCGATGATCCTGGCGGAGATATGCCCGTTCTGGTCCGAAAGCCCGCACAGGATCGTCTTTACCGGCCACAGGCACCATCAGGCGTCGAACGACTTCCCCGGCATCGAATGGGAGCAGTTTCGCGCGTTCTGCCCGCCTGATGCCTATGGCGCGCAGTTCGCGCCTCGTCGTGCGCTCCATGCCATTACGTTCAACAAGCAGTCCGGCATAGCCACGCGGGCGAAAGACCAGATCAGGAGGGCTGCATGATCGACCGCCTGCGCACCCGCATCCTGTTCGCCCGGTTGAAGCTGGCGGCGTGGCTTTGCCTGCATCCCCTGCCGTTTTTGATATGGAGCGTTTTTCGATGACCGATGCTGTAAGAATTCGGGTTACAATCGGCAAGGATGGGAAGGTGGTTGAACGTGAACCGATGGTGGACGGGGTGAAGGTGCGCGACCTGTCCTACGTCGAGACGCTTGAAATGGCCATGCAGGCCGTATCGTCGCTGCGGTTCAAGTTGACGGGCTAGGCTTTGCATTTCAGCGGGATTCGTGCTATCAAGATCGCGAGGCGGCGTTTGAAACGCGACCAGCGCAGTAGGTGTAAAATTTGCGGGAACATTGTTCTTGCGAACAAGCTGCGGACGGAGCCAGCGAAGCACGGGAAGTCACGCGATGCGTGTTAGTACTGTGCAGAGGTCAGCCGTAAATCAAAGCACCCGCCTCACTCAATCCCAACACACCTCGCCAGCGCTACAGCCGGCAAACCAACTACGCCAGCTATCGCAGCAATCCAGAGGATGAGCCTGGCATCTCCGGGGAAGCGGGCGCTCATGGGTCTAGTTCGCCCAACCATCTTTCGCCGTCCATATGATGGTGGCATTGGCGATGAGGCGAGGCGGTTCTGCGGGATCGATGGGAACGTTGCAATCCGGGCATGGACAGCCCGCCCCGCCACAACCACACCGGCGCTCGCTGTCGTCCCAAGGCTTGTCGTGGTGATTTTCACAAACCCAGCCCGTACTGTCACAGCGCTGGCAATTCGGCTGCACGTCCGTCCGCTCAACCATTTCCACCTCCACTGCTACGGATGGCGGCGGCGATGCGGTCTGCCGCATGATACTCTCCGCCAATGTAGTCATCATCCCCATCGCCGTATGTGACCTCAGCCTTGGCCCTTACGGCCTCCGCAATCTTCGCGCACCTTTCCCGCTCCCTGTCCTCCCCGCGCTTTTCTGCGGCTAGGAGGGCTTGTTCAAGCCGCTCTCGGAACTCGCCGATGTCTGTTCCGGCGAGGAATGGTCCAGACTGGGCCAGTTCAATTGCGAGCAGACGGATTCGCTGGGCGTCGTCAGGGCTACTGGTCATGGGGAGACTCCGGGCTGCTTCATGGCAGCGCAATTCAGCTTGCATCTGGTGATACGTTCCGGTTTTCGTCACGTCGAGCATGTCCTGTTCCTTATCCTGTTACCGTGGNNCCGCCTCCACCATATGGCCGTCGAAGCCGCGAAGCTGAATCCAATAGCGTTTCACCGGCACTCTCATTGCCTAGAACCTTTCCTGTTACCGTGGGGGAGGGGAGAGGCCACTCGCGCACAAGCAGATCTGGCGGGATCGGTGCTTTCCGTGTCATCTGCTTCAAGAAGAACGCGCGATTCAGCCGAGCGCTCTGGTCGCGTATCGACCGCATCCAGTCCGGCGCGGCGTGGCGCGCTTTGTGCGCCCCTTGGTCAGTCTCGCCGCCGACGATAATCCAGTCCGGCGCGTTCTTGTCGAGAATGACGGGGCCTAGAAGCGGCTCGAAACTGCCGAACGAAAAGACCGGGTTCAGCGCAGCCTTGGCATCAGCGAGCTTCATGCGGTCGCGGTCGTATTCGAATTGATCCCCCATTGTCGCCCCGATAGCCGCATTGCGCGGCAGTCCGCCCGCTGCCTCCGAAAGCCGCACGATCAGTTGAGGGCGCTTCGTCAGCAACAGATAGGTGAGGTGCGGCGTCCGCCTCATGACATCGAACGCATCCGTTCGCCAGTCAGCGGGAACCTGGTTGTCAAATATGTCGGCAAGCGAGGCGCAGAACACAAAGGTCCGCTTGCCTGATGCTTGTGCCGCCCGATCCCATGTGAACGGCTTGCGCCAGTTCGCGGTCGATGTCCGCAGGCGAGTGCCGACGCCCTTGCCCGGCGCGCCCCACTCGACGCGACCGTAGCGGTTCGCCATCAGGTGTTCCGCGTAGCACCCATCGCATGGTGGCCCGACCTTCGTGCAGCCAATCCATGGATTGAAGGTGTGGTCGGTCCACTCAATCTTGCTGTTCTCTGCCATTGCCTAGAACCTTTCCTTGCTCCGGGAGTAAAACTCCTCCGGGATGTATCGTGCGGCGCGATAAGCAGCCTCAGCTTCGTCAGCAGTGTCGAAGCTTTTTGCGGCTCCCGGTGCTGAGGGTCGTCATCCGGCTATCCAAGTTCGTAGTGAACCCGATCTTGATCGCATCGTCATCCATATCGGCACAGGCGAAATAGACATACCCATGTGCAGTAGGTGCGGCCATCGCATTGAATCCTTCAGCCAAATCAACGAGCCTGTTAACTTCAAAGGTGCGGCTTTTATTTCACTTTAGTGCTTGAATTTGCTTGATAATTTACTCCCGAAACGCAGATGTGTCAAAACTAATTCTGGCTATTTTCACACCTTATTTTTCAATCCTTTAGCCCATGGTGCGGCACTCTCAAACCAAGGTGCGGTTTTGCATTGTTCGCAATGCGTTCCGACGCGCCACGCGCAAGCCGCTCGCGGTCGGCCTGTTTCGTATAGACTTCGGCCATCGACATCCGCGACCATCCGAACATCGCCATGAGTTCGTGAACGGTCGCGCCATTGTTCGCCGCGATGGTCGCTCCCGCCTTTCGCAGCCCATGCGGAGTGCAGTCCGGCAGTCCCGCTGCCCGGCAATGGCGAATGAACCACATCCCGAAATCCTGCGGCTTCCCGAACGGCTTGCCCTTGGCATTCGTCAGGTAAACCAGATCGCCGGTCGCGGTCGCGTCGATTGACGCCTGCAATTCCTGAAAGACCGGCAGATGCACTTGCGCGCCCGTCTTGCCGGTGCGTAGCGCGATGACGCCGTTGCGGACGTGCTGGCGGCCTACCAGGATCACATCGGCGCGGCGAAGCCCTGTGAACAGCAAGAGGTCCATGGCGAGGCGCGGCTTCGTCCCGATAGGATGGAATGCCCGGAACGTCTCGACTTCATCCATTGACCAGACGTGAATGCCGCCGATGCGATCAGCCCTACGCGTCACTCCATCGCAGGGGTTCCTTTCAATCATCTCATTCTTCGCGGCCCATGAAAACAGGACAGCCATGGCGACGAGGAAGTTGTTGGCGGCATGGGGCTTTGTGGCTCGCCGGTCCATTGCCTCCTGAATGTGCTTGCGGGTAATCCTCGCGAACTGGACGTGGCCCGATTCATTGCATACCCGTCGCATGATATAGTCGCGGCTGATCTGGCTGGAGGGGGCCAAGGAAGCGAAATGACCGCTCGCCTTGTATCGTTCGACCAGCCACGCCAAAGAGCCGCTGCCGGCCTTCGCAGGGCGGTTTACGGGCTGGCCGATCAGCGCCCGCTCGTAGGCTTCGATGTATTCGGGAGAGCCGTAGTCGTCGGGGAGCCTGACACGCGGCATTCCGGGGCGTCGAAAGTACCAGACGGTCTTGCCGTGACGGGTGACTTCCTTGCGCTCGAAAAGGCGGCGGCGGCGGGGCATGTCTTCGGTCAAAGCCGGATATCCTCGTCCTCGTCAACCTTCGGTGCAGGCTGTGCATTCGCAATGGGGATAAGGCGCACNNCACGTCGCCAATCTTGACTTCCGCGATATGGCCGGCCTTCGCCGCCCCCCGGCACAAAGCCGTGACTTGCCGAGCCGGAAGCGGCAGCGCCCGTGTCATTTCCGTTCCCCTTGCGGGTTGGCGAGAAGGGCTTGGTAAATGTCCGTTCGGAGCCGAATGTGTCGGACCAGCCGAGACACATCGCTCTCAAACCACCCGCGCTTGATGTGTTCTTTGGCGATTTCATCCGCCGCCACAAAAAGAGCTTGGTTGAACGGCTCACGCATCTTGTCCCCCTTGGTTGGGAGCGGAGAGGGCGCGGGCTGCGATAACTTCCTTACAAATGGTGTTAATTTCGTTGAGATCGTGTCTCGCCATGAACGACTTAACGAGGTTGTGGAAGTCCTTCTCATGCGCCCCCAACTGCTTGACGATGGGCCAGGCCTCCGCCCTTGTCCTTTCGGATAGGGCGGACTCGGCGGCGAGAGCGCGGGCTTCGGCGGCGGCGAGCGCTTCTTTGATCGGGTTCGCGCCGTTCCAATTGCCTCGCTCGCCCTTGGCCCCGGATGCGGCTTGGTACGCGTCATTGAGCGAAGCGTTGGCTGCTCGCGCTTCACCGGAATGAATGCGCGCCTCCATCTTGAGACGGTCGGCTAGATTTTGCAGTTCGTCCCGTTCCGCCTTCACCCGCTCAAGCTCGACTGCCTGGGCTTCGATGGCTTCGCAGATCAGGCGGATGTTGTCGGGAGAGCAGCGGGCGATATGAGCGGCGTTCATCTCCCACTGTGACCCCTCTTCGGCCACCTTCGCATCGGGCGTCATGCACAACTTTTCGTATGTTATGGTGCCATCGTCTGGAGGACGAGACACAAACTTCATTCCCCACGTCCAAGGCCCCGGCGTCACGCCTTCAAGCCCGTCCACCAGTTCGTTCGCCTTCGCTTTCGCCAATGCGCTCATGGCTTGCTCCTCTCTATCGCGGCGCGGGCGAAAGACAGAGCACGGCTCGTCTTGTGCTGGCTCTGGAACAGACGATCAGCCCAGTCTCCGTCTTTATAATTGAAGCCCGTCATTGCCGCGTCAGCGACGATAGCCCGCACACATGTCAGTGCATCATCTGCGCCTTCCAGCGCCTCTGTCAGCGCGCGTATAGCTTCGCTCTCGGATGAGGCGGCGGCGAGATAAATTGGAACGCCGATGTTGTCCCGGTCTCTAGCATATAAAATGATGCTCTCGCCAGCCCGCAGCCGTTGCACCTCATGCGGGTCTATATATCCCACCGCCTCCTGCACAGGCGCATCGACAAGCGCCGAGAAATAGGAGTAGTCGAACGGCGTAGGGGCCTTTAGCAGCCCACTGCCGCCTCTATCTCCGCTGTCAGCCATGAGGATGCTCCTGTGAATAGCTGTCTCGGGGCGAGGGGCGATTTGCCGACGCGGGCCGGCTTGTCTGGCTTCGGAAAGCCGCGCGATTTAGGCTTGCTCTTGATGCCAAGGTCATTCGCGCGGTTCGCATTGACCTTGGCGCGGACTGTGGCCTCGACGGCTGTCTTGGCCTTGTGCGGGTTGTGGTGGATGGCCTGCAAATTGCTCTCGCAGTTCTTCCCGCCAAGCCACAAAGGCACGATGTGATCAAACTGCGGCTTTTCCTTCAACGTGAAGGGCGAGCCGGTCAGCGCACATTTGCCATCCTGGCGTTCAACGATGCGCAACCTGCAGAGTTTCGGCGGCATGGCGTCGTCGGTCTTGCCGATCCACTCTTTGACGGTGCGGCTCACCAGCCTTGCTCCAATTCGTCCCGCTTCTTGGGCGTGAAGTCTTTGAGCCGCGTTTCCAAATCGCTCACCAACTCCCTGCCGACGAATGCGGAATATGCCTCTATCAGCGGGTCGGAGGGCTTTGCAGGAAGGCGGCGCGAATGCTCGCGGACGGTGATTTTCATGCTGCTTCCCTTTCCGGTTCGCTCCCAAGCAGACCTTCGACGTAATCGAGGACGGCTTGCTTCGATGCCTGAAACCTTGG
>CXWK01000814.1_pt1 | contig 26943 bp, 26 predicted proteins | sample 590851 | NCBI WGS metagenome assembly CXWK01 (sample SAMEA3498364, study PRJEB10139) | wastewater metagenome | biome: wastewater treatment plant; material: activated sludge | place: Denmark | collected 2014-08-01
GTCGTCATCGCATTGGCCGAGTCGTGGGTGGGTCCCCTGCAACTGGCAGACGCACCGGCCGTCGCACCGGCGTATCGGCGGCTCGCCGTAATGCCGCGAGCGCCGGTGGCCGAGTTTCCCTTCTTCAAGGACGCGTCTGACCGGCACCGGCACACTGAATACATGCTGATGTCCACGTTCCACTGGCAGCCGCTGATCAATGGCTATAGCGACCACACCCCGACAGGCTTCGCTGCCGACGCCGGAGCGCTGGCCAGTTTTCCTTCACCTGAGGCGTGGGCGGTGCTGCGCGCGCGTGGAGTGCGATGGGTGGTCGTGCACNNCGGCCTCCATAGAGTGGAGATTGTCTTCGGAGGCCGGGTCTTTAGACCCGGCGATACCGATGTTGGATCCGCTCTAGCGCCGCGGAGCAGCGACTGGCGTCCGTCGATAGAGCACCCGGTAGTCCTCGGCGGTGCCGAGGATTTTCTTCACGTAGCCCTGTGTTTCGGGGAACGGAATGCCGTCGATGAACTCGTCGCGATCGACGCCCGGTCGTTCGGCCAGCCAGCGCGACACGCGACTTTCTCCGGCGTTGTACGACGCCAGCGCCGGCGCGACGCCGCCGAAACGTTTGACCAGGTCAGCGAAGTACGTGGTGCCGATGCGCACGTTGATTTCGGGCTTGGTCAGGCTGGCGGTGTTGAACGGCCGGATCTTCAGCGAGCGGGCGTATTGCCGGCCGGTGGACGGCAGAATCTGCATCAGGCCCCAGGCGTCAGCCGACGACCGAATTTCCGGATCGAACGTGGATTCCTGCGCCACGAGCGCAGCCACCAGGTACGGATCCAGTTTGTGGAGCGCGGCATGTTTCTGGATCAGGTCCCAATACGCCACCGGGAACAGCACGGTGAGCAATTCGCGCGGAAGCGTCTCTCCGCCGTCTGCCATGTACTGCGGGTAGGCGCGTTTCATGGCGTTGATGGCGAGTCGAAATTCGCCGTCGCGGTTGAGGGCGTATGCGAGTGTGGCCTCAATCACGGGCGAGTTGCCTTCGAGCCGTTGGGCACGCTGCAGTTCAGCGGCGGCATCGGCATACAGCTGCGCGCCGAGGAGCGCCTGGATGAGCGGAACATTGCTTGGCGGCGCGCCTGGGGCAAACGCCACTCGTGATTCGCGTCGCACCGGCTTCACCGCCCCTGCGGCCGTGGGGCGCGATGCCGCGAGCATCTGACCGAGCGCGCGTTCGGCTTCACGGCCGTAATACGAATTGCCGTAATCGGCCATCGTCTGCTGGTAGCCGGCCACCGCACGATCACGGTGGCCAAGACGCTCATGCGCGCGCGCGGCCCAGTAGACCCAGCCGGATCGATAGTCTGCGCGACGCAGGCCCTGCGCCGCGCTTTCGAAGAGCCGCACCGTCTCGGCGTAATTCCCGCTCGAGAACGCCCACCAGCCGGCCTTCCAGGCCGCGCGACCGGCGAACGCGCCTGTCGGAAAGCGATCGTACTGCTCCGTGAACACCGCCGCGGCCTTCCCATCGTCATCGGCGAGGATGAAGTGCGTGCCCAGGTCGTTGAGGGCGGATTCGACGAAGACCGGGTCGCGGCCGCGATCGACAAACGCGCGAACGTCGCGCAGATACTCCGCCTGCCGTCCCATATCGCGGAGCACTCCGACCCGGAAGTACTCGGCTTCGTCGCGGTTGGCGCCACCGGCAGCGATGTAGGCCTCGAGCGCCGCGAGTGAGGCGGGATACCGCTTCAGGCGCGCGTCGCACTGCGCCAATCGCAAGTCCACGAGGTCGCGATCGATCTTGCCGGCCAGCGGCCGCACGCCTTCATACGCGATGCGCGCCTCGGGATACTGTCGCGCCGCATACAACTGATGTGCGCGGCTCATGGCAACGGTCAGACGTTCGGCGGTGGCCGCCTGGAATGACGGCGCGAGACTCATGAGCGCTTTGGTCGCGTCCGAGGCCTCAGTGGACGAGGGGAACTCGTCGTGGATGCGCGTCAACGCCTTCACGGCACTGTCGAGCTGCCCCGCTTCCCGTGCTGCCAGGCCCAGGCGGTACAACGCCTTCGCCATTGACGATGCGACGAGTGGTTGGGTGGTGAGCGTCGCCAGCGCTTTGGTCGCGTCAGTCCAGGCCAGTCGTGCTTCGGCCGCGTCGGCCGCCAGCCACAGCGCCTGTTCGAGCAAATAGCCTTCTGGTTTGGTGGCGAGAACGGCCGCAGCGGAGGCGGCCGCGTTGTCGAATTGTTTGTCGGCCAGTTCGGCTCGTCCCAGTTGCAGCCGAACGTAGCGCCCGACGACCGGTTGGCCGATAGAGCGTCGCAGTGCGGGGAGTGCGAGGGCGGGTTTGCCGTCTTCGAGGTGTGCCAACGCCGTGGCAATCGCATTGGGCCGGGCGTCTGCCGGCGTTGGTGCCAGCCAGAGTCGGTCCTGCGCACCGAGCGCCGCCACCAGCGAGAGACCGACCGCCAGTGGTAGGAATCGCATGTCAGTCGGCCCGGGCCAGCACTTCCACCGTGCGGGCCGACGTGACGTTCTCAAGGCGAATCGCCGCATGACGTGCGAGGAGTTCCAGTTCCTCGGTCCAGAGCGGCGCGTCTTCGTGCTCCACCGAGCGCGACATGTCGTCGGCGTACAGCACCGCCACCACTTCCCCGCCGACGGTGAGCGGCACGACCAAGCCGGTGTGTCCCGCAGGCACGCGCATGAACGCAGGCCCTTCGCCGTCGCGGCCATCAATGACCGGCGGTACGAAACACGTCTGTTTGAGCGCCACGGCTGCGGCGAGCGTTCCCGATGCGCCAATAGGCATTTCAGTGGGGCCGGTGCCTTCGGCAAACCCGAAGTGGCCCCAGGTGCGGAACATGTAGCCGTCCACGAGCAGGATGGCGACGCGCGACGTTTCAGCGGCCGCGCCGCGGGCCAGGGCTCCGAGGATGGCGTTGAGGCCATTGGACTGGTCGATTCGTCGCACCGACCCCAGCAGCCGTTCCATGGTTTCCACACGCGCTTCGCGCGTTGCGCTGGCGGGCACGGCCGACAGGACCGGGGCCACCACCTGTTCAGGAACCGGTTCACCAACCGGCGCCGCGGACGTGACTTGCTGGCGGAGCTGCTCGAGTTCGCGGGCGTGCCTGGCTTCCTGGTCGATGATGAGCCCGATCAGGTCCTTGGTCAGGGCCTGTACCCGCGCTTCCAGGTCATGGATCGTCCGGTCCAGATAAGCGTCAACCACCTCGCGCACGCGCTGCTCGTTTGTCATGTGGTCTGTCAATTATGAACCAAAGGGCGGGGCTGTACAACTGGGGAACTGGGGAACTGGGGAACTGGGGAACTGGGGAACTGGGGAACTGGGGAACTGTTAAGATGGTGGAGCGACACTGACCTTGTGGGGGCGACACGGCTTCGACGGGGGCAAGGGATCGTGGGATGCATGCCGAGCCATTTCCACCCGACTCGTTAAACCGGCGGAAACACAATGCAACTGCGGACACGCAGCTCGCACTCGCGGCCTAATCCCCGCGACGTGCACCCTCACCAGCCTGCGGGTGGGGAGTGCACGCCATTTAGCAGGCTGGTTCTCTAGCGCGTCCGGCGCCTGAGGACGAGACTTCACGGACTAGCGGCCGGCACGTTCGTCGAACTTCGATGACGGTCGCGAACCTTTAAGTTCGACTACGCATGTAGACGCCTACGGTGACAGGCCTTTCGGACGCGGGTTCGACTCCCGCCGCCTCCACCATCTAACCTGTTCTACCGAGTGATGTTAGCGGACTCGGTAGAACCCGTTGCCAACATGTTGCCAAAGGCCGAGCCGGTTCTCGGTGCATCGAGAAGCCGAATCGCTCCTTCAACCGCGGCCGGGCTCAGGTGCATGTAACGCTGTGTCGTCTTCAGATCCTGATGCCCCGCGAGTTCTTGAATTGCCCTCGCCGGGGCGCCCAACATCGCTAGACGAGAACAGAACGTGTGTCGGAGGATATGCACCCCAGGCCGCACCCCCGCTATTCGGGCCGCGCGGGCTACCCAACTCTGCACGATCTTCATCGTGAGGGGTTCCCCACTCGCCTGGACCAATACCTGTTTGCCACGCAGGTGACGATGCGCTTTCATGGCGATCGCCAGGCGCTCCGTCATCGGCACGTGTCGCAACCGGCCTCCTTTCGTCGTGGTGAGATGCCCTTTCCATTGCGAGTGCTCCACGCAGAGTTGACCCTTGTGGAAGTCGACATCCGTCCATTCGAGCGCCAGGATTTCCCCCAACCTCAGCCCAGCGTCTCCACCGAGGAGCACGATAAGGGATGTGTCAGGTCCCAGCCCGTCGGCTGCCTCAACCAGTCGCTCGTAGTCGTCGAAGTCATGGAACGCCATCGACGGCGTCGGAACGGCCAGCAATCGAATCGTGCAGGGCACCTTCTCAATGACGCCCCATTCGACCGCCTTCTTGGTCAGCACGCCCAACACTGTGAGCACGTTGTTCACGGTCTTGGGTGACTTCATCCGCAGTTCGCGCTTCAGATCCTGCACCGATTCCGTGGTGATCGTGTCGAGTCGTCGACTTCCTAACATCGGAATCAGGTGCCGATTCAGGATCGTCTCCTTGGCGGCAATCCCGCTCGGCTTCTGACGATTGGCCCGCGCGTAGCCATCCAGGAACCTCTGCGCAAATTCTTCAAGCGTTGGAACCTCCTTCGTGGGTTTCGGGAGGCCATGGAGCACAAAGTGCCTCTCCCTGTCCTGCCCCCATCGCTGGGCCGTTGACTTCGACACCGTCTTGAGCAACTTTCGCTCGCGAACCTCCTTTCCGTCTGGCAATTTGAGGCGGATGTCGACATGCCAACCACCCCGTTTGTACGGTCTGACTACTACGCTCATCGCTGTCTACCTTTCCAACGATGACGTGGACTTCTGGCCGAGCCAGTCTACCAAAGCCCTCTCCTGGACGAGGACACGGCGGCCGAGCCGGACCACTCCAGGGAGCTGCCCTCGCTCGACCATGGCGTACACGGCCTTCCTCGTCGTTCGCAGCAACTGCGCGACCTCGCCGCTAGTCAGGAGGACGGGAAGTTTGCGCGTTTCTGGATCGCGTCGAGTGGTGGTTGATCCGATGCCAGCCGAGTCCATTACTGGTACGAACGCGATCTGACAGGCCATCCTGACCGCGGCACCGAGGCACATGGTGGCGCGCCCGAGCAGGTGGCCGGCGAAGTATAACCCTCGACACATTATTCCTTATATGGCATACTTTAAGCCGTGGCGTGGGAAGTTGAGGGCACCAACGAATTCGCCGGCTGGTTCGGTGACCTCAACGACGAAGAACAGGTCAGCGTCGGTCGCGTCGTCGAGTTGCTGGTCGAACATGGACCAGCGTTGCCGTTCCCGTATTCATCCGGTATCGCCACGTCGCGGCACCGCCACATGCGTGAGTTGCGGATTCAGCACGAGGGGAGTCCGTATCGGGTGCTGTATGCGTTCGATCCGCGACGGGCGGCGATTCTTCTGTTGGGTGGCGATAAGAGCGGAAACGACCGTTGGTACGACGAGCAGGTCCCGCTTGCCGACACCCTGTGCGACGATTACCTCCAGGAACTGAAACGGGAAGGGTTGATATGAAGCGACACAAGTGGTCTGACATCAAGACTCGCACGAAGCCGGAGACCCGCAATCGGATGGAGGCGGAGGCGCAGCGTCTGTCCGACGATTTGCACTTGTCGCAGCTTCGGAAGGCCCGAGGCCTGACGCAGGAGACGATGGCCGAACTGCTCGGCGTGAGCCAAGCAGAGGTGTCCAAGATGGAGCGGCGGACGGAGCTTTACGTCGGCACGCTGCGGAAGTTCATCGAAGCGATGAACGGCGAGCTGGTCATCGCGGCGCGCTTCGCTGACGGAGTCGAGGTGCCGATTCGCCTAGCTGAGGAAGAGGACGCGGCCTGACCTCGTCCGCCGATCCCGCTAGCCCAGCATGTGAGCCTGTCCTCGTGTCGCCAGCACGAGCGGGAGCCGGCAGGTGGCCGCAGTGGCGCACGCGCGATAGAGGCGACGCTACTGCCCAATCGTGACAATGTTGCCAGATGCGATCGAGCGTGTGCCCAGGCGTCTTCTCTGACTGGTCCAGCAGACTCTCCGGGCCATCGATAGGTGCCAAGACGGGCTCGACGCTGACGCGGTCAAGACCGCGAGCCCGGCGTAGCCGGGGCCGAGCCTTGCGAGGAGTCTTGACGGCGTCAGCGTCGAGCCTGACAATCACGTTTCGTTGGCCCGGCGCTCAGGTCCCCGTCAGTACGAACGCAATTTCACACGCGGTTCTGCGCGCAATGCAACCCATCGGTGTCGCACCGATCGCGGCCTGATTCGTACCGCCCAACGGCGATCAGTTCGTCGACCACGCGTGTGTCGCGTCGGCGATCAAGGCGGAGCACGAGGCTGACAAAGTAGAGCACGAGGCGTGTTTCGCTTGGACTCCTTCAGGCGACACATGTAGCGCACGACGTGGACGCGCTTCGGTCGGGGTTTGATAAGCGGCATGGATGCACTTCTGGTCGCCGAACCGGCCACGACGGTGACACGGCGGCGGCTGACAGACGGGCCTCGGCCGTGTCCGAGGCCAGACACGGTTGCGGCTCATGCAGGCGAAGGGGGAGCGACCCCCGGCTTGGCCCGGCGCCGACAGGCGCTGGGTCAGGGGCCAGCGCGAAGCGGGGGGTCGCTCCCCCTTCGCTCTCGACCCCATCCGCAACCCAATTCGCGACCGAGGCGCTGGCCCAAGCACTCGTTTCGAGGCAACCGCGTGGAGTTCACAAGTCGGTATCAGTAAATGAGTTGCTCGTGGCTTCGAGGGCAGACGTGATGGCCACCGTGGGGGTCAGATGACGAGCCAGCCCCTGAGCCACACCGCGAGCCATCGGATTGGCGATACGGTGGCCCCATCAAACGCAGGTCGTGAGCGACTAGAAGTCAATCTGTTCCCGACCTCCCGCCGACCTTACCGTCCGATGTCGAACATAGCGGATGCCAAGCCTCGTGGAGCAGCCGCGCTGCCGCGGCCAGCTTTTTCGCTGCCACCATCGCGTACCACTGCGTGGTCGGCGCCCACTTGTGCCCCATCAACTCCTGAACGTCAGCCAGATCCATGCCCTGTGCTCGACGCACGGTCGCATATAGGTACCGCAGCTTGTGCCTGACTCATCTGTCGCACACCACGCTCATCACCGGGGTCAGGCCACGCCTGCACGGGGTTGTCGGCAACCGCGTCACCGTACGGCGCACGGGCGAGCGGCTGCTCTTCACGAACCTCACCAGACGTGAGTCGGTGAAGGCCGCGACGATCTTCGATGTCGTCAAGGCGAGCGGGCGACGCACCGCCGCGTTCTTCCGGCCCGAAACGCGAAGTGATGCAGCCATTGACGACAACGTGGCGGAGGTCTTCAGGGTCGAGGGCGGGCCCGACCCGCGCGAGGTGACGCCCGGGCTGCCAGACGAGCTGCGCAGCGCCGACGTGCCGATCGATGCGTACTACGCGTTCTACGACAACCCGTACGCGCAAGGCGCGGGCGACCTGGCGCTGACCCAGGCCGCCGCCCACGTCTTCGAACGACGGAAGCCGGCCTTCACCGCCATCCACCTGCTCGTCACAGACAAGGCCCAGCACGAGTTCGGCCCGTCCCACTATCTGTCGTGGGGTGCGCTCACCGCTGATATCGAGACCCATCTGACGCTCGACCCGAAGAATTCGTCCACCGCGCGGCGCCTGATGGACGAGCCGTATCACGGCCACGGCTTTCTGCCGGATTATCCAGAGATGTATCCAGTGCTCGTGCTGTCGGGATCGGGGATTGCCCGGGGCGCGCGGCTGGGCCACGTCCGGAATATCGACGAGCCGCCGACGATTGCCGCGCTGCTCGGTCTGGAGATGCGCGGCGTCGAGGGACTCGTGCTGCGCGAGGCCATCCGACAGCGCGCGTTCAGCGCAGCGCCTCCTCGACGGTCCGCCCATCGCGGATGTGGTAGGTGCGTTTGAAGGTCGGGATGATCTTCTCGTCGTGCGTCACGACGACGATCGCCGTCGCGTACTGGCTCGCCAATTGGTGGAGGATGCGCATGACGGCGAGGCCCCGCTCGCTGTCGAGTGGCGCCGTTGGCTCGTCGGCCAGAATGACAGGCGGCCGGTTGGCCAGTGCCCGGGCAATGGAGACGCGCTGCTGCTCGCCGCCCGACAGCTCCGCAGGCAGTGCGCTGGCGCGATGTGCCATGTCGAGGGCCTCCAACAGCTCTCGTGCACGGGCCCTCGCAACCGCGTTTGATTGGCCGGCCAGCATCGGGAGCAGGGCCACGTTGTCGGTGGCATCGAGAAACGGAATCAAGTACGGCGCCTGAAAGATGAATCCGATCCGGTCGCGGCGCAAGACACGCAGATCGGCGATCTTCCAGCCGCCGTCGTAGATCACCTGGCCACCCAGCGTCATGCGGCCGCGCGTCGGCTCAATGACCGCGCCGAGGCACTTGAGCAGCGTGGTCTTGCCCGAGCCGCTCGGCCCGATCAGCCCGACGACCTCGCCTGGCGCCACAGACATGTTGACGTCCTTGAGCGCATCGACGGCGGTCGGCCCTTCGCCGTAGCGTTTGCTCAATCCTTCTATCTGGATCCCGTCGACGCTCGTCATGTCAGCCCCCAATCGCGGCCGCCGGGTCCACGCGCAAAGCCGCGCGAATGGCCAGCGTGCTGGCGAGGACGCAGACGAGCATGACGATGACGAAGCCGATCACCGCGTCCCGGGGTTCGAGCAGCACGTATCGCGGGAACGCCGGCCCCCAGAGTGTGGCTGCGATCTTGCCAACCGCAAACCCGATCACGCCCAGCCACAGTGCCTGCTGCAGGATCATGCCGGCGATGGTCGAGTTGTGGGTACCGATCAGCTTCAGCACGGCGATCTCCCGGATCTTGCCCAGGGTCATCGTGTAGATGATGAAGGCCACGATAGCAGCGCTCACGATCGTCAGAATCACCAGGAACATGCCGATTTGTTTTGCTGCCGTGGCGATCAGTTTGGCGATCAGAATGTCCTCCATCTCCACGCGCGTAAAGGCTTCGACGTGTTTCCACCGGCGCAGGTCCGCCGCCACACGATCGGGGGCGTGGCCGCTGGCCACACGGACCAGCACGGCGTTGACGGTGTGGCCGCTGGTCTGCGAGGCCTCGATCGCGTCCAGCAGTCCCGGGACGCCGGGACGATTGAGCGCGGGGTTGTCTGCCGTACGCGCGCGCTCGTTGACGATCGCATCGTTGTCCTTCAGGAATTGCGCCTCCTGCGCATCCTTGAGCGGGATGAAGACCATCGGGTCGCCTCCGGAGGACACCATGCGCCGCGTCACGCCCACCACGGTGTAGTCGTGCCGACGAATGCGAATCTGATCGCCAACCGCGAATCCGGCGCTCACATCGACGACGGCTTCGTAGTGACTACGCGTCACGCGCCGTCCGGCGATGAGGTAGCGCGGCTCGCCCGGCTCCCCCGGGACGAACCCGACGACCATGGCGCGGACGTCCGTCTCGCCCTGGCGCACTTGCATCGTGAGGTACGTGACGTTGGCGGCCCGCGCGACGCCCGGCATCCCCAGGATCGTGCGGTACACATCGTCGTGCACGCTGGACGGCTCGGCGTAGGGGCCAAGCGTGTCCTTCTGCACGACCCAGAGGTCTGCGCCGCTGTTGTTGAGCAGTACCTTGGCGTCATCCACCATGCCGCGATAAACGCCCGCCATGGTGAACGTCACACCGATCAGCAACCCGAGTCCCACACCGGTGAATACGAACTTGCTCCACGAGTGCAGGATGTCCCGGCCTGCGAGGCTGATCATGGCACCGCTCCTCGCAACGCCGGCACAACCGTGACGCGGCTGCGGTCGCCGAGGTCGCGCTCGCTGTAGACGACCACCTGGTCGCCCACCTGCAGCCCGTCAAGAATCTGAACGGTCCCTTCGGCCCCCTCCACTCCGGTGATCACCGGGACGAACCCGAGTTGACCGTCCACGTACCGCCATACGCCCTGTTCAGAACCCCGATGCCGGAGGCTGGCGTTGGGGACGACGACGGCATTCCTGATCACGGGCAGGGTGAGGGTAACCTCGGCCATCTCGCCGCTCGATACGTCCGTGGGCGCGCGGTCAAACGCGACCTTCGCAATGCGTTCCTCGGTGACCGCATCGCTGATGGGCTCCACGCGCACAACCGTGCCCGCCAGCGGGGCAAGTGGATCCGCGCGACGTGTGATCCGAGCGGGCAAACCGGCCTGCAATCCCGCAGACCGTGCCTGGTCCAGACGCACGCTGATCCAGAGGCTGCCAGGATCCTCCAGCTTGAGGACGGCCTGACCGGCCACGACAGTTGACCCGGGTTCGGCGTCTCGCGCCGTGACGACACCGTCCACAGGGGCAACAAGGCGAAGGTTGCCGCGCTGCTGTTGCGCGCCTCCGGTGTCGGCCTGCAGGCGGGAGAGGTCCCGTCGGGCCGCCGTCAGTGACGCCTCCGCGGCGGCGAGCTGCGCCTGGGCAGACTGCTCGGCCTGTCGCGCGGCGTCCACTGAGCTCTGGCTGGCCGCGCCAGCGGCTCCCAGGGCTTCGGCTCGCCGCGCCTCGGTCGCAGCCCAGGTGTGACGGCTCCTGACGTCCTGCACCTGCGCATCGGCTGCGGCGACGGCGCTCCGGCCGCGATCGGCGGCTGCAGTTGTGGCGGCCACCCGGGTATCGAGATCCACAGGTTCCATCTCAGCCAGCAACTGTCCCGCAGCGACAGAATCACCAACGTCGGCGAGCACACGCCGGACGCGGCCGGCCGCCGTGGGTCCGATCACGTAGGCGCGGCGGGCCTCGACGGTGCCAATACCGAAGAGCGTAGGGGCCACATCCGCCCGCACCACTTGCGCCACCGTCACTGGAATCGGCGCGAGCGGGCCGCTCTGGGTGGCCACCCACCCGAGTGCCAGAAGCAGCCCGAGTGCCACCACCACAACCCAGACTTGGCGGGGAACTCTGAAGCGCCATGTCATACCGTGTCCTTCAGCGTTCCGTGAACTGGGTCAACAGGACGGAGACGGCCGGCGTCCCCACGATTTCATGCACGACGCCGGGCTCGATGGTCACCAGCACGCCGGGCGTGAGTGGCACCGGTTGCCCCTGGCCGGAGACCGTGAGTGTCCCGCTGCCTGCGACGCACTGAATCGTGATTGGCACGGGCGCGTTGTGCGCGGCGAGTGTGCCGCCGTTGCGCAGGGTGATCTGGACCAGCTTGCGCCCCGGTCCGGTGAACAACGACACGACCTGCTTGTCCGGTCCAGGCGCGATATCGATCAGCAAGGGGATGACGGTCATGGGGTCCTTTCTGATGGCAACGTCTTGTGTGGTGAGGCTCGCAGGGGCGTGCGAATCGGCGGCGGACGTCAGACCCGCGCCGAGCACCACCGCGACCGACACCGCGACACCTGTGATGAACGAGTGACTACCCATACAGCCGCCTCCGGGTTCAGTATGACGCCCCCCGTCAGGCCAGCGCAGTGACTTTAGTCACTCGACACGGGGTGCCGGTCTACTCGGACTCGAGGTCGGCTTCCAGGCCTTCGGGATCGAGGATGGTGAGCTCTCGCGCGTCAACAGCGATGAATCCCCGTGCCTGGAGTCTGGTGAGGTTGCGCGACACGAGCTCACGCACGGTGCCGACATGCGCGGCAAGTTCCTGATGACTGGCTGGCAGCGTGATCGTCGTGCCGCGCTCGGACGGTCGGCCGTTGGTGGCGGCCTGTCGCAGCAGCCAGGAGACAACTCGTTGGCGAACCGTCGTGAAGGACAACTCCTCGATCACGGCCACCACCCTCCGCTGACGTGCCGCGACGACCTGTAGGATTTTCAGCGTGACCTCCGGGCGTTCCAGACACAGCGCGCGGACATCGGCGCGCGAGATGAACAGCGCCTCGGTGTCGGATATCGCGGAGGCCGACGCCGGATACGGGCCGCCGTCGAACACCGGCAGTTCGGCAAAGGAACTCCCCGGTTCTTCCACGGCCAGGACTTGCTCTCGCCCGGAGGCCGAGGTCTTGAAGATCCTGACCCTGCCGGAGACGAGGACGTAAAGCCCCTGACAGGCATCGCCTTCTGCGAACAGAACCTCGCCCATCGCGTATCGGCGGACGTGTGCCCGGCCAGCCAGGGACAACAGCTCAGCCTGATCCAGAGCAGCAAAAAGCGGCTGCGCCTTGAGACAGACGACAGTACTCGACACGGATCCCCATCTTGCCACGGGGCGGCGCAAGCCGTCACCTGAGGTCGGCGAGGAGCGGCGCAAGCACCTCGGGCACGTCGGTCAGGATGCCGTTGACGCCCATCCGAATCAGGGCGTTGAGCTCCTCGCGCGGGAGCGTGCCCGCCGTCGTACCGAACACACGTCGCCGTACGACGCGTTGGTCCTCGTGCTTGAGGGTGAATTTGTCCTGGTCATCGGCGGCGTGGAGTATCGCGCGCCGCAGGGGACCATCGTTCGACTTCCGGCGAATGTGCCACACGCGCCGGTGCGCTCGCGGATGCTGCTGATGATGGTGAAGTGAGCTAAGGTTTGAGCACATGAGCTCAGGATCCGCGTCCACGCTGGAATCCGGAAATACACGGGCGCTCATCCTTGCGACGGGCGCCATGATGGTGTCGTTTCTCGGCTGGGCGCTGATTGGCGGCCTGGCCCCGCAGTTTGCCGCGCTATACAACCTGAATGCGTCGGCGACGGCATTCTTGGTGGCCGTGCCCGTCTTGCTCGGCTCGATCGCTCGGCTGCCCGTCGGCATGCTGACCGACCGGTTTGGCGGCCGGATCACCTTTTCGGCGGTCCTGCTCTGCGGTGCCGCCGCGGCGTGGTTGGTGCCACAGACGACGAGCTACCGCCAGTTGATCGGCGCCGCATTTTTGCTGGGGATAGCCGGGTCGTCATTCGCCGTCGGCGCGGCCTTTGTGTCCCGCTGGACGCCTCCGGAACGGCAGGGCACGGCACTCGGCGTATATGGCCTCGGCAACCTGGGACAGTCCTTCGCGGTGTTCGGTGGTCCTCTCCTGGCAGGAGCGGCCGGATGGACGACGGTGTTTTACAGCACCAGCGTGTTGCTGCTCGTCTTTGCGGTGGTTTTTGCTGTCTTCGCCCGCAATCCACCTGGCGTCGTGCGTCCGTCAGGACTGGCGCCGATGATTCGGGTGCTGACGCGGGAGCCCGTCGCGTGGCTGTTGGGCGCGTTTTACTTTCTGACGTTTGGCGGCTTCGTCGCCTTCTCCATTTATCTGCCGACACTCCTGCGCGATCAGTTTGGGTTGGCACCGGCTGACGCTGGCTTTCGTGCGGCAGGGTTTGTTGTCCTGGCCACCGCCATGCGTCCCGTGGGCGGATGGCTCGCCGATCGGGTCGGTGGTGCGCAGGTGTTGTCCTGGGTCTTCGGCGGGATTGCCCCCTTCGCGCTGTTTCTCGCGTGGCCGGAGATGGTGCCCTTTACGGTGGGCGCCCTTGCATGCGCCACGTTGATGGGTCTGGGCAACGGCGCTGTCTTCAAGCTGGTGCCTCAACACTTTCCGAAAGAAACCGGCACCGTGACTGGACTCGTCGCGGCCCTTGGGGGCCTCGGTGGATTTTTTCCTCCGCTCCTGCTCGGGGTCTTCCGTGACGCGTTCGGCGTGGCCTGGCCGGGATTCGCGCTGCTGTCGCTAGTGGCCGTCGTGCTCGGTGTGGCGAACCGTCGCGTCTTTGCCAGCGGCGAGCGCACGTGGCGGTTGGCACTTCCCAGTCTCACCAGGGCCAAGAGCGACCAGATTCGGGCCGCAACCTGGGCCACGATGTGGACGCTCGGCGTGTGCGCCTCGATTATTGTGGGATCGCGCAACCTGCAGAACTTCGACGCGGCGCTCGTGGTCTACACGTTCGCGGTCATCGTGGCGACGTGGGGCGTGGTCTTTCACTACACGGTGTGGGTGCAAAAGCCGCCGACCGAGGTCTACTGGCGTCGCGGGTTTGAACTGGCGCGCCAACTGGGTCCCATCGGCGCACTGCGGCGCTTGGTACCGCTGACCGCGACACACATCGTGGGCCAGACGTTCATCCGTGAGCGCTCGCGCCTGCGCTGGTGGATGCACTTGCTGCTCTCGTGGGGCACCATGCTGGCCGTCGCCATCACCTTTCCCCTGGTGTTCGGGTGGATTCACTTTGAATCGTTGCCCAACGATCAGATGACCTATGTCACCTACGTCTTCGGGTTCCCGACGATGTCGTTTGCGGTGCGGACGGTGACGTCATGGTTGCTCTTTCACGGTCTCGACATCGCGGCCGTGATGGTGCTGGCCGGGATCTCGCTGTCGTTGTGGCGGCGCATGCGTGATCGGGGCGCGTTTGCGGTCCAGACGTTTGCGATGGATTTTGTGCCGCTGCTGATGTTGTTTGCGATCTCGGTCACGGGGTTGGCCCTGACTGTCTCGGCAATGTATTTGCGCGGCAGTTTTTACGGGTTCCTGGCGATCACGCACGCCATCACGGTGATTGCCGGCCTGCTGTACGCGCCGTTCGGAAAATTCTTCCACATCTTTCAGCGGCCTGCGCAGTTGGGCGTGAAGCTGTATCAGGATGCCGGCGCGGCAGGTCCCGGCGCGCACTGCGCGCGGTGTGGCGAACGGTACACATCGGCGCTGCATCTGGGCGATCTCAAGCAGGTGCTGCCGCAGGTGGGGTTTGACTATGCAATGCCGGCACCGGTCGCGGCCTCTTCGAACGAGCCCCTGGGCCACTGGCAGGATCTGTGTCCGGCGTGCAAGCGGCGCACTGTCGCCTTCGCGCAGCTGAGAATCAAGGAGGCTGCCCGTGTCTGAGCGCCCGCCATTACAAGAGTTGATTGAGAAATACGGTCCCCACACCGCATCGGTCCCGCCGGGCGGATGGGAGTCGCGCGGGGATCACACCTCGGAAACCCTGGTGAAGACCCACTGCTGCTTTTGCGGGCAGCAGTGTGGCATCCAGCTGAAAGTGCGCGACAACACGGTGGTGGGCTTTGAGCCGTGGGAGGAGTTCCCCTTCAACAAGGGGAAGCTCTGTCCCAAAGGTGTGAAGCGCTATCTGCAGGGTGCCAGTCCCGATCGGTTGCTCGAGCCGTTGATGAAGGCGCCCGGGGAAGGGTTTCGTCCCGCCTCGTGGGAAGATGCCATGGCCTTCACCGCGCGCCGGATTCAGGAGATTCGCGCGGAACACGGCCCCGACTCCGTCGCGATTTATGGCGGCGCATCGCTGACGACCGAGAAGGCGTATCTGCTCGGCAAGTTTGCCCGGCTCGCGGTGGGCACCCGTCACATCGACTACAACGGGCGGCTCTGCATGGTGTCTGCCGGCACCGCGTACAAACTGGCGCTCGGGATCGATCGTGCGCCCAACAACTGGGCGGATATTCCGAGGGCGCAGGTGCTGCTGGTGGCCGGTGCGAATGTCGCCGAGTGTGCGCCCATTACGACCGATTACATCTGGCGATGCCGCGACAACGGCGGCCGCTTGATCGTGGCCGATCCGCGGATGACGCCGATTACGCGCAACGCGGACTTGTACCTGCCGGTGCGACCCGGCACCGACCTGCCGTTATATCTCTCGATGCTGCACGTCATCCTGCGCGACGGCCTTGAAGACCGCGCGTTCATCGACGCACACACCACCGGGTTTGAGCAGGCCGTGGCCTCCTCCCAGCGGTGGGATCCCCTGACCGCGGCCGAAGTCACCGGCGTGCCGCCGCAGTCAATCGAGACGGCCGCGCACTGGTTTGCGGAAGCGGATCGCGCCATGGTGCTGCACGCGCGCGGCGTTGAACATCACAGCAAGGGCGTGGAGAACTGTCTCTCGCTCCTGAATCTGTGCCTGGCCACGGGCAACTTCGGTCGCGAGGGCGCCGGGTGCGTGATGATCACGGGACAGGGCAACGGGCAGGGCGGACGTGAGCACGGGCAGAAGTGCGACCAGCTCCCCGGTGCACGGTCCATCAGCGATCCCGAGGCCCGCGCGCATGTGGCCGGCGTCTGGGGTGTGTCGCCTGACGAGATTCCACAGGCCGGTTACTCGGCCGTCGAGATCATGGAAGCGATCCATCGCGGCGAGATCAAGGCGCTGCTGTCGATCTGTTTCAACCCGCTGGTCTCGTTGCCTGATGCCGCTTTCACCCAGGAAGCGCTGGAGCGCCTCGAGTTTTTCGGCGTGGTGGACTTCTTTCTCTCGGAGACCGCGCATTTTGCCGACGTGGTGCTGGCCGGCAGCCTGCAGGAGGAACACGAGGGTGTGGTGTGCACCGCCGAAGGCCGCGTGGTGCACATCCGCAAGGCCGTTGACCCGCCGGGGCAGGCGCGCGAAGACTGGAAAATTTACGTCGACCTGGCGGCGCGCCTTGGCAAAGCGGATCTGTTTCCCTACACCGAGCCCAAAGACATCTTCGAGGAACTCCGGCACGCGTCCCGCGGAGGCACGGCCGACTACTACGGCATTACCTACGACCGTCTGGACAAGGAGATGGGCGTGTTCTGGCCGTGCCCGGCGGAGGATCATCCCGGCACCCCGCGACTTTTTGAAGGTGGCCATTTCCACTTTCCGGATGGACGTGCGCGCATTCTCCCGACCGAGTACCGCGAGAGCGGCGACCCGGTGGATTCATCCTTCCCGGTGTATCTGACCACCGGACGAGTGGTGAGCCAGTACCTCTCCGGAACGCAGACCCGTCGCATCGGGCCGCTCGTCGATCAATGCCCGGCGCCTCGCGTCGAGATGCACCCCACGCTGGCGGCGGTCCACGGACTGCAGAACGGCGACAACGTGACCGTCACCACACGCCGGCGCGCCATCACACTCGCCGTCCACATTGTCAAGACTATTCGCCCTGACACGGTGTTTATCGCCTACCACTGGCCTGATCGCCAGAGTGCCAATCAATTGACGCATCGGACCCTCGACCCGCGCAGCAAGATTCCGGAGTTCAAGGTGTCTGCGTGCCGGCTGGAGAAAGCCACCGCATGAGTGATCTCGAATTTTTTGTGGATCCGTCGCGCTGTATCGGATGTATGTCCTGCGTCAATGCGTGCGCGGAGTGCGACACCCATCGTGGCCACGCGATGATCCACGTGGACTTCCTTGATCGGGAGGAGAGCACGGCGACGGTCCCGTTTGTGTGTATGCACTGCGAAAATCCGACCTGCGCGCAGGTGTGTCCGGCCGATGCGATCAAGCAGACCGAAGACGGCGTCGTCCAGTCGTCGCTCAAACCGCGGTGTGTCGCCTGTTCAAACTGTGTCGTTGCGTGCCCCTTCGGCATTCCAAAGATGCCCTCGCGCCTCGAGCAGATGATGAAATGCGACATGTGTTACGACAGAACGTCGGTGGGCAAGAAGCCGATGTGCGCCACGGTGTGCCCGAGCGGCGCGCTCGCGTTTACGCTCCGGTCCACCATCAAAAGCGAACGCCGGGAGGTGCCCGTCAACGAGTTCATCTTTGGCCGGCAGACGGTCAGGACAAAGGTGCACATGCTGGTGCCGGCCGGCACCAGCACGATCAGTCTTGATGTGCTCGACCACCTGTGGGTTTCGCACAAAGGAGTACCGCAATGACCCCGCCGACCTTGCCTCCCCCGCCGCCTGAGGGCGACCCGCTCTGGCGCGACGAGTTCTCGGTGTACGCGGCCGAGGAGCGTTACGTCAGCCGCCGCCAGTTTGCGAAATTTCTGACGCTCACCAGTGTCGGCATGTTCGTCGGGCAGGTCTGGATTCTCGCCAAGGCGTGGATGACGCCGAACCCCACCTACCCCGTGGTGGCCATCGCCAACGTGGCCGACATTCCTGTGCAGGGCGTGAAGTTGTTCCGGTACCCGGCCGAACATGACACCGCCATCATGGTGCGCACCGACGCGGAGACCTTCGTGGCCTACAGCCAGAAGTGCACCCATCTGTCGTGCGCGGTGTTTTATGCGCCCGAGCGCAAGCGGCTGGAGTGCCCGTGTCACGAGGGGTACTTCGCCGTGGATACTGGCCGGGTGCTGCAGGGCCCGCCGCCCCGGCCCCTGCCGCGCATCCTGCTGCGCCGGGACGGCGAAACGATTCTCGCTGTAGGCGTGGACAATCACGCGGAAGGGTAGGTATGGAGTCCAGACCCAGCAAGAAAGGACTGACGGCCCTTGACGCCGCACTCACCATGATCGTGGTCCTGCTGATCGTCCAGATGTGGCTGCTGACCGCGACCCTGGAGTCGTACCTTGCCGGGCATGTCGATGTGGTGATGCCGGGGCTGGGCGTCTCGGCGCTGCTCATGGCCGCCTGCCTGGCACTCTATGCGTTTGTCCGGCGCATCGACCATGAGGTGAGGCGCGCCAGACTTCGAAGCCACCAGTAGGCTGGGCGCTCAGGTCGAGGCGAGGGCCGCCAGGACCTTCGGCGCACGAATCAGCAGGTGCCGCTTGCGCGACTCAAGGACGCCGTCCGTCTCCCACTGTGAGAGCGTCCGGCTCACGGTGTACAGCGTGGTGCCGACCAGGTCGGCCAGTTCCTGCCTGGTCAGGGGATGAGTGATGAGCACCCCCTCCGCTGTCTGACGTCCGCACTGCCGCACGAGTCGCATCAGCGTAATCGCAAGCCGCGCCCCAACGCGCAGTGTCGTCATCTCACGCACACGGGTCAAGGCATCAGTCATGTGGGCCGTCATCTCCCGCATGATGTTGGAGCGCACCATGGGGTGAGTCTCCAGCATCGCCCTGAGTGTGTCGGCCTTCCAGGTGAGGAGACGGGTCGGTTCGACCGCCAGTGCGCTCACCGGATACGGCGCGTGTTCGAGCGCGACAACGCCCCCAAACGGCTCACCGGGGCCCACAAACCGTACGATGAGCTCGGTGCCCTGAGCCGTGTCCTGCAGGATTTTCAGTGCGCCCTGATCCACGAGGCAAAACTGAGTGGCGGGTTCACCTTGGCGGGCAACCCAGTGTCCGCTCCGAACCGAGATGCTCTGGGCGCAGGCCAGACAGGCGTGACGTGCCTCATCGCTCAGGCCGTCAAAGACCCGGGAGTGGGACGCGTCGCGGCGGGTATCCATCCGGGCAATTGTACTGATTGTGGGCGAACCTTGCGCTTGCGCAAAGACGAGGCGCGCGCTGGTCGGTACGGTGGACACATGGATATCACCGGGGGCGTCCCAGGGCGGCTGATGTCGCCCTCGTCCAACCTGCCGCTGCTGTACTTTGGGGTCGCACACGTCAGTCTCGCGCTCGCGTGTGTCGCGCTCGTGGCGTGGCCCGGGTTGCCCGGGCCCTTCTTTTTTCATCCAAAGATGGTGGCGCTGATCCACCTGCTGACGGTGGGGTGGTTGACCGGGTCCATCCTCGGCGCGTTCTACATCGTCGCTCCACTCGCGCTGCGGATGCCGTTCCCCGTGACTCGCGTCGACTGGATATTGGCTCTTGGATCTGGCGCAGGACTCGCGGGCATGGTGTTGCAGGCCTGGGCCGCGCGGTATGACGCCTTCGTTCTGTACGCGCTTCCAGTGGGCCTGGCGTGTCTGTGGGTGGCGTTGCGGGCGTGGCGTGGGCTCATGACCGCGGTGGTGCCATGGCCGGTGAAACTGCACATCGCGTTGGCATTCGTGAACCTCATCGCGGCCATCGGGTACGGCGGGATCATCGGGTGGGACAAGGCCCGTGGCACGCTGGCGTATTCCCCGATGTTGTTGGCCTTTGCGCATGCCCATCTGGCGGCGATTGGTTTTGCGCTGATGATGGTGGTGGGACTGTCGTACCGGCTGATTCCGATGTTCCTTCCGGCGGCCATGCCTACCGGCGCGTCACTCGCCTGGAGTGCGGTGCTGATCGAGGCGGGACTCATCGTATTGGTGCTGGCGTTGCCTGGTGGCCATCCGGCGGTGGCGGCCGGCGCGTTGCTGATAGTGGCGGGCCTCGTCATGTTTGTCCGGAAGATTCGAGGCGCCCTCGCGCATCGGATGCCCAGGCCACCGGCGTTGCCGGCGCGTGACTGGTCCACGTGGCAGACACACACGGCACTTCTATGGCTTGGCGTCGCGATTGTGTCTGGCCTGATCCTGACGATGAAGCCCGTGTCTTCGTCGACCATCCCGCTCATGTGGGTGTACGGCACTGCGGGTCTGGTGGGGTTTCTTACACAAATCGTGGTCGGCATGCAGGGCCGACTTGTGCCGATGTACCTCTGGTATCGGGCGTGGGCTCTTCACCCTGGGGCGCCGCCTGCCGTGGCTGCGAACGCCTTGCCATCGGCCGCCTGGGCACGGCCGTTGTTTGTCATCTGGGTGGCCGCCGTGCCGACGCTCACATGGGGGTTCGCGTCACACAACTCCGCCGCCACCAACGCGGGCGCGGGGCTGCTCCTGTGTGGCGTGCTCACCAATGCGGCGTATCTGCTGTCAATGATGCGCCGCCTGCGCTGATCGTCAGCCGTGCGTCACGCGCGCCGCCGGAACGCCGCCTCGTAGATCACGGGCCCGCCGCGCTGGGCGGTGGCCGCCGTGGGTCGGTTGTACTCCCGCAGCGGCACGCCCGGATCCGGATCGAATCCGCCGACCGCCATTTCCGTCAGCAATTGCTCCTCTGTCAGGAAACACTGCGGCCGTCCGGAGAACTGTGTGAAGACGAAGGACTCTCCGGCCACCGGTGGCGCCGAATCAGGCAGCGTGTGGCGCGAGAAGGTAAAGACAAAGAGCGCGGCGCTGGGCTTCGCCACACGGGCGCCTCGCGGACGGATTGACGAAACTGTGCACTTGATGTGGCGAGGTTCCAGATGCCGTGCGCGATGACCAGGTCTGCGCTCGCGTCGCCGACCGGCAGCCCCTCCATCGGCGCCAACATGCATTGCACACGCGCTGACACGCCCGAATTTTCGACACGCTCGATGGCGGCGTCCAACATCGGTTGCGAGAGATCGGTTCCGATGACCGACCACCCCATCTCGGCCAGCGGCACCGCATTCCGTGCGGCACCGCAGCCGATGTCCACGGCAGTGCCCTGGCCACCGATCCGATCCAGCTCAGCGCGCGCGAAGGCCATCAGGACCTCGTTGGGCGACGCCGTCGAAAAGCCGGACACGGTGCCAGGTGCGCTCCACGGGGTGCCGGCCAGGGGATCCATGGTCAGGCTCGCCCTCTTTCGATCGCTCGTGGAAACAGGATGTTGTTCTCGAGATGAATATGCACGTGCATGTCTCGTTCGAGTTGTTCGAGACCATAGAACAATCCCTGGAATGTGGGGCATGCGCCAGCAGGCAACTGATAGTCTCCGGTGACCTGCCGCATGGCCGCCAGCGCCGCGCCCGCCTGCACGTGTTCGTGTTCCATCACCTCGACAGGGCCGGCAATCCAGCTGCCACCATCTGCCGCCTGGCCGCGGTCGATGGCGACAATGGCAGGAAACAGGACCTGGTCTTCCTTGCTCATGTGATCGAGCAATTCAGACATCAAACCCCGGAACTCCCGCTGGAGGGGCCCGAGCATCGCCGGGTAGTGCTCGCCATGCCGCTCCACCACTTTGTCGATCATCGCTGACAAACGTGGCAGTTCTTCTCTGAGGGGTTGGTGGAACCGCGCTTGAATGTGGGCCACGAGGTCGCTCATTGGCGCCTGCTGCCAATTTTGTTCGTCGGTCCTCTCGGCTGTAGACCGCGCCAGCTCCGTCAGGACTCGGTCAACATCAAGACCGTGCTCCGCGCACGCCTCCGCGATGGGCCGATGTCCTCCACAGCAGAAGTCGATACCGTGCTGTTGAAATACCTTGATGGTTGCCGGCGACGCCGACGCGGCCTCCGAGACATGCATGTCTTTCGTAAATTCCATGATCAATCCTCCTTGCGCTGTTCCGATTCGTGGCACCAGTCGGGCCCGAAGATTTCGATGGGATGCATCGCTCTGACGACCTCGTTGCCGCAGCGCAGATCGTCAGACGGGCAGTAGTGGTCGCAGCCCCAACAGACACGCTCGGGGTGGGCGGGCCGGGTGATCGCAGGCGACGAGACGAGGCCTTGGGCGTGACGCACAATCACATCCTACGGAACCATGGCTGGCGTGTCTTTGCGCCAGCGCAATGTCACCACCGTCTCACGCATGCGCGGCCTGGAATGGCGTCTGCCTCATGCGACGCAGCCGCCGTGAAAACACCGACGCGAATATCTGCTTCTGCACCGCGAGTTTGGCGCGCTGCCAGTGAAAAGAGCGGTCTGACAGGTCGTGGCATTCCTCGGGCAGGAGCACCAACGAGACGTGGACGTTCGGCGCGCACCCAATTGGCAGACCCTGCTCCATGCACGCTTCGTAGAGTCGGCGAAACACCGGCACCAGCGGCTCGGCGTCCGGCGGCAGAAGGTGTTCGTAGTCGGTACCCCGCAGCGGCCGGAAGACACACACGGTGGGAATAGCGCCGACCGACGTCATCCAGTCGATCGCGGCGATGGACGACTCGGGCGGCTCCAGCCCAGCAATGATTTCGCCGTTGGTGACCCACGGTTCGGTTCGGGGCCCTCGTGCGCCGAGCTGGGCGCAGTATCGGATCGCGTCAAGATACCGGCCGTGTCCGTAGGTCGCCGCCTTGCCGGGGCAGACCTCCACAAACCGCTCCTGGTCCCAGACCTCGAAGCAGAACGACACACGGTTGACTCCCATGGCGCGCAGTGCGTCATACCGAGACAAATCGTGGTGCGGTGGCGTCTGCACGCCGACCAGAAGACCGAAGCGTTCCTTGACCGCGCGGACGTACGGTTCGACAATGTCGAGGTAGGTGTCACCGGCGTAATGGCCGGTGTTGAAGTCGATGTAGGTGATGCCCGACAGTCGACGCGCCGCTGCCACCACATCCATGACGTCGTCGAGTGACTTCTCGGTCGCTTCGTCGACGCCAAGATTGAGGCCCACCGAGCAGAAGCCGCAGTTGCTGCGCTCGGGCTGTGGCACCCAGAAGTCGCACACGCGGGCCGGGTAGATGCCGAGGTACGTGCCCTGCAGCGTGCCGACGCGAGTCATCGGCGTGCCGCCCGACGTGCGGGAGTCGTACCACGACGGCCGAGGGGACAGGCTGACCGGCCCGACCACCTCTCCCTCGCGAATGAGCCGATAGGTCCCCTCCTGGCGCACGAGTCGATACGGCGATGTGGCCGCGAACGACTCGAGCACGGGCACGTTGGTCCAGAGACCGCCAGGCAGAATCAGTTCGAGCCCACTCCCCAGGCCGGCGCGTGTGCGCATGATTTGACGGCCACCGTCATCACCGACCAGGCACGAGTCGTCGACGAGGAGCCCCCGGCAGTACAGGTCGAGCTTGAGGAGGGATGGCCGATCTCGAACTGCGGACAGGGACAACATGGCGGGAACTCCCAGGTAACCCTATCGTCGGCGCCTCGCCGGGACTATGACCGTCGTCATAGCGCTGTCGGCATCAGAATTGTGTACTCTCACGCCGAGTGTCCCCCACCATACGCCCACGGGATCGAGCCCTTGCCGCGCTTATCTGGACTGGTGTGGTTGGCGTGGCCGCGCTGGACCTCTGGTTCCCGCCCGGGTTTGCGGTCCCACTCCTGTTCATTCCCCTGGTCTTCCTCGCCGCTGGTAGACAGCAGCAGACTCCTTCGCGCGATCTCGTGACGGCCGTGGCAGTCGCGGCCACGGTGTGGACCGTGGTGGAGGTCGCGGTGTTCGCTGAGGGAGGCGACCTGAAGGCCGGCCTGTTTAATCGGGGACTCGTGCTGGCGGCGATCTGGCTGGCGGTGTGGGGTGTCCGGCGACACCGTGCGCTGGAGGTCGAGTGGCGTGCGGAGGCGGCGATGGCCCATGTGGGTCGGATGGCCGGTGTGATGGCCCATGAGATTCGCAATCCGCTGGCCGGTGTGCGCGCGGGCCTCCAGGTGTTGAGCCGTCGCGTCGCCGACTCACCCAATGCGACGGTCGTCGCCGAGATGATCGCCAGACTCGATCGTCTCGGCCAGATCGTCGAGAGCCTGCTCCGTTACGCACAACCCGTTGAGCCTCGACGGGCGCCTGTTCGCGTCAGCGACCTGGTGGACGATGCGTGTGATCTGGCGGAGCGCGACGCCGAGTTTGTGGGTATCGAGTTCACGCGAGAGTGCGACGACACCATTGTGATTGTTGATCCAGCGCAGATCGCGCTGGTGCTGGCGAGCCTGCTGCGCAACGCCGCACAGGTCATGCCCGGCGGCGGCCACATCGCCGTGCGGGTGAAGAGCGAGCACGAGACGTGCACAATACGCATTGCGGACAGCGGCCCCGGCATTCCACCCGAGCAGCGCGCGAGGGTTGGCGAGGCATTCTTCACCACCAAGGCACAAGGGCCGGGTCTCGGCATCGCGACCGCCCGCCGCCTTCTGGCGCCATACGGAGGGACACTCACCTTTGAGTACCCGCCCTGCGGTGGGACGACCGCAGTAATTCATCTGCCCAGTTTCGACACCAGCCGCGCCAGTGTCGTGGGGATGCGTGACGCGTAGTCAGCGGGCCTTTCTGTCGGCCGGTCACCCGTTCATCGTCCGGCGGGGCCGTCGTATGTCCCGACGACACCTGTTTCAGCGTAGAGTCAACCAGCCCAGCCATGCCCCGACTGCTTTCCCTGCTCACACTGTCTCTGATCGTCGCTGTTGCGGTTCCACTTGGCCAGTCCATGACACCCCAGCAGGCGCCGGCCACACAGGGGCCGCCGGCCGGTCGCGGGCGGGGCGGCGTTCCCGTCCAGGGGGCCGAGCCGGACATCGTGCTCGTTGATCGCTTCGACAAGGATGGGAACAAGCGACTCGACTACCTGGAGCGCACCGCTGCCCGTGAATATCTTGCCGCGCACCCCGAACTTCGCCGGACTGTCCGGCCGCCGGCGATGACACGACGCGGCACCCCCGGCCCCAGGCTCGCACCGAACGGCGTTCGGGCCGTTCAATCCGCCGTGTCGCTCTACGACGCGAGCACACTGCGGACTCTCTTCCTGCAGTTCGAGCGCGACGACTGGGAGCAGGAACTGGCCGCGTTTTACCATACCGATGTCGAGGTCCCGGCCACCGTCATCGTCGATGGCAAGACCTATCGGGATGTGGGCGTCGGTTTTCGCGGCAACAACTCGTACACGGCGGTGCCCGAAAGCCTGAAGCGCCCGCTGACGCTCTCGTTCGACTCGGTGCATGCCGATCAGCACCTGCTGGGATACCGCACACTCCACCTGCTCAACTCGAATCAGGACCCGACGTATCTTCGTAGCGTCCTCTACCTCGACGTTGCACGGGAATACATCCCGACGCTCAGAGCCAACTTCATGCGCGTCGTCATCAACGGCGAAAGCTGGGGTGTGTATCCGAACCAGCAGGCGTTCAACAAAGACTACCTGAGGGACGTCTACAAGGACTCCTCGGGCAAGCAGTGGAAGTCGCCCAACAACTCGGTCGGCGGCGGCCTGTCGTATCTAGGCGACGACGTGGCCTTGTATCGGCGCTGGTATGAAATGAAGGGCAAGGACGACCCGGCGGCGTGGACCGCGTTGATGCACGTCACCAAGGTCTTGAACGACACGCCGGCGGAGCAGCTGGAGCGGGCGCTGGCGCCGATCATGGATGTGGATGGCGTCCTGAAGTTCCTGGCGCTCGATGTGGCCTTGATCAATGGCGACGGTTACTGGAACGACGGGAGCGATTTCAACCTGTACTTCGATGCGAAAGGCCGGCTGCATCTGACGCCGCACGACGCGAACGAGGGATTCCGCGGCGGCGGCCGTGGCGGCCCGGTGCTCGATCCATTGACCGCACTCGACGATTCGAACAAGGCGCTGCGCCACAGGCTGCTGGCGGTGCCTGCGCTGCGGACCCGGTACCTCGCCTACGTGGGAGACATCGCCGGGAAGTGGCTCGATTGGAGCCGGCTGGGACCGATGGTGGAGCGGTACCAGACGCTCATCGCTGCAGACGTGGCCAGTGACACCCGAAAGCTGGACACGACGGAAGCATTCACGACTGGCGTGCACGGCGACGGCAAAACGGCGGCTGCGGCGACCACGATCAAGGGGTTCGCCGGGCAGCGGCAGGCGTTTCTTCTCAATCACCCGGACGTTAAAGGAGCTCGCGCCAAATGAAGTTCTCTCTCACCGCACTCGCCCTTGTTGTATTCACGCCGATCGTAGCCGCGGCGCAAGTCGTGCCCGAACCGTACCAAACGGTCCTCACGACGCTCGGCAAGTCCGGAGACTTCAAGGACGACGTCCTCAAGGTCAACATCCCGCGCGGCGATGTGACGGTCACGATTGCGGGTCGCCCCGCGCCGACGCCGTTCGGCTTCGGCGGATGGGTCGCATTTGCGAAGGGCGACGACGACATGGACGTGATGATGGGCGACCTCGTGCTCACCGAGGATGAAGTGAACCCGGTGATGTCTGCGATTCTCGCCAACGGCCTGCAGGTCACCGCGCTGCACAATCACTTCTTCTGGGATCAGCCGCGTATGTTCTACATGCACGTGCACGGCCATGGCACGGCGGCGGCAATCGCGAAGCAGCTCAGGCCGGCCGTCGATCTCATCAATGGATTTGGGGCGAAGCGCCCGACGCCCGTCGCAGCTGCGACGCCGGCCGCGGCCACGCCGGCACTGGACACGGCGGCCCTCGCGAAGATCATCGGCGCGGCGGGTGATCAGAACGGTGCGGTTTACAAGATCACAATCGGCCGGCCGGACATTGAGATGCGTGAACACGGCGCCCTGGTGAACAGCCGGATGGGACTGAACACCTGGGCCGCATTCACCGGCCGTGATGCCGACGCGATGGTCGCGGGCGATGTGGCCATGCTCGAACACGAGGTGACGCCAGTGCTCGCGGCCCTGCGGGCCAACGGGCTCGACATCGTGGCGATCCACCACCACATGACTGACACGCGTCCCGTGGTGATC
>CXWK01000312.1_pt2 | contig 26936 bp, 20 predicted proteins | sample 590851 | NCBI WGS metagenome assembly CXWK01 (sample SAMEA3498364, study PRJEB10139) | wastewater metagenome | biome: wastewater treatment plant; material: activated sludge | place: Denmark | collected 2014-08-01
GCGGATGCGTGCCCGTTCACCACGCTCTACTGGGACTTCCTCGACCGCCACCGTGACCGGTTCCTGCGCAACGCACGGGTCGCCCGCCAGGTCCGTGCCGCCGACCGCCTGGCCGACCTCGCTGCGGTTCGGGAGCGGGCGGTGGTGGTACTTGACCGCCTCGACCGCGGCGACCTCTGACCCCGCACCGCGGTGCTGGGTTGCACGGCACGAGGAAGCGGTAGCCCGGGATTTGGAGCGCGCGCCAACAGGTGAGGTGGTGTGACCATCCACCGGCCGATGCCCTCGGTGCTGCCGTGCGGCGTGACGACAAGGACCTTGCTCCCCTGTGACGCCAGAGACCGGCGAGGAGGGCGGCGGAGCCACTCGGCCTGCTCCGACGATCGGCAGGTGAGACCGTCGGAGCGTTCGAGGTGTCGAGGTGGCCTTGCGCGGTGGTACGGACCTCGAGCCGTCGATCTCGTTTGCGGGCGGGTGCAGTCGTGGTGTCCCCTCGCTTGGTGTCCGGCCAGACGGCCGACGGGCACCCCTTCCCTCCGCACACCTGTGTTGCGGCTCACCTGTCGGTGCGCTCGATAGTTCACGTGCCCGGCGCAGTTGGCGAGCGAGGGACAGTTCGCCGGTGACGGCTCTCGCGGATTCGATCAGCGGACGAGTGCCGACCCGCTCCCGGGTGGCGTCGCGCCGGTGGCACCCGGGACACTGATGGCGTGGCTGACATCGCTGCGCTCGTGACCGACCTGTTGGGCGAGGAGGTGGCGAGCACCGCACCCCTTGGTGGGGGCGACGTGGCCGAGGCGTACCGGGTGACGCTGAGCGCCGGCCAGGTCGTGTTCGCCAAGGCCCACCGAACGGCGCCGGAGGGCTTCTTCGCCACGGAAGCAGCGGGCCTGGCGTGGCTGGAGGATGCGGGGGCGATACCCGTCCCGCACGTGCTGGCCGTCAGTGACGACCCCGCCCTGTTGATCCTCGAGTGGATCGAGCCCGGACGAGCGAGCGCCACCACCGAGGCCGAGCTGGGACGATCGCTGGCTGCTCTACATCGCGCCGGTGCGCCGAGCTTCGGGCGCGAGGACCGTCGGACGACGGGTAGCCGGAGCCTTCCCAACGAGCCGTACCCCAGCTGGGCCGAGGCCTACGCCGCCAATCGACTACTCCCACTGGCTCGTCTGACGGGCGACGCCGGAGCCTTGCCGCCGGCGGCGATTCGAGATCTCGAGACGGTGGCCGACCGGCTGGATGACCTCGGCGGACCAGGGGAGCCGCCCGCCCGACTGCACGGCGACCTGTGGGCGGGCAACCGCCTGGTCGATGCCGGCGGTGTGAGCTGGCTCATCGACCCCGCGGCCCACGGAGGGCACCGGGAGTTCGACTTGGCCATGATGCGGCTGTTCGGCGGTTTCGGTGACGACTGCTTCGCCGCCTACCAGGAGGTTGCCCCGCTGGCCGCGGGCTGGCCCGAGCGGGTCGCGCTGCACCAACTGGCGCCGCTGGCGGTCCACGCCCTCAAGTTCGGCGACCAGTACGTGACGGCCACCGAACGAGCCCTCGCGGACGTCCTGGGCCGACGGTCCACCTGACTGCAGTCATGGTGCGTGGGCCCGTGCCGTGATCGGGTGCGCCTCCGACGACGCGCGTCGATCGATCCGGTGGCCGTGCGGGTGCACGACGGCGAGGTGGTGGAGCGCGGTGCCGTCGCCGTCGAGGGGTGTGTGGCGGCCGGTGAAGCTCGATCACCACATATTCAGACGGAAGGGGCCGATATGTGACCTATGGCAGGGAGACCGGGGCCAGGTCGCCCGGGAGGTCGCACGCGCTGGCGGACGTCGAGGGTCCGAAGGCGCCGGCGTCACGCGCTCCTGGTGATCGTCGCCGCGGCTCTGGTCGTGGCAGTCGAGTCGCCTGCACTGGCCGTGTTCACCAGGCCCGACAGCGTCGGGGCGAACGCCTTCTCGACCGCCACCCTCCAGTCTCCGACCGGCCTCGAGGTGGCCATCGCCTGTGGCGCCGGGGTCCAATTCCGGTCGGCCGGGAAAGGGTCCACCGGCGCCGGGTCGGTGATCGTGGTCAACGGGCCCCCCGGAGTCCAGGCCGGTGACGTCATGCTCGCGGTCCTGAGTTGGGACGGGGCGGCTTCGATCGCGGCACCGGCGGGCTGGACGGTGATCCGTGAGGACGTGCAAGCCACCGTGCCGAAGCGCCAGAAGCTCTTCTACCGGGTGGCAACGGCCGCCGAGCCGGCCACCTACACCTTCACCGCAACCGGTGCGGCGCCAGCGGACGGTGTCGGGGTCGTCAGCGCCTACCGCGGCGTCGACACCGCGCGGCCCATCGACGTCCACGGCGGGCAGGCCCAGGTCGACCCTCCCGACACGCTGATCACTGCGCCGTCGGTCACCCCCATCGCGAGCGCCGGCCGGATGCTCGTCGGGTTCTTCTCCGCCAGCAGCAGTGGGGCCATCACCAGCGCCCCGGGGATGGCCGAGCGGGCCGAGATCCAGGAGCCCGACTACGCGCTCGAGGTGGCGGACGAGGCGATTCCGCCGCTCCTCGCAACCGGGACCCGCGTCGCCGTGCAGGCGGGGGTCGACGACCTGGGCATCGGCCAGGTCGTGGTGCTCCGGGCTGCGGGCGACCCGACGCTCAGCTCGGCCAACCTCACCTGGACCGCAACGGCGTCACCCTTCGCCTCCGGCTACACGCTGCGCCGCTGGAATGACCCCGTTCTGGAGAAGCAGCACGCCATCAGCCCGCGGTCGACCCAGTCCGCCGTGGACGGGCCCCTCACCGACGGGACCACCTACCGATTCGAGCTCGAGTCCGTCTATCAGAACTGGACCTCGCCGCCGGTGGGCATCGTCGCCACCCCCGCCTGCGCCCAACCGGGGCGGCCGTTCGCGTGCCCCGCGGACCCGAATCTGCGGGCGTGCGTCCGGTTCGACGAGGACGTTGCCGGCACCTACGCCGACGAATCCGGCTTCGCCAACACGGTCACGCACACGAACGGGACCCTGGTACCCGGCGTGAGCAACGCCGCAGCACACAGCGCGCCGACGGCACACTACGAGATGGCCGACAGCGCGTCGCTGGACCTGACGAGCGCGATGACGATCGAGGTCTGGGCGCGCCTGGACTCACTACCTACCAGCGGACGAGCCGGGATCATCGACAACGACGGGCAGTACGGCCTGATCATCTACCCGACCGAGGGCCTGCGGTGCACGAACGCCATCGGCCAGGCCCCCGCCGTGGTGGTGCCGACCGGCGTCTGGTTCCATGCCGCTTGTGTCTGGAACGGCACGATGATGACCGTGTACATCGACGGCATGCCGGCCTCCGCGACGTCGTTGTCCGGCACCATGCCCACGGCGAACACGAACCCCGTCGGCCTGCTCGACACGAGCCCGACCTTCGACGAGCCGCTGGACGGCGGGGTGGACAACCTGCGGATCTGGTCTTCGGCGCGTACGCAGGCCCAGATCTGCGCCGACGCCGGACTCAGCGGCTGCTGACAGCCAGGGCCTTCCGGCGGCGGGCCCCCGCTTGGCGCACGCTCTCGCAGGCACACACCGGACAGCACGCCGGGGGTGCCGCTCGCGGTGGACGTCAGACCCCACCGCGCCAGGCGACTCAGACTGACCCCCGGCCAGCGTCGGCTGCCTTGAGCCGATCTTGGGAGATCGTCGCGAGACGCTTGAGCATGCACTCGTAGCATCGCCGCCATGCCCGCGAGCCCTCGCCGCCACGAGCCGGTCCTGCTGTGGGCCCTCGCCGGCGCGCTGCTGCTCCACGGCGGACTGTTGCTGTCCGGGTCATACCGACGCACCTACGACGCCTACGTGCACATGTTCTTCGCCGACCACTACGCACGCGGGTGGTTCACCACGTGGGAGCCGCGGTGGTACACGGGGTTCAGCACCGCCTCGTACCCGCCGGCTGCCCACCAACTGATCGCCGTCGTCTCCCGCCTCACGGGCCTCGAGCTGGCGTTCGTGGTGGTGCAGACCGCGGCGGTGGTCCTGCTGGTGCTCGGGGTGTACCGGTTCTCGTGCCTCTGGGTGGGCCCGCGGGCCGCGTCGTGGGCCGCCGTGGCTGCCGTGGTGTCCACGGGCGTCGCCGAGACCGTGCACACGTTCGGCCAGTTGCCCACCACCCTGTCGCTGGCGTTCCTGTTGAACTCGCTCCCGTTCGCAGACGAGTGGATCCGCGACGGTCGGCGCCGCGCCCTGGTCGCCGCACTCGCATGCGCGGCCGCGACCACCGCCGCCCACCACGTCACCACGCTGTTCGGCTCGGTGTTCTTCCTGGGGCCCGTCGTGGTGGCCGCGCTGCTCGACCGCCTGCGCACGCCGCTCCCCGACGAGGCCGACTCCCACCCCGCCCGGCTCGATCGCGCCACCGCCTGGCCCGTGGTGGCCCGGCGCCTGCGCCGGGTGGCCGGCCCACTGGCCCGCACGATCCTCTACGGCGGTGCGGTGCTGGCCGCGCTGCTCGTCGTCGTCCTGCCCTACTGGCTGTGGTCGTCGAGCGACCCCATCACCCAGGTTCCCATCCCCCACGCCAGCCGGGCCGACTTCCTCACCGACCTGAACGCGGGCCTGGTCTTCTTCGTCGTGCCGTGGGGCCTCACGCTCCTCGTGCTGCCGTATGCGCTTGTGCGGGGGTTCACCAGCCGGGCGTGGCCACTGGCCGCCAGCGTCGCCCTCCTCACCCTGCTCGGCACGGGCGGCACCACCCCGGTCCCCCGCCTGGTGCTCGGCGGCGCCTACGAGATCCTGACCCTCGACCGGTTCACCTTCTGGGCGACCATCGCCATCCTCCCCTGCGTCGGCGCGTTCGTGGTCTCGGCCACGAGCGGGCGGATACGCCGCGTGCTCGACGAGAACCTGGGCCGTTGGCTGACGGTCGCGCTCACCACGGTGGCGGCTCTGGCGGTGCTGGGGACCACCCTTTGGTCCCTGAACCTGGCCGAGTTCCGGCCCACCCAGCCCGCTCGCATCGACCCCGCCCCCATCACCGCGTTCCTGGACAAGGACGACCACTCGCGCTGGCGGTACCTGGCCCTCGGCTTCGGCGACCAGATGGCGTGGCTGTCGGCCAACACCACCGCCCAGACGGTGGACGGCAACTACCACTCGGCCCGCCGGATCCCTGAGTTGGTGAGCACCCCCGTCGAGCGCCTGGAGGGGGCCAAGTTCCGGGGCATACCCGGCCTGGGGTCGCTCCAGCAGTTCCTGACGGTGCCCTCGCGCTTCCACCTCAAGTTCGTCTTCTCGGCCGACCGGTTCTACGACCCGTTGCTGCGCTTCTCGGGCTGGCACCGCATCGGCACCCTCGAGAACGGCATCGTGGTGTGGGAGCGGGCCGACGTGCCGCCGCTCCCGGCGGTGACGGCCCCCCGCGAGATCCTGGGGTGGCAGCGCCTCTTGTGGGGCACCGTCCCGCTCGCGGCGACCGTGGCCGCGCTGCTCGCCCTCGTCTGGCACGCCGCCGGGCGATCCCTTTCCCGGCGGGTGGCGGCCTGGGCGCGCGTCGTGGTCGACGGGACGTGGAACCGCACCGCCGGCCGGGCCTGGGCGAGGTGTGACCGACGGCTCGCCCGCGCCGCGGCCCGGGTCAGCGGCGGGCCGAGTGCGCCGACCCGCTGGCAGAGCTGGCAGCCCGCCCTCCAACGAGCCGGCGATCGGGTGGTGGCGCCGACGCGCCCCACCCGGCGGCGGGTGCAGGCCGCCGCCGTGGTCGTGGCGATCGTGACGACCCTCGTGGTGGTGACGGCCACCCGAGCGACGCGATCGCCCGGCCCCGAGTCCGTGGTCGCCGCCTACTACCAGGACCTCGACGTGCGGCACCTCCCTGCGGCCCACGCCCTGCTCGACCCGCGCACCAGGCCGGGGTTCGACGACTGGAGCCTCCAGCGGTCGGTGGAGAACGGCCTCCTGACCTCGTACTCCTCGCTCGACGCCGTCACCACCAGCCTCGTCGAGCGCGACGGCGACCACGCCGTCGTGGACGCCCACCTGCTCAGCGTCACGTCACTCGAGGAGCTCGACACCACCGAGCGCCACGAGCTGCACCGGGTCGACGGCCGCTGGTACCTCCAGCCCCCGCCGCCCGACCCGTTCGAGCCGCCCCAGCAGTTCGTGGCGCGCCCGGGGGTCGACTACCTCTCGCAGGGCCGGCGCCGGGTCACGTCCGGTACCACCACCGGCTCCGACGTGCTCGACCGGCCCGAGGTCCGGGTGCTCGACGCCCGCCTCGTCCGGGTCGACGACCGGTGGGCGGTGGTGGGTCGCCTCCTGAACGCCGACACCGTCCCGGCGGACGTCACCGTGACCGCCCAGCTCGTCGATGGCGACGGGCGGGTGGCGGCCTCCTACGACGCCGGCCAGGGCCTGATCCACGAGGTCCGGCCGCGCGAGACCGTGCCGTTCCGCGTCGACTTCGAGGGCGTCGCGGGGGAGCGGGACCCGAACGACCCCACCGCGGGCGAGTTCCGGCCCGGCCTGGCCACCCCGCTCTACCTCGACGAGGGGGCGGTGGCCGGTTTCGACGTGTACGCCCAGGCCGTCGTCACGGCCTTCCAACTCGACACCGCCCTCACGGTGCAGGACCTACGCGTGACCCGATCGCCCGGCGGGTCGGGGGGGCTCGTCCTGCACGGCGCGCTCCGCAACGACGGCACGCTCGAGGCCACGGTCCCCCACGTGCTGGTCACGCTGCAGGGTCCCGACGGCTCGGTGGCCTGGGTCGTCGACCGCTACCTGGCCACCGCGGTGCGCCCCCAGCGCAGCCTCGACTTCTCGGTGCCGCTGCCGGCCGCCGGCGACGTCCGCGACACCGGGCTGGTTCCGGGCATATTCGACAACGGGGTCGTCTCGCCTGACCAGCCGGGCGGGCCCCCACCGCCGACCCTCACCCTCGACCCGGCCACCGGCTGGTCGGGCATCACGGTGCAGGCCGTCTCGTTCCAACGAGAAGGCGATCTGTGAGACGGGCCATCCTGACCGCGGCCGTGGTCCTGGTGGTGGCGACGATGGCCGTGGCCCACCCGCTCCGACCCACCGGCGCGGCGGCCCCGCCGGCCGGCTCCGCCCGGATCTCGGCCCCCGAGGCCGTCGACGCCGGCGCCGGCTACGACGTCGAGGTGCGGGTCCCACCGGCCGCAGGCGCCGTCGACCTGACCCTGCTCGATGCCTACCGCACCACCACCCTCCACCTCGAGGCCCGGGAGGGATCCGCGTCGTTCCGCGTCCGGCCGGCCGACAACACCGTCGCCGGCCTGGTGACCCTGGTGGCCACCGGCGAAGGGCTCGTCCAGGCCACTGCCGAGGTGCGGGTACGGGCGGCCGAAGCGGCCGAGCCGCTCGTGCCACTGATCGGGCCCCGGTCGATCGTGGCCGACGGCGTCGACTTCACCATGGTGTCGGTCCTGGCCGGCGATCGCTTCGGCAACCCGCTGCCCGACGGCACCGCACTGGAGCTCGTGCGCCGCTTGCCCGACGGGCGGGCGCAGGCCGACACCGTCACCGTGGACCACCACGTGGCCCGGGGCCGGCTGATCGCCGGCACCCGTGCCGGCGAAGACGCCGTCACGGTCAGCACCGGCGAGGTGCGGGGCCCGGAGCGGCCCTTCACCGAGGTCGCCGGGCTGCCGGTCGCGTTCCGGCTCGTGCAGGACGCCGGCGACCCCGCCGAACCCGAGGCCGACGGGAGAACGCTCGTGCGGGTGCGGACCGACACCCTGGTCGACCAGTTCGCCAATGTGATGCCCGACGGCACCGTGGTCGAGTTCCGGCTGGAGGGGCCCGACGGCCGGGCGACGCTGCAGGGCATCACCGTGGGCGGCCGTGCCACGGTCACGTTCCAGGCGCCGACCCGGCCGGGGCCCGTGGCGGTGCAGGCATGGGCGTCGGACCGCGCCTCGAGCGTGCTCACCATCGCTTCTCGCCCTGCGGTCGCCGCCCTGCCCGGTCGGGCCCGGGCGGTCGACGGCGTGGTGACCGTCCGGGTCGGGCCCGTCCTGGGGCGGCGGGGGGGCTACGTGCCCGACGGCACGGTCGTGCGCGTCCTCGCCCGCCAGGCCGCGACCGGCGGGGCGACCTCGGCGAGCGCCGTGGTGGCCGAGGGTCGCATCGTCCTGGTCGACGGCCGGGGCCGGGTCCACCTCGACGCCCTCGACCCCGATCGCCCCTGGCTCATCGAGCTCTCGTCATCGGGCGTGACCACCACGGTGACGGGCCCGTGATCCCCACGACCAGAGCCAAGCGATGGCTCGCCGTCGCCCTCTTGGCCCTCGGCGCCCTCGTCGCCCTCGTCGTCATGGCGCAGGCGGCCCGGCTGGTGGTCCGGGCCGGCACCGGTGCCGACCCGGCCGACGCCTTCCACCGCACCGAGGCCGTCCCCGAGGAGCTCGGCGTGTCCGTGTCGTGGGCCGCCGACCCCGCCGATCTCGGCCGGCCGCTCGAGCCCCGCACGCGCGAACAGGTCGCCTCGGCCATCGCCCAGGGCTGGGCCGAGCTCGACCTGGCCCAACGAACCGGCACCAGCGACGGTGCCCGGGACTGGTTCAGCGGCCCCGCGCTCGACCAGGTGCGATCCACCGGCCGCGGCGGCGTCGAGCAGCGCTCGCACCGCCTGCGGGCCGAGTTCTACAGCGACGACGGCACCGTGCTCACCCTGGTCGACCGCGCCGACGTGGTGCGGGTGGTGCCCGGTGGCGAACCGCTCGAACTGGTCGAGACCCACCGCGTGAGCCTGCTGTTGCAGGATGGCAACTGGCGCATCCACGGCCTCGAACGGGTGGCGGTGGCGCCCTCCCCCACCCTCGCACCGACCCCCGCCCCGACCCCCGCACCGACCCCCGCACCGACCCCCTGAGGTTGCCGGACTCTTGAGGGAGGCTTGCCGGCCGCCCTCCGTGAGCCTTGAACCACGGTACGTAGCGTCTTCCTCACACCCGAGGAGGAAAGACCACATGAGCTACCACGAGTACCTGCACTGGAAGACCACACCGATCGGCGAGCGGCCGTGCGTGTCGGTCGTGATCCCCGCCTACAACGAGCAGCAGCGGGCGGTGCCGACCATCGGCGCCATCGCCGCCCACCTGTGTGCCACCGGGTTGCCGTGGGAGCTGATCGTCTCCGACGACGGCAGCACCGACGACACGGTCGCCCTCGTGCGCTCGCTGGGCCTGGCCAACGTGACCGTGCTCGACCCGGGAGTGAACCGGGGCAAGGGCGCCGCGGTCCGCGACGGCGTGATGGCGGCGCGCGGGGAGTTGATCCTGTTCTCCGACGCCGACCTGTCCACCCCCATCGAGGAGTTCGACCGCCTCGCCGAGGCCGTGGCCGACGGCGCCGAGGTGGCCATCGCCTCCCGGGCCGCCGTAGGGGCCGACGAGTCCCGCCGGTCGCCCCTCCGTCGCCTCGTCAGTGGCGCCCTGCGCGGCGGCGTCCGCCGCCTCACCGGTGTCCGGGTGGGCGACACCCAGTGCGGGTTCAAGCTCTTCACGCGCCACGCCGCCCGCGCGCTGTTCGCCGCCGGGCAGGTCGACGGCTTCTCGTTCGACCTCGAGGTGCTGTGGCTGGCCCAGCGTTGGGGCTACGAGATCGCCGAGGTGCCGGTCCGCTGGGTCGACGCACCCGGGTCGAAGGTGCGCCCGCTCCGCGAGTCGGTCCGCTTCCTCCGCGACGTCGGCGCGCTCCGCTGGCGCTCGGCCCGGGGCGGGTACCCCCGCCTCTCCCGCGCTCACCAGGCCGCCCCCGACACGATGCGGGTCGCCCTCGTCACGGCCTACCCGCCCAGCACCACGACCCTCAACGAGTACGGGTACCACCTGGCCCGCCACCTGGCGGCCAAGCCCGAGGTCGGCGCCCTGAGCGTGCTGTGCGACGACCACCCGGGAGGCGTGCCGACCGACCTGCCCGCCGGCGCCACGGCGGTGGCCTGCTGGCGGTACGGCTCGCCGGCCAACCCCCTGCGCATCGCCCGGGCGGTGCGAGGCGAGCGGCCCGACGTGGTGCTGGTCAACGCCCACTTCACCAGCTTCGGCGCGGGCAAGGTGGCCGCCACCCTGGGCCTGCTCACCCCGCTGCTGCTGCGCCTGTTGCGCGTGCCCAGCGTGGTGCTGCTGCACAACCTGGTCGACACCGTCGACCTCGAGCAGGCGGGCTTCTCGTCCAATCCCCTGGTGACCCGACTGCTCGGCGTCGCCGGCCGCCTGGTGACCCGGCTGGTGCTGGTCGCCGACCGGGTGGCGGTGACCATCCCCCAATACGTCGACGTGCTGCGCGACCACTACGGCGCCGCCAACGTGTACCTGGCCCCCCACGGGAGCTTCGAGGAGCCCGACAGCGCCCCCGCGGCGCCCCGACCGGGGCCCGCGAAGGTGCTGGCCTTCGGCAAGTGGGGCACCTACAAGCGGGTCGAGGAGCTGCTCGACGCCCACCGGGCCCTGCTGGCCCGGGGCCATGACCTCGAGGTGATCGTCGCCGGCACCGACAGCCACAACGCGGCCGGCTACCTGGCCGGGGTGCAGGCCCGCTACGCCGACCTGCCCGGCGTGACCTTCACCGGCTACGTGGCCGAGGAGGACGTGGCCGGCCTGTTCACCGAGGCCGCGGTGGCGGTGTTCCCGTACACGAGCACCACCGGGTCGTCGGGCGTCCTGCACCAGGCGGGCTCGTACGGGTGCGCCGCCGTGCTGCCCGACATCGGCGACTTCGCCCAACTGGTGCGCGAAGAGGGCTTCGCGGCGGAAACGTTCGCGCCCGGCGACGCCGGTGACCTGGCCGAGGCGATCGAACGGCTCCTGGTCGACCCCGAGCGGCGAGTGGCGATGGGCGAGCAGAACCGGGCCGCCGCCTGCGGCATCCCACTGGCCGACGTGGCCGACTGGCACCTGCTGCACCTGGCCGACCTGGCCGCCTGACCACCGCCCACGGGACCGACCGGCACACCGCACGCCCCGCGGCGTGCTGGCGCTCGGCTGCGACTCGGTCATCACCATGGCTCGACCCCCTCTTGCGACTTTCCGTGCCTCTCCGTAACCTTCGTTCCATGGCCGTCGCATTGCGCACCAAGCCGCCGTACACCATCGACGACCTCGATCACTTCCCCCGAGACGGTTGCCGTTACGAACTGATCGAAGGGGACCTGCACGTGTCCGCCGCCCCATCCGTCCCGCACCAGCGGGTGCTGCAGAACCTTCAGATGGTGCTCGGCTCCTGGGCGCCGCCCGAATTCGAGCTCCTGCCCGGCCCCGACGTGGTGCTCGGCCCCGCGACCCTGTTCGAGCCCGACCTCTGCGTGGTGCGCACGATCAGGACGGCGTTCGTGCGCCGTCTCGTCGAGCCGCCCGTCCTGGTGTGCGAGATCCTGTCGTCGTCAACGCGCCGATACGACACCGGCACCAAGCGACCCATCTACCGCGACTTCGGGGTCGGCGCGATGTGGGCGTTCGACCTCGAGGCACCGTCGCTCACCGAGTGGCGCTGGGACGGTGGCACGGAGACCGAGCGCACGGTGACCGGTGAGGACCAGGCCGTCTTCGAGTGGCCGTTCCCGGTCACCGTGGTTCCCGCGCGGTTGATCGAGCCCCGCGGCTGGGCCGCGCTGGCCCGGCCCACTCGCTGAGCCGACCCGAGCCGCTGCCCGCCGGCGAGTCCCTCCGACCCGTAAGGACGCACTGCGCCGGTGGATCTTCCACGCGCCCGCCCGCGTCATCCACACCACCGCCGACCTGAGGATCTCTTGACGAAATCCTTCCGATCCTCCCGGCGACGCCTTGAAAGGCGATCCGTAGCGTCGGACCGGTCAAGCCCACCGATCTTCCCGGAGGAACCACCGTGTCTCCCGCCGCCATCACCCCCTTGCATCCCGCGACCCACCCGCACCATGGCGCCACCGCCACCCGGGTGCTGCCCGACCGCTTCGACGTGCACGAGGTGCCCGCCTTCCGCCACGACCTCACCGACGCCCTGACCGGCGGCGACCTCGTGGTCGTGGTGGACGCCAGCGCCGTGCGCTTCCTCGACGCCACCGCCATCGACGCTCTGGTGTCCGCCCGCCTCCAGTGCCGTGAGCAGGGGGGCGAGCTGATCCTGGCTGCGCCCAGCCCGGCGGCCCGCATCGTCTTGGAACTGGCCGGCCGGTACGAGGCCTGCAACCCGATCGAGATCGACGATGTCACCATGGCAGTGGCGGCGTGATGGCCCTCACCGACACGACCCTCGAGCTCGACGCCCTCGAGCGGGCCGTCACCGGCGACACCGTCACCGGCGACACCGTCGCCCCGTCCCGGCAGCGCACCCCCGTCGCCCCGGTGGCGGAGACGGCCCCCGCGCCGGGCCGCCTCGCGCCGGCCGGCCGCCTCGACGTGGCCACCGCCCTCGACCTCCGTGCCGCGGCCGTTCGGGCCATCGCCCGCCGGCCCGGCACCCTCATCGTCGACCTCGGCGCCGTCACCCACCTCGACGCCGCCGGCCTGGCCGCGGTGAGCCATGCGGCCCTGGCCGCCCGGCGTGCCGGGATCGTGTGCCGGGTGCTCGCCCCCCGCGCCACCGACCCGGGCAGGGTCCTCCAGATGACCGGCATGGACCGCCTGCTGCTCGACGGCGCCAACACGCCCACCGGCCGATGAACCGCCCCGCCCCGGCCCCGGTGACCGGTCGTGCCCTGGCCCGGGGCGGCGCGATGTTGGGGGTGGCCATGATGGTCGCCAACGCGGGCAACTACGCCCTCAACGTCGGGCTGGCGCGCTGGCTCTCGGCGGCGGACTTCGGTGAGGCGACGCTGTTGGTCACCCTGTTCCTCACCACCACGGCGGTGGGCCTCACCCTGCAGATGGTCACCGCCCGCGAGGTCGCCCGGCTCGATGCCGGCCCCGACCCCCACTCGGCTGACGGGCTCCAGCGCTGGCTGGCCCGCCGGGGCGCCACGATCGGGATCGCGCTGGCCTCGTCCCTGGCCATCGCCTCACCCTGGCTCGCCGGGCTGTTCCACATGGCGCACCCGCTGCCCCTGGTGGTGTTCGCCGCCGGCCTCCCCGCCTACCTGGCCCTCGCGGTGCACCGGGGCGGCCTCCAGGGGCGCCTCGGGTTCGGCCCGCTCGCCGCCAGCTTCGTCGTGGAGGCGGCGGCGCGGATCGCGCTGTCGGTCGCCCTCGTGCGCATCGGGTGGGGGGTGAGCGGCACCGCCGTCGGCCTCACCGGCAGCGTCGTCGTGGCCTGGTGGCTGGCGCGCCCGAGGGGTGCCACCCCGAACCACCGGCGCTCGACGGTACCGCTCGACCACCTCGCCGCCGTCCGGCGGGCGGCGGCCCCGACCGTCGCGCTGCTCGTCGGGCAGATCATGGTGAACAACGGCGACGTCCTTGTGGCCAAGGCCGCCTTCACCCCCGCGGTGGCCGGGGTCTACGCGGCGGTGGCCCTGCTGGGTCGCGCCGTGTTCTTCGCCACCTCGTCGGTCGTCACCACCCTTTTCCCCGCAGTGGCCCGCGGCGACACCACCGACCGTGGCCACGGCCGGATGCTGCTCGTCGCCGTCGGCGTCGTGGGCGGCGTCTCCGGGTCGCTCACCACGGCGGCGTGGCTGGCCGGTGGCCGGGGCCTGGCCGCCACGCTCGGCCCGCAGTACTCGTCGCTCGGGGGCCTGCTCGGCCCCTATGCGCTGGCCACCTCGTTGTTCGCGGTGGCCAGCCTGCTGGCGGCCGACGACCTGGCCCGTGGGGGGACGGCGGGGCCGCGCCTGCTGCTCGCCGCGGCTGCGGCCCAGACCACCTTGTTGGTCCTGGTCCACGGCTCGCCGGGCCGGGTGGTCGCGGTGCAGATCGGCGTGATGGCCGTGCTCTGTGCCGTGATGGGCCGACGTGCCGTCGCGGCCGCCCGAGCCGCTCGGCCACACCGCCCGCCCCCGGTGGTGCAACATGTCGCCATGTCTGACGTGGCCCTGTCGTGACCAGCCCGTGAGCCTCGTCCCCGAAGCGCCCCACGTCCGGAGCGCGGACGAGGTCGCACGGTCCGAGCGCCGGCTCGACCGGCTACTGCACAACCTGTCGGTCACCGTCACCGTGATCGACGAGGCCGGTCGGGTGAAGCAGACCACCGGACAAGGACGACCCATCCTCGGCTACGCCCCGTCGTGGTGGGTGGGCCGCAGCCTGCTCGACGTGGCCCACCCCGAGGACGTGACACGGGGCCTCGCCGTGCTCGAGCGGTCGCTCGAGCACCCGCACCGCGAGGTCGCCGCCGAGCTCCGCGTCCGCCATGCCGACGGTCACCACGAGTGGCTCGAGGTGACCGCGGTGAACCTCCTCGACGATCCCGACGTCGCCGGGATCGTGGTCACCACCAGGAACGTCACCCAGAGCAAGAAGATCGAACAGGCCCTGTCGGCGGGCCGCGAAGACGCCCTCCGGGTCGCCCAGGCCAAGTCCGAGTTCGTCGCCGCGGTGAGCCACGAGTTGCGCTCGCCCCTCCACGCCATCCTCGGGCTGGCAGAGCTCCTCGAGCAGGAACCACTCGACACCGAGCCCCTCACCTGGGCCCACGGCATCCACCGCGAGGCCGACCGGCTCCGCAGGGTGATCGACGACGTGCTCGACCTGTCGAGGATCGAAGCGGGGCGCATGACCCTCGTGTCGCAGCCCTTCTCGTTGCGCGAGCTGGCGGCCGAGGTGCTCGCCCTCTTCCGCGCCCGTGCCGCCGGGAAGGGGGTGCGCCTCACCCTCGACGTGGGCGCCACCGTCACCGACGCCCGCGTAGGTGACCCCTACCGGCTCCGTCAGGTGCTGGTGAACCTGGTTGGCAACGCGGTGAAGTTCACCGACGCAGGGTTCGTCGAGCTGGAGATAGGGGCGGGCGAGGCATCGCCCGACGAGGTCGACGGCGCCGCTGCGAGCGCGGACGAGGTCGTGTTCCGCGTCCGTGACTCGGGCCCCGGCATCCCCCCCGACGCGCGCGAGCGACTCTTCGAGGCCTTCCAGCAGGCCGACGCCTCGAACGCCAGGGAGGGCGCCGGGCTGGGGCTGGCCATCAGCGCCAGGCTGGTCGAACTGATGGGCGGGGGCGCCATCGGGGTGTCGAGCCTGGTCGGGCAGGGCTCGACCTTCACGTGCCGCGTCCCTTTGGCCACGGCTGCAGCACCGTCGGGCGACACCGGCGTGGTCGCCGACCCGGGGGTCGTGGGCGGCGGTCGGGTCCTCGTGGTGGACGACAACGCCACCAACCGGCTGCTCGTCACCGCGCAGCTGCGGCTCCTGGGCCACGAGTCGGTCGTACTGCCCGACGCGGAGAGCGGGATGCACGCCGCCACCACCGAGGTGTTCGACGTGGTGCTGATGGACCTGCAGATGCCCGGTATGGACGGCCTCGACGCCACCAGGCGCATCCGGGCCCTCGAGCAGGGGACGGGGCGCCACGTGCCCATCGTCGCCCTCACCGCCTCGGCGCTGTCGACCGACCGAGAGCGCTGCCGTCGCGCGGGCATGGACGGCTTCCTCGCCAAGCCGGTCGAACTCCGCGACCTCGAGGAGGCGCTGGCGCCCTGGACCGGACCGGCCCCGAGCGCCGCCGTCGTCGTCGGCGGGGCCGAACCGGTGGCGCGGCCAGCACCCGCCTCCCCCGTCCAGGAGTCGAGCCTCCTCGACGCCGAGCGGTTCGCCCGACTCGCCGAGGAGCTTCCGGCCGCCGCCCTCGACACGGTGATCGGCACCTACACCGCCGAGCTCGAGGGTCGGGTCAAGGCCATCGTGGCCGCCCACACGAACGGCCAAGCCGATCAGCTCCGCCGGGCCGCCCACGGTCTACGCTCGCCCAGTGCCATGCTCGCCGCCGTCGCCCTGGCCGAGGAGTGCCGCCGTATCGAGGAGTCGGCCGATCCGATGCCCTCGGTCGACCCGGAAGGCCTCCGCCTCCTCGCGCGCCGCACCGCCGCGGCCCTTGCTGCCCACCACCCCGGACCGGGACCACGGGTGCGATGACGCGTTCGCCTGATGCCGTGACGGGCCTGATGCCGCGATGAAGGGCGTGGTGTTCAACATCATCGAGGAGTTCGTCACCGAGCAGTGGTCGGCCGACGACTGGGACGACCTGCTGGACGCAGCCGGGCTCGACGGGGCCTACACCGCGCTCGGCACCTACACCGACGCCGAGCTGGCCGCACTGGTGGAAGCGGCCGCCGCCCGCTTCGGCCTCACGACCGAGCAGGTGCTGCGGGCGGTCGGCCGCCACGCCTTCGGCGGCCTCGACCGCCGCTACCCCGAATTCGCCAAGGGCCACGGAGGGGTCGACACCTTCCTGCCCACGGTGAACGACATCATCCACCCCGAAGTGCTCAAGCTGCTGCCCGGGGCCACCCTGCCCACCTTCAGGGTCGACCGCCTCGCCGACGGGTCGATGACGATGACGTACCGGTCCCCCCGCGATCTCTGTGTCTTCGCCGAGGGCCTGGTGCTCGGCGCGGCCGACCACTTCGGCGAGGAGCTGACCGTCGACCAGTCGTCCTGTCGCCGCCGGGGCGACACCGAATGCGTCCTGGTGGTGTCGCGGCCCCACCGGGCCGGGGCATGACCGACCGCGAGCGCATCGCCCGCCTCGAGCGGCGGCTCGACCGCGAGCGCCGGGCCCGACTGGAGGCCGAGGCCATCGCCGAGCGCGTGACCCGCGACCTCTGGGCCCACCAGCAGGAGCTGAACGACAAACTGGCCAGGCGCGCCCGGGAAGCCGACGACGCCCGCCTCGCCGCGGAGGCCGCGCTGGAGCAGCGCGCCGACCGACTGGCCGACGCCGCCCACCGGCTGCGCACGCCCCTGCACGCCGTGCTCGCCACGCTCGACCTGCTGACCCACGAGCCCCTCGACAAGCCTTCCCGCTCGCTCGTCGAGCAGGCCCGATCAGGGGCGCTCGACCTGCGTGACCAGGTGAGCGGCGTGCTCGACGAGTCCGAGACGAGCGGGGCGGGCTTCGCCGTGCGTGACCTGATCGACCGCCACGAGGCCGACTGGCAGCGGCAGGCCGCGCTGGCCGGTCGCCTGCTGGTCGTCGACCTGGCCCCCGACCTGCCGCGCTGGGTTCGCGGATCGGTCACCGAGCACCACCAGCGGGCCCAGGCCCTGCTCGGCGCGGCGTTGGCCGAGGATGGAACGGGGTCGATCCAGCTGGCGCTGCGGGCCGGCGACGACGCCGACCTGGCCATCGCGGTCGGGCCCGCCTGAGCGACGCCACCGGACGACCGGGGTCAACCCCTCCGGTTCACTGGTCGGTCAGCCGGAACCCGACCCCGCGCACCGTCTCGATGCGGCTGGGCTTGCGGCCGAGATCGATCTTCTTGCGCAGGTTGCCGATGTGCACGTCCACCACGTGGTCGTCACCGAACCAGTCGCCGCCCCAGACCCGCTCGCGCAGCATCTCGCGGGTGTGCACGATCTTGGGCCGCTCGGTGATGACGTCGAGGAGGTCGAACTCGATCTTGGTGAGGCCGACCTCGCCGCCCGCGACCGTGACCCGGCGGGCCGCCGGGTCCACCTCGATCTCACCGACCCGCCTGACGGGCGCATCTCCCTGGCGGGGGGCCTCGTCCCGCCGGGGGCGGCGGGACATGGCGGTGATGCGGGCCACCAGCTCGCGCGGGTAGAAGGGCTTGGTGACGTAGTCGTCGGCCCCCACCGAGAGCCCGACCACCCGGTCGATCTCCTCGGACTTCGACGTCAGCATGATCACGTAGGCGTCGGACACCGCCCGGAGGCGCCGACACACCTCGATGCCGTCGACCTTGGGCAGCACCACGTCGAGCACGACGAAGTCGGGGGCGAACGACTCGACCAGGCGCAGGCCCTCCTCACCGTCGGTGGCGGTGCGCACGTCCATCCCCTCCGCGGTGAGGACCGGTTCGAGCATGGCGAGGGTCTCCGGGGAGTCCTCGACGATCAGCACGCGCACCCGTGCAGTCTGCCGCACGACCGTTGCCCGGAGGTGCCATCGCCCCGACTTCTGCCGCGCCCGAACCTTGACGAAACCTTGCCGACGGGGTGAGAAGGACCTGAGACCGGCCCGCGATGCTGCACCCATGGACAGCACCGAGCGACGCGAGCAGCGGTCGACGACCCGAGGCGTGCAGTCCCGACGCGTGCAGGCCCGACGGTTTGGCGACCTCGCCCTCGCCGCCCTGCTCGCCGCCCTGCTCGCCGGTGCCGCGCTGTTGCTGTTGCTGCCCCAACGGGCCTGGTCGGAGCCACGCCTCGAGATGCTGGTGGCCCTCAGCCCCATCGGGGTGGCGGCGGCGGCAGGGGCCGTCCTCCTCGCCGCGGCACGGCGCCGGCGGGGCGCCCTCCTGCTCGCCGCCCTGCTCGTCGCTGGCCACGTGCAGGCCCACCAACTGCTCGACCGGCCGTGGGCCCGCCCCGCCGCCGCCGAGGCCGCGGCACCGTCACCGTCACTCCGGATCGTCTCGGCCAACCTGCTGGCCGGCAACGACCGCCTCCCCGAGGCCCTCGACCGTCTGGCATCGCTCGGCGCCGACGTCATCCTGCTGGAGGAGGTCGACGGTCCCGCCGCCGCCACCATCGAGCGGTCGGCGCTCGCCGATCGCTACCTCCACCGGGTGCTCGACCCCCGACCGGGCTACTTCGGCTCGGCCATCCTCTCGAGCCGCCCCCTCACCCGCGCCGGCGTCATCGAGGTGGCCGGCTGGCCACTCAGCGCGGCGTCGGTACGCGTCGCCGGCCACGCCGTTCGGATCGTGAACGTCCACCTGCCGCCACCCCTCGAAGACCACCACCTCACGGTGTGGTCCGACACGCTGGCCGAACTGCGCGACTGGGCCACCCGCGACCGCGTCGTGCTGATGGGCGACTTCAACGCGACCCGTGACCACGAGCGGTTCCGTCGGCTGGAGGCGTCGGGCTTCTCCGACGCCCTCGACGGACGTGGATGGTCGGCCACCTGGCCGGCCGACCGGGTCGTGCCGCCCCTGCTCCGTCTCGACCACTCCCTGCTGACCGACGGGCTCACCGCTCGTCGGGCCGAGACCCTCTCGGTGCCCGGCAGCGACCACCGCGGCCTCCTCGTCGACGTCGCCCCTACCAGAAGGTGACCCGCCGTGTCCTCCACCAACCCCGCCGCCCCATCCACCCGCTCCCTCGAGTTCCCCGAAAGGCCGACCATGGCGCCCGACCCCAGCCGTCCCACCCACGACCCGGCGTCCCACCGGTCCCCGGGGCCCCGGCCCGTCCCCGCCCGGGTCCTGGTGGTCGATGACGACCCCACCGCGCGGGCCACCGCCGACGCCATGCTGCGAGGCTCGGGCAACGAGGTCCGCATGGCAACCACCGCCCACGACGGTCTCACCATGGCGCAGGCCTGGCGCCCCGACGTCGTCCTGCTCGACGTGATGATGCCCGGCACCGACGGCTTCGAGCTCTGCCGCCAACTCCGCGCCGAGCCCACCAACGCCGACCTCCGGGTCTTCCTGCTCACCGCCCTCGACGACCCGGCCTCACGGCTCCGCGGCTTCGAAGCCGGCGCCGACGAGTTCATCACCAAGCCCATGAACCGCGCCGAGATGCTCGCCCGCATCAGCGGCGCCGCCCGGGTCAACCGCTACCGCGCCATGCGCGACCACCAACTCCGCCTCGCCACCCTGCCCGAACCCGCCACCGAAGACGCTCTGATCGATCTCTCGACCGTCGAGCACAACGCCGCCCTCGACCGCTGCCTCGCCACCATGGCCCTCGCCGTACAACCCATCGTCGAGCTCGACAGCGACGACTCCCCACACGTGCACGCCCACGAAGTGCTCATGCAGCCGAACGACCCCGCGTTCTCGAACCCCATGGCTGTCCTCGCCGGCGCGGCACGCCTCAACCGCCTCGCCGACGTCGGACGTGCCGTCCGTGCCAACGTCGCGGCCCTGCTCGATCACGGCCACCTCACCGGCACCGTGTTCGTGAACATGACCAGCGCCGACCTGGCCGACGACGCCCTCTACCACGACGACCTGTTGGCCCCCCACGCGTGCCGTATCGTCTTCGAGATCACCGAGCACGAACCCCTCGACCTCGTCCCCGACCTCTCCCGCCGCCTCCAGACGCTACGCGACCGCGGCTACCGCTTCGCCGTCGACGACCTCGGCTCGGGATACTCGAGCCTCAACAACATGGCCCTCATCGAGCCCGACTACGCCAAACTCGACCGCGAGCTCGTGGCCGAAGTCGAGGCCTCACCCACCCGCGCCACCATCGTCCAAACCATCATCGACCTCTGCACCGCGCTCGGCATCGCCCTCATCGGTGAAGGCGTCGAGACCGCCGGCGAACGCGACGCCCTCGTCGACCTCGGCTGCCGCGTCCACCAGGGCTACTTCTACGCCCGACCCGCACTGACCCCCGCCACACCCACATGACCGCCGCACCGCTGCCGGGTGACGAGGACGAGCGGCTGGCGGAGCTCGCCTCGTTCGGCATCCTCGACACCGCGTCCGAAGCCGCCTACGACGAGATCGTCGACCTCGCTGCCGAGCTGTGTGGCACCTCGATGGCGGCGCTGAGCCTGGTCGACGCCGATCGGCAGTGGTGGAAGGCCCGGGTCGGCCTCGGCGCCACCGGGACACCGCGTGAGATTGCCTTCTGCAGCCACGCCATCCTCGGCGATGACGTCTTCGAGGTGCCCGACGCCACCGCCGACGCACGGTTCGCCGACAACCCGCTGGTCACCGGTGACCCGGGCATCGGGTTCTACGCAGGGGCGCCCCTGGTGACGCAGCAAGGCCATCGGGTCGGCACGCTGTGCGTCATCGACACCGAGGCACGCGTCCTCGACGGGCCCGAGCGCCGCGCCCTCGAGGTCCTGGCGAAGGCCGCGGTCGCCCGCATGGAGCAGGACCGCGACCTCAAGGCCATGGCCGCACTCGCGGTGGACGCCCGCCGGTCGCAGACCGAGTTGGCCGAGTCGACCAAGCTGCTGCGGGCCCTGAGCGACGTGCAGAGCTCGTTCCTCCTCAGCGGCGACCCCGTCACCGCGTTCGACCAGGTCCTGGTGACCGTGCTGGAGGTCACCGGCAGCGAATACGGCTTCATCGGCGAGATCCTCCACGACGAGGGCGGGGCGCCGTACCTGAAGACCCACGCCATCACCGACATCGCGTGGGACGAGGCCACGCGCCGACTCTACGACGAGAACATCGAAGCCGGCCTGGAGTTCCACAACCTCGACACCCTGTTCGGGGCGTGCCTGCGCACCCTCGAGCCGGTGATGGCCAACGAGCCGGCGTCGGACCCACGCGCCGGCGGCCTGCCCCCCGGCCATCCGCCGCTGCGGGCCTTCCTCGGGGTGCCGTTCCGGACCGGCGCGTTCGTCACCGGGATGATCGGCGTCGCCAATCGAGACGGCGGCTACGACCCGGCGCTCGTCGAGTGGCTCGAGCCGATCCTCGACACCTGCGGCAGCCTCCTCGGCCACTACAAGGCGGAGGTCCTGCGCCTCGCCGCCGAAGCGGCCCTCCGCGACAGCGAGACCCGCCTGCAGACCACCATGTCGCGCCTCTGGACCGTCATCCACAACCAGCAGGCCGGCCTGCTCGTGGAGGACGAGGAGGGGCAGGTGATCCTCGCCAACGACGAGCTCTGCCGGATCTTCGGCCATGACGAATCCTGCGATTCACTCATCGGTGCCGGCGGCACCGAGATCGCCCACCGCATGGCCCCTCGCTTCGCTGACCCCGGCCGGTTCGCGAGCGGCCTGCGGCAGTGCCGGGCCCAGGGCACGCCGGTTCTCGGTGAGGAGCTCGTGCTGGCCGACGGCCGGGTCGTCGAGCGCGACGCCATACCCATAGCGGGCGAGCGCGGCGGCCTCGGCATCATGTGGCAGTACCGCGACATCACCGAGCGGCACCGGGACGCGCAGCAGCTGCAGGAGCGCGGTCGGGCCCTCACCGCGGCCAACGCCGAGCTCTCGCGGGCCGTCCGGCTGAAAGACGAGTTCCTCGCCGCGATGAGCCACGAGCTGCGCACGCCGCTGAATGCGGTCATCGGCATGGGCGAGGCCCTCAACGCGGGGGCCTTCGGCACCCTCGCACCCGAGCAGTCGGAGGCCATCGCCATCATCGAGGACAGCGGTCGTCACCTGCTCGAGCTGATCGGCGACATCCTCGACCTCTCGAAGTACGAGGCCGGGCACCTCGTCCTGCAGGTGGATCAGGTGGACCTGGGACTGCTCTGCACCCGAGCGCTCCGCCTGGTCACCGAGACCGCCCAGCGCAAGGGGGTCACCGTGCGGGCCGACATCGAGGACGGCCTCGGGCCGTTGTGGGCCGACCCGCTCCGTCTCCGCCAGATCCTGGTCAACCTGCTCGACAACGCGGTGAAGTTCACCCCGTCGGGAGGATCCGTGGCGCTCGACGTGACCGGCGAGCACGGCGGGTCCGTGATCAGGTTCACCGTCGCGGACACCGGCATCGGCATCGGCCGCGACGACCTCGAGCGTGTGTTCGAGCCGTTCATCCAGGTCGACAGCAGCCTGTCGCGTCAACACGACGGCACCGGTCTCGGCCTGGCCCTGGTGCAGCGGCTCGCCGACCTCCACGGGGGAAGCGTCGAGTGCACCAGCACACTCGGGAGCGGGAGCACCTTCGCAGTACGCATCCCACAGGGGCTGGAAGGCCCGGCGTCGACCGGCCCCGAGCACCCGGTCCACCGGGATCGGCCCGAGCGACTGGCCGGCGCCGATCGCCCGCTGGCGCTCGTCGCCGACGATCACGAGGTGAATCTGACCATCCTCAGTCGCTACCTCGAGGCCAACGGCTGGCGGGTGATCGCGGCCCACGACGGGAACGACGCCCTGGAACGGGTGCGGGCCGATCGGCCGGACGTGGTGCTCATGGACATCCAGATGCCGAACATGGACGGCCTCGCCGCCCTCCGCTCCATTCGGGCCGATCCCGAGATCGCCGCGACCCCGGTCATCGCGGTTACCGCGCTGGCCATGCCCGGGGACCGAGAGCGCTGCATCGACGCGGGCGCCGACGACTACCTGGCCAAGCCCGTCCACCTCGGTGAACTCCTCTCGGTAGTGGACCAGATCATCGAGGACCACCCGACACGTGCGCCGGGGTCGCCGACCTGATCGGCGGCCCCTTCTGGCGGCCGAGTCGCGTGCCGTGACACGGCCGAGACCGCTGGTTCGAAACCAGGATCGCCTCGTCATCGGCGCGACCGCCAAGTCAGCAGGCCGAGCAGTCCTCAGCGCAGATCCTTCCGGATTCGAGGGCCTGCCAGGGGTGGAGCTGTACCGCCACCGCTGATCGCTGGTCCACTACGTCGTCCGGTCAGCGGGACATCAGCGGGAGCAGGGGCTGTGAAGCGCCACCTCGCCGGGCTCACCTTCGGGAAGATCGCCGACGATCTCGGCTCCTCGGATCGTTCCGACGGGAACGTCGTGCTGCGGTGGCGGTGGTGCCGGCGCACCCCGGTCGGCCGAGTTGCTCAACCAGATGAACCGTCAGGCGCCCCGGTGGCCTACGTTGCATCGGACCTGGTGATTGGAAGAAGGGGCCGGATGGAATGACTCGGGTACGGATCGAGAGGGAACTGTGCATGGGATCGGGAGACTGCGCGAGGGCGGTGCCCGATGTCTTCTGGATGGCCGCCGACGGGCTCGCCATGGTCAAGGAGGAGGCGGCGCATCTCGGCGAGACGCGGCGCTTCGAGGAGGACGACGATGCCCCGGCGGGGTTCACGGCATGGGCCCGGGTTCCACCGGCGCTCGAACAAGCGGTCGAAATGGCGGCCGCGAACTGCCCCGGCACCTGCATCGCGGTCGATCACGAGGAACCGCCGCCCTTGCCGGAGCCGGAGCCGGAGCCGGAGGCCATGGTCGACCCAGGTCCGGCGCCCGCGCCCTCCCCGCTGAGCTTCGTCGGTCGTGTCCGACGCCGCCTTCGCCGTCTCCTGTCGTAGGAGGCGACGGCGTGGGTGTGTCCCTGCTCCCACCGCCGTAGTGCCGGTGCGAGCCCATCTCGTCTGCGTATTCGTCCTGTTCGTGCTCCTCGGCGGGCCGGCCTCGGCGTGCTCGTCGGGCGACGGGTCACGACCTGGCGCCGCTGGGCTGAGCGAGAATCGCCCGGTGTCGGTCGGATCCTTCGATGACGTGGTCCCGCTCCCCTCGTCCATGCGCGGGTCCTCAGGACGGTTCATGGTGACCTCGGGAACTGCGATGGTCGTCGGGCCCGATGCGGACGCAAGCGATGCCGCCGGCCTGCTGCAGGAATCGCTCCGAGGCGTGGGGATCGAGCTCGCCGACACCGACGACGCGGCGGCCGCCGGTCCTGCCATCTCCTTCGTCCGGCGTCGGGGGCTCGCGCCCGAGGCCTACCGCCTCGAGGTGCTGCCCGACGGGGTCACGATCGAGGCCGCTGATCGCCTCGGCTTCCTGTGGGCGGTCGAGACGGTGCGCCAACTGCTGCCGACCGCGGCCGATCCGTCGACGGTCGTGGCGCTGCCGGCAGGAGTCGTCGACGACGTGCCCCGCTACGGCTGGCGGGGGACGATGCTCGATGTCGCACGGCACCCCTTCGGCGTCGACGACATCGAGCACGTTGTCGACCTGGCCGCGAGCAGCAAGCTGAACCGCCTCCACCTCCACCTCACCGACGACCAGGGATGGCGGATCGAGATCAGGTCGCACCCGGAGCTCACCGACATCGGTTCGCGGTCAGAGGTCGGCGACGGGCCGGGCGGGATGCTCACGCAGGCCGACTACCGGGACATCGTCGCCTACGCGGCGGGCCGCGGGGTCACGATCGTCCCCGAGATCGACGTGCCCGGACACACCAACGCCGCGCTGGTCTCGCTGCCGTGGCTGACGTGCGATGGCGAGGCGCCCGATCCTTACCGGGGCACCAACGTGGGCTTCAGCTCGGTGTGCGTCGACGATCCCCGCACCCTCGCCTGGCTCGACGACGTGATCGGTGAGATCGCGGCGATGACCCCGGGGCGGTGGATCCACCTCGGCGGTGACGAATCCCGGGCCACCGACCCGGTCGGCTACCGCCGCTTCATCGAGCAGGCCCTCGACATCGTCCGGGCACACGGCAAGACCCCGATCGGCTGGGAGGAGATCGGGTCCGCCGACCTGACCGGCGGCGACGTCGTGGCCCAGCATTGGGTCGAGCCGCAGCGGGCGATCGACGCCGCCGACCAGGGCGCCTCCGTGGTCCTCTCGCCGGCCAACCGCGCCTACTTCGACATGAAGTACGAAGAGTCGACCCCGATGGGGCAGGTCTGGGCCGGCTTCGTCACCAGCCGCTCCGTCTACGAGTGGGACCCCGCCCGCCAACTCGGCGGCGTTCCCGGCGAGCAGATCCTCGGGGTCGAGGCACCGCTGTGGACCGAGACGGTCACCTCTCGATCGATGGTCGACGCCATGCTGCTTCCGCGCCTGGCCGCGTTTGCCGAGGTGGCTTGGACACCGCAGGCGCGGCGGGACTGGTCCGATGCCGGGCCGCGCCTCGCGCGCCAGCAGGGCCGGTGGCGCGCGATGGGCATCGCATCGACCGACGATCCGTCGCTCCCCCGCTGATCCCCATCAGTTGCGGGGCAACTCGAATCCCGATGGCGAACGCGGTTCCTGCGCACCGAGTGACCCTCGCTCCCGCATTCCCCGCGCACTGCTCCTGGCGAGAACCCGATCGGCGTGGCGCAGCCGTCCGGATGCACCGACATCTGAACGCCCGCCACCGATCCGCCGCCTCGATTGCAGGCACCGGTCCAGCGGCTGGAACAATCGTCCCCGTCGACACGAGGGGGAACCATGAGCACCGCATCCATCGCCGAGCGCACCGCGTCAGCGGTCAACGGGCTGAGCTCGGGCTTCATGCTCGACGCCGCCACCTACGCCGTCGGGGCCGAAGCCGGGTTCGACGGCATGGACTTCTACGGCGCCGGCCGGGCCGGCGTNNCGCAACGTCTGGGAGGGCTCGCGCGACGTCATGCCCCGGTCCGCCGCAGCCGAGCTGTTCGCCGGCTGCCTGGTGACCTGGGCCGACGCGCACCTGGGCGACGACGTCGACTGGGCCAGGTTGGCCGAGCTCGCCGACCGCATCGCCGCGGCCGCTTCGGTGAGCGGAGCGCCCGTGTTCGCCGGGTGGCGGGCACTGCCGGTGCCCGGGGAACCGAAAGCCGCGGCCCTGCACCACATGAACGCCCTGCGCGAGCTCCGGGCGGCGCGCCACGGCGCCGCGGTCATCGCGGTCGGCTTGGATGTGGGCGACGCCGTGCGTCTCAAGTCGCCCATGGCCGCCGTGTTCGGCTGGGAGGGCGAGGTGGGCCCCGACGTCCCCAGGCTGTGGGACGAGGCCGAAGCGCTCACGAACCGGGCGACCGAACGGGACTACGCGGTGCTCGACGACGCCGAGGCCGAGGAGTTCGCGGCGCTCTGTGCCGCTGCCGCCGCCTCGGTCCGATAGGTCACCTGCCGAGACCGCCAGGTCGAGGAGGTCCACATCGACCCGCTGCCGGTCAGATCACCGACGTGGCGATGAGCACCACGGCCAAACCGGCCACGGCGAAGCGGTACCAGGCGAAGATCGACAGGTCGTGGCGCTCCAGGTAGCCCACCAGCCACTTGATGGCGATGACCGCGGACACGAACGCGAAGCCTGCCCCGATCAGCGGGGTGGCCACACCGAACTGGTCGACGAGGGTGCCGCCGTCCTTCAACAGCTTGAACCCCGTGGCGGCCGACAGGGTGGCGAAGCCCAACAGGAAGCTGAACTCGACCGCGGCGGGCATGGCGACGCCCACCAGCAGCGCACCCAGGATGGTGGCCAGCGAGCGGCTGGTGCCGGGCCAGAGCGCCGCGCACTGAGCCAGGCCGATGATCAGGGCCTGCTGGTAGGTGATGGCGGCCAGGCGGTTCTTCCCCACCTCGGCAGGCACGCCCTTGTCG